>Ga0114922_10005955_pt1 | contig 11205 bp, 11 predicted proteins | sample AartaG_FD_100975 | JGI IMG/M metagenome (GOLD analysis project Ga0114922, IMG submission 100975) | Deep subsurface microbial communities from Aarhus Bay to uncover new lineages of life (NeLLi) - Aarhus_00045 metaG | ecosystem: Environmental > Aquatic > Marine > Oceanic > Sediment | place...
ACCAGGCCCGCCTCCACGCCACTCTCCGAGTGCGATAGTGGAATGATGTGGAATATCATAGAAATGCTGAGAGCCTCTTGAGCCCGCGAAATAAACTTCATAGTTCCATAGAGTAATTTTGCCTGATTCTGTAATCCCTGATTTTATTTTAACGACTGCTGCCGGTCGAAAAGTATCATAAAAGAATTCTTCTGCACGGCTCCAGGTAACCTGAACAGGTTTGCCGATTAATTTTGCCAACCTCGCGGCCTCTATACCCTGTGAGCTTTGGCTCTTTCCCCCAAAACCCCCTCCAACAAATGGAGTGATAACACGCACATTCTCAGAAGGGAAACCAAGTGCCCGAACTAACTGGTCTTTGAGCGGAAAAGGGGTCTGAGTCGATGCCCAGACGGTCGCTTTATCGGCCTCAACTTTAGCCACAGCAGTATGGGTTTCCATAGGTGCATGAGCGACATAGCTGTTCAAATATGTTTCCTCTACTACAATGTCAGAAAGTCTTTCCCCCTCTTTAATATCACCTCCGCTGTCAACAACATTTTTTCTCGGGCTCTGATTGAGCAAATGCTCAAAAATACTTTCATCGTCGACTTTCGCTTCCGGCGCATCGAATTGGGCCTTGATTTTTCCCAGAGCCTTTTCCGCCTCGTCGGGATTCTTGTGCAGCACAGCAATCAGGTCACCATCTCGCACCAATCGAACACCTTCAATCTTCTCAGCATCAGAAGTATCAACACTGGTCAATTTGGCACCATGAGCAGGAGGTCTTAGAATCTTTGCATATAACATGTCGGGCAGCCGGATATCGCCTGCAAATTCAGCCTTACCGGTAACTTTCTCCAAAGAATCCCGACGTAAAAAAGATTTTCCAATAACTTTAAACTCAGAAGGTGTCTTTAAGGAAGGTTTTTGTTTCACAACTCTTGCAATCGTTTTACCTTCGGCCAGTTGAGCATACGTAACTTGCTTTGCTTTTTGATTCTTATCGAATATTACGCCGTTTTTAGCGACCAGCCTGTCCGCAGGCATTTTGAGATGCTTTGCAGCCAACTCTATTAAGACGGCCCTTGCCTCTGCCCCCGCGGCCCTGAGAGGAGGACCGAAGAAACGTGTGCTCATGGAACCGAAAGTGCCCATGTCCCACGGGCAGACAGAGGTGTCTCCCATAACCATATCGACCGATTTTAGGGTTACATCAAGCTCGTCGGCCAACATCTGTGCCAGGGAAGTTATGACACCCTGCCCCAGTTCGACTTTGCCGGTGAAACAGGTGACCCGGCCATCGGCCCCAATTCTAAGATAGGCGTTAAAGTCATCAGGATACCCTTTGCCGCGTCTTTGCGCCTCTAATACCGAGATATCTCCAATGCAGAAAAAGATTATGATTCCACCGCCCAAGCGCTTCAAAAATTCACGACGGGTAAGATTAGGGTCGGCGGTTATATCACTGAAATCGAGCTGAATATATTCATCTTCTTTCATCTCTGTTCAACTCCTTTCATTTCTTCGGCTGCGGACTGGATAGCCTGGATGATGCGTGTATGCGCCCCACATCGGCACAAGTTATTTTCCATGCCCTGAATGATTTCTGCTTTGGTAGGCTGGGGATTTCTCAACAACAGACTATAAGCGTTAAGAATCATACCCGGTGTGCAGAAACCACATTGAAGAGCATCGTGCTTTACGAATGCTTCCTGAATCGGATGCAGTTTGCCGTTCTTCATCAATCCTTCGATGGTAAGAACCTTTTTGCCTTTGATGCTCCTGACCGGAACCACACATGACCGGACGGCCCTATCGTCAACTATAACCGTGCAGGCACCGCAAAGAGCTTTTCCACAACCATATTTCGTTCCCGTCAGACCCAGGTCAGTACGCAATACCCATAACAGCTTTCGTTCGCTGTCTGTGGTTAAGCTCACCGGTTTATCGTTGAGTATGAAGGAAATAGTCTCGTTCATATCGAACCCTCTCTTGTTCTAAATTGCGGAATAATGTTCAACTGGCAATGTAAACAAATTCCGGTATAAACGTCCAGAAAAATTTTTCCAAAATCGATTCATTGCTAAAGGTCGTTTTTTTATCGCGGCACTTCACGTGCGACAGAGAGAAGATACCTTAAAAACTCAAGTGTCAAAAGCAAAGATATTCCTTGAAAGACAAGAGCATAACGATAGAATAACCGGTTAGGAACCTTAATACAACGAGCCATTGCAGGAAATTTGTTATGAGTGATAAGAATGTTGCCATTTGAAGACGCTCTCAGGACTGTTTTGGATTCAGCCCGAATGCTCGGTAGCGAGCCGGTCGATATTGCCCATGCAATAAAGCGGATATTAGCTGAGGATGTCAAATCGGATATGGATATGCCGCCTTTTAACAGAGCAGTTATGGACGGCTATGCCTGTCGTCGAGAAGACCTTGCAAATGAGCTTACTATAATCGAAACGATTCAGGCAGGAACGCCCCCGAAAAAAGTAATTGGGCCGAACCAATGCGCCAAAATTATGACCGGCGCCCCGGTCCCTAAAGGTGCCGACTGTGTCGTAATGGTTGAGTTTACGGAAAATCCCACTAATAGCACGGTTCGTTTTATCGGTGAAAAGACCGACGACCACATTCGCCCGCAGGGGGAAGACATCAAAACCGGACAGGTCGTTCTGAGCAAGGGTACCCGCATCAGGCCGCAGCATATTGCGATTCTTGCTTCAGTCGGCCACACGCAGGTACTTGTAGCGAAAAGGCCAAAAGTTGGGGTCATTGCCACGGGCGATGAGCTGGTCGAGCCCCAATCGAAGCCAAATCCCGGGCAACTGAGAAACAGCAACAGCTATCAGCTCACTGCTCAGCTTGATAATGTCGGCGCGGCCGTAACCTATTACGGCATTGCCAGAGACATAGCCGATGACATTGACAGAACATTTAAGAAGGCCGCCGCTGAAAACGATGTAGTCATTATCTCCGGCGGAGTTTCCATGGGCGACTTTGACCTCGTACCGGGGATACTGAAACAAAACAAAGTCGAATTATTGTTCGAGAAAATCGCCCTCAAGCCGGGCAAGCCTACCGTATTCGGGATATCTGAGATGTGCTACTGCTTTGGTATGCCCGGCAATCCTGTATCCACTTTCGCGGTGTTCGAGTTAATAGTAAAACCTTTCTTATACAGGCTCATGGGGCACGTTTATGCACTCCCGAATGTCAAGATGCCGCTGGCCGAATCCATAAACCGAAGGGACACAGAACGGAAGGAGTGGCTCCCCGTAACGATAACGGACACGGGAACATTGAAACATATTGAATATCATGGATCGGGTCACATCAATGCGCTCCGTACTGCGGACGGACTAGTCTGCATGGATGTCGGCGTGGCTAAAATCCCAAAAGAGACTTTCGTTCAAGTAATGCTGATTTAAATGAAGAAAAGCAATTAGGCCGTATAGAGTATGAGTGTTGACTATCTTAGAGTTTCGGTTACCAACAGATGCAATCTGCGATGCGTATATTGCCATCCGCTGAGTGACTATGGTCTCGTAGAATGTGAAGAGATTCTGACATTCGACGAAATCCTCCGTATCATTAGACTTTTCGCGGAGTGCGGCATTAAAAAAGTGCGGCTGACCGGGGGCGAACCGTTAGTCAGAAAAAACATTGTCCATCTCGTACGGAAATTGTCCGCGATAGTCGGTATTAAGGAGCTGTCGATTACAACGAATGGTGTTTTTCTTGAACCATTAGCCGCGGAACTTAAAACTGCCGGTCTGCAGCGGGCCAACATAAGTGTAGATTCGATAGAAAGAGGATGTTACGAGCGTATTACCGGATTTGATTTACTGCCAAGAATAGCCAAAGGTATTTACAAGGCCATAGAAGTCGGTCTGACACCCGTTAAAATCAACAGCGTCATAATAAAAGGCCTCAACGACAGCGAAGAGCAGATTGTGGCACTTGCAGGAATGAGCGTTCATTTACCGGTTACCGTCAGATTCATCGAGTACTGCCCCACCTGCAAATACACGAAAGCGGCAGGTGATTATTTACCTAACAGAGAGGTTCGCGCTGTTATCGAGCGAAAATATGGACCACTTTCCAGTGTCGTTATGGCTAACAGCAATGGCCCTGCTTTGTATTTTAAGGTTAGAGATTCAGCCGGAGCTATAGGCTTTATAAGCGGTCGCTCTTCAACATTTTGCTTCTCTTGTAATCGGCTTCGGTTGACCAGCGACGGAAAGCTGATGCCATGTTTGTATTCGGCTCATACATACGATCTTAAAAGACTAATCCGGAACCGAGCAAGTGACCGGCAGATGCAAGATTTGCTAAACAGGATAATCAGCGAAAAGGGCAGCTATACAAAATTGAACTCGTTTAAAGAAGGATTTTCTATGTGCAAAGTCGGAGGTTGAGAGCCGTGGCAAACAATCGTGGTATGATGGACGTGAGCATCAAAGATATTACCCTAAGGACAGCAAAGGCAAGCGGCACTATTGTTCTTGGTGAGGAAGCTTTTCAAACTGTCAAACAAGGTACTTGTATCAAGGGCGATGTGCTTGCGACCGCAAAAGTGGCCGCCATAACTGCGGTGAAATCAACTCCAGCTATAATTCCTATGTGTCACCTTATCCTGATTGAAGCGGTTGATGTTGACTTTGCTCTCAGTGAGCAGGACAGGTCGATTACGGTTACTGTAACCGTCAAATCTTCGGGTAAGACGGGTGTTGAAATGGAAGCTCTTGTCGGGGCAAGTGCGGCCTGTCTTACTATCTACGATATGCTAAAGTACAAAACCAGGGATATGGTCATAACTAACACAAGATTGCTTGAGAAAACAGGTGGAAAAAGTTGCGACTACAAAAGGCCGGATTAGAGCCATATCCGTTTCAAAGGAGAGGGGCACGCGAAAAGTTAATGTGCCCAAGGCTGAATTGCAGGCTGACTTTGGCATTATCGGAGACGCCCACGCAGGTAATTGGCACAGACAGGTAAGCTTGCTTGGAGCCGAATCCATAGACAAAATGGCTGCAAAAGGAGCGAAAGTATCACCCGGCGATTTTGCCGAGAATATCACCACGGAATTTATCGACCTGGGTGCTTTGAAAGTCGGAAGCAAACTCAGACTTGGCAACGACGTCGAGCTTGCAATTACACAGTCCGGCAAACGCTGTCACAAAAGCTGTGAAATCCTCAAGCAGTTGGGTGATTGCATCATGCCGCGAGAAGGTATCTTCGCAAAGGTAACCAAGGGTGGGACTATAAACGTAGGTGACACTATAGAGGTAATCAATGATAAAAGTGGCTATATTGACAGTCAGTGACAGTTGCGCTCATGGAAAACGAGAAGATGTCAGCGGGCAAACCATAAAGGAAATCCTGCCCAAAGACAAATTTGAGATATGCGAAAAGAAAATTACATCTGACGACCACCAGACAATAGCCAATGAGCTGAAGTATTTTTCAGATAAAGCAGGTATTGATTTAGTGCTTACTACGGGTGGGACAGGACTAGGCCCTCGTGATGTTACACCGGAGGCCACGGCATCTGTATGTGAAAGAATGGTCCCTGGTTTGGCCGAAATTCTCAGAGCCGAAGGTTTCAGAAGGTCTCCCTATGCAGTGCTGTCCCGGGGTATCGCAGGTGTCCTGAAAAATACCCTCATAATTAATCTGCCGGGCAGCCCAAAAGCCGTTCGTGAGTGTTTGGAAATAATTTTGGACGTCTTGCCCCATGCTGTGGACATGATGCGCGGTGGCGGACATTAACTAAAGGAGTTACGGGATGATTTTACTGAAGCTTTTCCTCGTATTTCTCAGAATCGGATTTTTCGCAATCGGAGGAGCATATTCTTTCTTGCCTCTGATGGAAAAAGAACTTGTACAAAACTATCAATGGCTCGACAAGCCCGAGTTCCTGGAAGTCGTTGGGATGGCACAGATGTTTCCTGGTGCAATATCAATCAAATTTGCTACCTATGCCGGTTACAAGGTTGCTGGTATTCCAGGTGCAATTGTGGCTAACCTTGCCAATTTGCTGCCGCCTGTATTTTGCATGACTCTTGCAATGCTGATTTACACGAAGTACAGGAACATCACAGTTGTAAAGGCCAGCCTGGAGATGGTTCGATATGCTGTTTTTGCGATGATTATTGCTGTTGCAATACGCTTAGTAGACAGAAACCAAGTCGTGCAGTTGAAGTATATAATTGTCCTTGTTGTCTCGTTTGTGTTGTTTACTCTGACAAAGGTACATCCTGCTCTTATTATCACAAGCGCTGCTTTGTACGGTGGAGTGCTCAATTGGATAACCTCAACCTAAGGCAAGAGGGAAACTTAGTGAAAAAGGACTGTTCTCAATCCACAAATTTGCTTATAATGCGCTTTGGAAAGGCCAGCAGTGTACCGACTGGATTTGGTCTGGAAAATTTAGGTTTAGTGGAGGATAGTTATGGATGTCACAATTACTCTGACCATTAACGGCAAAGAAAGAACCGTCGTTACCGACCCGGAACGGTCTCTTCTTGATGTTCTAAGAGAAGTTCTGCATCTGACCGGTGCCAAGTACGGCTGCGGCGAAGGCCGGTGTGGTGCGTGCACTGTGCTGATGGACGGCAGACGAACGCTCTCCTGCGTTACACCGGTCGCCAAAGCTGATAAGAAAAAGGTCACAACAATCGAAGGACTTGCCGATGGTGATTCCCTTCATCCCGTTCAGCAGGCGTTCCTCGACGAGGGCGCCATTCAGTGTGGCTATTGTACGCCCGGTATGATATTAAGCACTGTGGCACTTCTTAAAAATAGCCCACAACCGACGGATGAACAGATCGCCGAGTGGATGAACGGCAACATATGCCGGTGCAACGGATATACAAAAATACTAAAGGCCGTTCGCCGTGCCGCAGCACAAATTGCGGAGGTGAAAATACAATGATAGAAGATACCTTTGTCAAAGAAATACTCGAACCCAGGCGCTCTGAGTCTGTCGAGGAGTTGAGCTCCGAAATCGAACTGAGTCGGCGCACCTTTGTGCAAATGTTAGGCACGGGGCTTCTTATAACGGTGACGCAGGGCGTCTCTCTCGGTCAGCGACGCAGCGGAGGTGGACGGTCTATAACCGTTGCCGCGCGAGTCCACCTTAACCGGGACGGCACAATCACCGTCATGACCGGTAAGGTCGAGGAAGGCCAGGGTTCACGAGCACAACTAACGCAGGCAGCGGCGGAAGAGCTGCGGGTTGCCGTTGACCAGATTCGCTTAGTGATGTCCGACACGGCTCTGGTCCCTGATGATGGTAGAACGGCCGGCAGCCGGACGACTCCTTCCACTGTACCCGCCGTGCGCCGAGGCGCCGCAACCGCCCGCGAGCTGCTGACGCGTCTTGCAGCCAAGCAATGGAAGTTAGACACCAACGCCTTAAACGTGCGCAACGGCACTATCACCAACCGGAAAACAAGACAGACTCTCACCTATGCGGATCTGGCCAAAACAAAGGAGATTGACGAGGCTTTCAAGCAACGTATCCCATCCGACATCACTCTTACGCCGGTAAATCAATGGCAAGCACTTGGCACCTCAGTTCCACGGCCGAACAGCCGGGATATAGTCACCGGAGCGCACCTTTATCCTTCGGATATCGTGCGGCCCAACATGCTCTATGGTAAAATCCTGCGACCTCCTTCTTATGGAGCTACTTTGGAATCAATCGACCTTTCCGAGGCCAGGGCTATGAAGGACGTGTTTGTTGTTCGGGATGGACAGTTCGTCGGATGCGCTGCACCATCAACGGTCCGTGCAGCACAGGCCTTAAAGGCCATTGCAAAGACCGCATCCTGGAAAACAGTACCTCATCCATCGAGCAAAGAAATCTTCTCTTATCTCAAAAAACATGCCCGGACAGGTGGAAGGTCACGTCCAAGAACGAGGGGTTCAATTGAAAAAGGCCTTGCCGATGCAAGCAAGGTACTCAGTGAAACATACGAAGTTGCCTATATTCAGCATACTCCAATGGAACCAAGGGCGGCGGCGGCAGAGTGGAAGGACAGCAAGCTGACTGTTTGGTCAGGAGTCGATGGTCCCCAGGCAGTGCAAGGTGACCTGGCCCGGACTTTCGGAATTCCGACTGAGAGAGTGCGCGTTATTGTGCCCGATATGGGGGGCGGATTCGGGGGCAAACATACCGGTGAAGCGGCAGAAGAGGCAGCGCGATTGGCCAAGGCATTTCATCGTCCGGTGGCCGTGCACTGGACACGCGCCGAGGAGTTCACCTGGGCCTATTTCCGGCCGGCAGCAGTAATCGAGTGCAAGGGTGGCCTCGATGCGAATGGCTCGCTTATTGCCTGGGACTTCACTAACATCAACGCTGGCGGTGCAGCAATTGATACACCATATAATATAGCCAACACAAAAATCCTGTCGGCCAGTTCTGATTCTCCTTTACGACAGGGCGCATACCGATGCCTTGCTGCAACGGCCAATAACTTTGCCCGAGAATCATTTATGGATGAGCTTGCCGCAGCGGCAGGGGCTGACCCGCTTGCCTTTAGACTTGCCCATCTCGAAAACCCACGCATACGAAACGTTCTGGAGACCGTTGCCAGGCACTTCAATTGGCCCGAACGCAGAAAAAAGGTTACTCCTGAATTAGGCGTGGGATTAGCCTGCGGGACGGAAAAGAATTCCGTGGTGGCAGCCTGTGTGGAAGTGGGTATTGACCGCAAACGAGGCGAGATAAAAGTGCATCAGGTCTGCGAAGCCTTTGAATGCGGCCCCATCCAGAATCCTGCCAACCTGCTTTCTCAGGTACAAGGCTGCATCATCATGGGCCTGGGCGGTGCATTACGTGAAGAAATGCAATTCGAAAATGGCAAAATCCTTAATGCCAGCTTTGCAAGGTATTTGGTACCACGGTTCAAGGATGTTCCTAAAATCGATGTACATCTGATTAACAAAACTGACATACCCTCGGCCGGCGGTGGGGAGACACCCATTATTGCAATTGCCCCAGCCATCGCCAACGCCGTCTTCGCTGCAACCGGCATCCGCATCCGTTCTATGCCGATGCGTAGCGCCTTGCTCAAGCAACTATAATGGGTCGGATGCTAACTCCAGGGGAGTAAGATGAAAAGAAATCATCGTCCCACAGACATTCATCAAAAAGTCGTAGAGTTCATCGACAGCGGCCATTCTTTTGCCGTGGCTTTAATCCTCAAAGCTGAAGGCTCTACGCCCCGCAAGGCCGGCGTCAGGGCCGTCATCGATGAGACCGGCAAAATCTGTGGTACCCTCGGTGGAGGCCTCGTGGAGGCAGAGGCTCAGCGCCGCGCAGTTGAGGCCTGCCAATCGAAATGTCCAATCGTCTTTGACCTAAACCTGTACGGTGCCAACAGGGCCGATGACGTTCCTATCTGTGGAGGAAGTATGCGCATCCTCATCGACCCAACGGTCACAAAAGACAGGGCATCTTACGCCCATGTGGCTGAAGCAGCCCAGCAGCGACAACAAGGTGTTATGCTTACTACTGCACGCAGTACTTTGCACACGGAAGTCACATCTCAGTGGTTTCCGCAAGAGGCTATCCCATCGGATGCTGCCTTTCCGGGCGCAGACAACATTCGTTCCTGCTTGGACAGCGAGACACCACGGCTCTTTACAAAAAGCTCTCAAAATCCGGATGTCTTTACGGAGGTCTTCGTTGAGCCAGTGATTCCTAAACCCCTTCTGGTAATCGCAGGTGGAGGACACATCGGCCAGGCACTCGCGCTTCAGGCCGACCTTGTTGGCTTCGATATCATCGTCATAGATGACCGAGCTGAATTCACCAACCCAGCCCTTTTCCCGGAAGGAACGACAGCCCGTTGCGGCGATATTCCAAAAGAGATCGCTGCCCTGCCCATCGCAAGCGACACATATATCGTAATTGTCACCCGCGGGCACAAGCTTGACGCCGAGGCCCTCCAGGTGTGCATCCATACGCCTGTCGCCTATATCGGCATGATCGGCAGCAAGCGAAAAGTCGCTCTGATTCGCAAGAATATCATTGAATCAGGCTTTGCTACTAAAGAAGAATTCGACCGGGTCTTTGCACCCATCGGGCTGGATATAGGCGCCGTTACTGTACCGGAAATTGCTGCGAGTATCACTGCTGAGTTAATTGCTATCCGGCGAAAAGGCATTACTTACAAAATCCCAAAGAAGATGGAGCTGCCATGATTTGTGCCATAGTTCTTGCCGCAGGCCGCTCAAGCAGAATGGGCGTCCAGAAACTGCTCTTGCCCTTCGGGGGCAAAACAGTCATCGCTCATATCGTCGATCAGTTCCTCGCGAGCCACGTTGACGAGATTCACGTGGTTGTGGGCTACCAAAGAAAGCGAATAAGCCGGGAATTATCCGGGCGGCCGGTTTCCATCGTGAACAATCCTAACTATAAATCCGGCATGTTGTCTTCGGTACGTTGCGGCCTTCGCGACCTGCCGCAACAATGTCAAGCGATTTTAGTAGCGATCGGCGACCAGCCGTCTATCACCGCAAAACTAATTGACCAAATGCTTCGCTCCTTCGCTACCACTGAAAAGAGAATCCTCGTGCCGCTCTACCATGGCAAACGAGGTCATCCCATCCTGTTCTCAAAGGTCTATCGTAATGAGATATTGACACACTACGATAACGTGGGCTTGCGGGGGCTTATGTACGCCCACCGCGATGACCTCTTTGAGCTAACTGTGCCAACTTCAGGAGTGCTTTCAGATATGGATTGTCCGGAAGACTATCGACGGGAGCTTACCTTACTCGAAAAAAACACCATAGGAAAAACTCACCTCGAAGACCAGGTGAAATAGACGTGGCGCAGAGTAGCCTTTGCTGCTAACCTATGAGATTCTGCAAAGCGAACCGTACGGAAACAGTTCACTTATCTTTCCCTGTGCATAAAAAACCGTGAGCATGAACAGCCCCGGCTATTGCTCTGCCGGCTTATACCCCAATTTCCCCCACAGGGCTCTCTGGCACCTATGCAAATCCTTGTTACCTACGTGCCTTTCTGCACGCCAGTTCAGGGGCCCAACTTCTTCGGCAAGCTTTACTGTACGCGGATCTTTCCACTTCCAATATTCGCTGTGCCCGTCTGCAAAAGATAAGTTAGTCCCTTTGCCGTGTTGTATCGGAGGTATATCCCACCATCTCGGCTCTTCGTAATAAAGAACCCAACTGTCGATA
>Ga0114922_10005956_pt1 | contig 11204 bp, 10 predicted proteins | sample AartaG_FD_100975 | JGI IMG/M metagenome (GOLD analysis project Ga0114922, IMG submission 100975) | Deep subsurface microbial communities from Aarhus Bay to uncover new lineages of life (NeLLi) - Aarhus_00045 metaG | ecosystem: Environmental > Aquatic > Marine > Oceanic > Sediment | place...
GGTGAGTCGATCTGCTGTTCATTCCAGAATGGACAGCAAGAATTGATGGATTTCGGTTGGTAGCACTGGCGCTGTATAGTGAGCTAAGGAGTTTGGGGTGAGAAAATTTCTCATAGTTGCTTTTGCTGTTCTTGCTCTGTTCTTACTCTGGAGAATACTCAGGTCTGTTGGGCAATATGTAGGTGCAGCTCGCAGCAAGCATGTTGCTTTGGAAGCAGGGAACATACCAGTGCCTCAGGAGCGGACAATATCGTGGAGGGATCAGTCTGCCTTAACAGAGGGAATACTCCAGCACTGGGCATCCCAGGAACTTCCGGATTGGCAGGAGGAAGGGAAAGTGAAAGCTCCCAGAGTCATCATAGGTAAGCTTGCTCTGAAAAGGGATCTTCAGGAGGTGAATGACTATCTCCTGAGTCAGTCTCCTCGCGGTAACAGCGGATCAGTCTGGAGACTTCATCCTGAGGGAGACTATGACTTCACCCTCGCTGGCTTAACTGTGATTCTTTATCTCTTCGGCGATGAACCGGAGACACTTTTTCCTCAGACACAGGAGCATCTATTATCTACCTTGCTTATTGAGGAAGGTGGGAAGCCCAAAATCAGTGTGCCGCGGACACTTGGCCTGGTGCGCGATACGGAGAATCATCTACTAATGACTGAAGGGTCACGCTACCTGAAAAATCGCTGGCTAGAACTTCATGGGTCTACCAGGCCCGAACACAATAATATGGAAAACGGCCTCGAGGATTGGCTCTTCTCATTCCTTGGCGAACTGAATGAGGCAGGACTTTATGAATTTAACTCCATGCCTTATCTTGGCTATACTATGACAGCACTCATGAACCTGGAAGCCTTTGGTTCAGAAGCTATAAGGCTGGCTGCCCGGAAGGTTCTGGACAGAGCAAACTGGGAATATGCCTTAGGCAGCTTGTCCCTTCGTCGCTTCGCGCCCTTCAGGCGTCAGCTTCGCAAGGCTAACATAACTTCCCTGAACAGTGATTACCATACAGCTCTCATGAAAGTCTGGATGAGTCTGGGAGAGGAAACATCGCTTGATCTGACACTTGCAGGAGGACTTCACCATGCCTTATGGGCTTGTCTCTTGCCTTATCGTCTCCCTGATGAAACTGCCAACTGGGTTGAGGGAAAGCCAGATGCCTACTTCGTCCGAATAGGTCACGGCGCGAAGGCATCCCCGGAGATATACTCAGGAGATCATGACTATCTGATCAGCGCAGGGGGAGTTCACCGCGGGAAGCGTTCCATGATCGTTGCGCGTCCTATCACCTTGATGCTTGACGATCAGGCGCAAGAGCTTGAGGATGTTTTCCATCTGGCAGGTCCAAGAAGCGAGTTTACAGAATGGAACAACACCGGAGTGCACAGAGATTTTGCATGTGCCGCTGGACCTGTCCATGTCCCGGACGGCCGAACACCAGCAGTCAAAAACGCTCTCTGGGCAGTGTATCGATGCAAGGAAGACATATCAATCGCTGTTCATTCCCGGCAGGATCTCGGTATTGTCTGCCTATTCCGCAACAGCGACGCGGAGGAGGTATTGCGGCATGTTTCAGAATCCAACAGCGATCCTGAATTGCTATACAGCGAGTTCCAGTGGCCTGGCGGGATGCGGATAACCTATAATGTGAAAGCTTCGAAAGATAAATGGGTAATAATCTCTGCTGGTGGGCAGGCAATGAATCGCATCCATGACCGGTGGCCCCTTATGGACGGGGAGATATAGCATCGCTTCGACATATTCTCTTTGGTACTTTTGTGAGAGATTTAGCGACCGAAAGTTTTCAATACACATATGCCAATGTCATTCTCTTTGTCAGCAGTCCCAAGGGACAGCACCAGATAGAAAGGTCTCAAATCATGAGGAATGTGACTATATATTATCCGAAAACAGGTACGGAAGCAGTTGAATTGGCAGCGCAAGAGTTAAGCCGATGTCTGGAAAAGATGACCCATGAATCTGTGAACATATCCCCGTGTGATTCATTCCCATCTGACGGTAAGCCTGCCATCTGGATCGGTGAGTCTCATGATTTCCCCGGGCAAGTAGAAGCAAATGACTTAGATGATGAAATAATGATTACTCAGCGCGATCATATTTGCCTGATAACCGGCTCGAACTCACGGAGTGTTCTCTTTGCCGTATACGCGGCACTGGAGGAACTGGGCACTCAGTGGATTGGTCCTGGCAATGCTGGCGAGTATCTACCTGATGCCAGCATCGAGGAAATATTTAACATCCAGATCAATGAGCGCGCTTTCTACCGGCATCGAGGCATATGTATCGAGGGAGCGCCATCGCTGGAGCACGCATTGGGTATAATCGACTGGATGACTAAGAAACGTATGAACACCTTTTTTCTCCAGTTTATCACATCCATCTACTTCTGGCGGAACTGGTATCATCATGATTACAATGATGGCTATATGGAACCGAAGAGTATCGATAGGGAGGCTTCCCTGGAACTGGATGATCAGATCATACATGAGCTAAAGCGCAGGGGACTTATTTGCCATCGTGTGGGTCACGGCTGGACTGCCGAATCTATTGGTCTGGACGGACTGGGATGGTACCAGTTCGATGGCGAGATCGAACCGGAACAGAAAGCCTTGATGGCAGAGGTAAATGGAGAAAGAGGGCTTTTCGGCGGCATTGCCATCAACACTGAGTTATGCTACTCAAATCCAGAAGCATTCGATGCTGTTGTGAATCATCTGGTGAGATACGCTGGTGATAATCCTGATGTAGATTGCCTCCACTTCTGGCTTTCGGATGCAAATAACAACTTCTGTGAATGTTCCGAATGTCGCAAACTTACCCAGTCGGATCACTATGTCAGGCTGATAAAATCAGTTTCGGAGAAGCTAAAGAAACGGAATCTTTCCACGCGGATCGTCTTCCTGTGCTATTTTAATACTCTGGGCGCGCCGGTGAACGAGGAACTTGGTACAGAGGTGGACAATGTGGTCTTCATGTTTGCTCCCATATCGCGTTGCTATCAGCACTCTCTCACCGATGGCAAATGCGAGAGCGGCGGGGAAACAAGTGGATGGGAATTAAACAAGATACGACCACCACGCACAAATAAAGAGTTTGTGGAGATTCTCAAAAACTGGCAAGTGAAATACGAAGGCGATGGCTTCATCTTTGATTATTACCTGTGGCGGCCACATCTGGACGACTTGAACCCTCTGGGTTTGGCCCGGATTGTGAGTAAGGATATGAAGGATCTGCGTGATCTAGGACTAAACGGAATTGTTAGTTGTCAGGCCCTTCGCAGCTTCTATCCGCTGGGTCTCGTAATGAATGTCATGGCGGAGACTCTATGGGACAGGGATGTAGAGTTCTCAGATGTGGTAGATCGCTTTCTGGGAACAGCATTTGGCGAAGCGGCTGATGTGGCGCGAGAATATCTGGAGGAACGGGAAGGAACATTGCATCAAGATCCAGATGTGCATATTGGAACTCTGAGGTCTAATGATGAAATGAGCATAGCGGCTATACTTGATCTTCTGTGCAGATGGGATGAATGGATGGAATCGCTAGATACTCAAAGGGATCAGTATGCTTACAACCTCGCGCACTACCATAGATTTCTGAAATTGAAAGCTCAAGCTTTACTCCATAGGTCCAGAGGCGATGATGAACAGGCAGGGCAAGCTCTGGAAGCGGTCGCTGATCACATCAGACAGAGCGAAGGGCATCTACATGAATTTCTGGACGCGTGGCTGGCTCTCAGGACTGTTTGATGTCTGAGTTGACGCAAACCTATACATTAAGGAAGGGATTAAGCAAAGAAGCATGTTAAGACACTGGACGAGTCGCGGTAGCTCGGAAGGTTCTAAGATAAACCTTCGCTGGCATTTGACGAAAGAGGGACTATAGCGAAATTTAGCTGGAGATGTCACCTGGCACGGTAGATATTCAGGTTGTTTAGTGGAAAAATGGACATGCTCTTGCTTTGGCGCTTACGGTGTGCTACACTCGTGCGCAGATGCACAACGTCGTTCCATTTTCCAGCACTTCCAAGGTACAACACCGACAACATGGATAGAGAGCTAAGCAGACGTGATTTCCTGAAGATCGCTGGTGGATCAGCGACGGCCATGACACTTTCGCGTCCATTTGCTACCAGAAGTGACTACATAAGCATGGCGCAAAAGGAGAGTAAAAAGCCTATGAACAATACACGCAGCAAACTGCCCCGGGAAGTCTGGATCGCAACCTTTCAGGGCGGAGCCTCAGGCAATACGTATCAGGAAAAAGTAGAGAATATGATCAAGCGCATGGAGAAAGCTGTACCGCTTCAGCCGGATATTATATGCCTGTCAGAAGTCTTCCCTTTTGTGGATTTGCCGGGCGGAAGGCCACCGCTGGACAAAGTAGCTGAATCCCCTATTGGCCCTTTATGCAAGCCATTCGCCCAATTCGCGGCCAAAAATCGCTGCTACGTCTTCTGTCCCATATACACCAGAGAGAACGGGCGTTTTTATAATGCGCTGGTGCTGGTTGACAGAAATGGTGAACTGGTGGGAGAGTATCGGAAAATGCACCCGACAGATGGCGAGATGGAGCGCGGAGTCAGTCCCGGAACTCTGGATACTCCAGTGTTCCAGACGGATTTTGGTGTGATTGGCGCGCAGATCTGCTTTGATATCGAGTGGGATGATGGCTGGAGTCGACTGCAAAAGGCTGGAGCGGATATCGTCTTCTGGTCGTCAGCCTTTGGGGGCGGTCGCGCTCTGAACGCCCGCGCCCAGGTCAGCAAGTATTTCATCGTCTCCAGTACGCGTAAGGGCACTTCAAAGATCATTGACATGACCGGCGCGGATATCGCTGTGACTGGTCAATGGAAGAATTGGGCGTGCGCGCCTGTAAATCTAGAGAGGGTGCTGGTACATACATGGCCCTTTTACAGGCACTTTAGGGATATAGAAGCTAAATATGGACAGAGCATCCACATCACCACCTTCCATGAGGAAGAATGGAGCATCATCGAAAGCCGATCTCCCGACCTGCGCGTAGCTGACGTGCTGAAAGAATTTGAGATTCCGGCGTATAAAGACTTTATCTCAAATGTGGAGCGTATGCAGAACAGGCTTAGGGGAAACGGGTAAGGAGAATCGTTTATGCGAGTTATGACTACCGTCGATATAATCTGACGTGCTGATTGACAATAGCTGAGGTGGAAAATGGAAAAAGCTAAGATTGCCGGCATCCTCAGGTTGGTGGCAAGCATAATCATATGCCAACTTGCAGGTCTTATTGGTTCGGTATTTGCCAGATCCTCAATTCCGACATGGTATGCAGGCCTGAAAAAGCCCTCTTTTACTCCTCCTAACTGGTTATTCGCTCCAGTTTGGACTGTCTTATTCCTGTTGATGGGTGTATCGGTATTTCTTGTGTGGCGTGATCGTTCTGGTAGTCAAAGGGGTAGAGTGGCTCTTGCCATATTCGCGATCCAATTATTTCTCAACGTGCTCTGGTCGATTGCTTTCTTCGGATTCAGATCACCTCTTGCTGGACTAATAGTGATCTTGATTCTGTGGATAGCCATATTGTCGACTATCCTGAATTTTCTCAAAGTGTCAGAAATAGCTGGAATGCTTCTCATCCCTTATATTCTATGGGTAACATTTGCGGCAGTTCTGAATGCCTCAATATTCGCTCTGAATATCACATAAAGAACGGATCTACTCCTTATCTCTTATCATACTTCATTTATTGGTTTTAGGCGCTGTGCCGCCTTTCTACTCAAGGAAGACCTTTGGGATATTGACCCAAGGTGCGCCTATTACACAAATCAGCTAAAAAGGCCGTCATATCGGCCACAGCGATTCCACATTGTCCCATTTCCCCTTCCGCGTGTCCCATACGTGTCCCAACTTCTCCCAAAATCGTCAGATGGAAGCCAAGATCCTGTGTTTTCTCGGTCTTGCATAAGGGACAGTCTGGCCTTTTGGTAGGAAAAGCACATGGGCAACTCTTGTTTTTGCGCTTGCGTTTTGCTATACTGGGTTGGGAGCGAATATGAGCTATCCATTGATACAGATATGCCTATAGCGCAAAAAAGGGTGTTCTCCCATGTTTCGCTCTCCACTCTAGGAAAACGCCACAAAGAGGCATCCTGCTGGAATGCTAAGTAGAGGATCAGCAAATGAATGAAACCCTTACCCGTCGGAGTTTTCTAAAGTCAGTTGTGCTGGGAGTAGGTGTCATCTCGCGTCCCGGACTTCTAGGTGCGACCAACGTGGGAAAAGATCGCCCAAATATCCTCTGGCTCGTTAGTGAAGATAACGGACCGTTTCTTGGCTGTTATGGTGACAACTTCGCAACTACCCCCAATCTGGATAAGCTGGCATCCGAGGGTGTGTTATATACCAATGCCTTTGCCAATGCACCTGTGTGTGCCGCTAACCGGTCCACGCTCATAAACGGTATGTATTCCTGTAGCACCGGTACACATCACATGCGTAGCGTGAATCCGATACCGGACTATATGAGATTCTACTCATCATACCTTCGAGAAGCTGGGTACTCCTGCTTCAATAACGCCAAAACAGATTACAATCAGCCTATGCAGAAGGACGGCTGGGATGCGTCCAGTCGCGAGGCCCATTACGCAAGTCGAGAGGATAAAAGCAAGCCCTTCTTCCAGATTTATAACATCGGCATCAGCCATGAAGGCAGGATACATAAGCGCGCGTTGGAATTGCAGCATGATCCAGGTAAAGTAACACTGCCGCCATATCATCCGGATACAGACGAACTGCGAAAGGACTGGGCACAATACTATGACCGTGTTCAGCAAATGGACGCACAAGTTGCGAAATATCTGGATGAACTGGAGAAGTCAGGCGAGGCTGACAACACCATCGTCTTCTACTACTCCGATCATGGGGGAGTTGTGGCACGCAGTAAGCGATTTCTGTATGATTCTGGAACGCATGTTCCTTTCATCATTCGGTTTCCAGAGAAATATCAGCATCTAGCCCCTGCTGCACCTGGATCAAGGCTCGATCACCTGATTAGTTTTGTGGACTTCGGCCCGACGCTGCTCAGCCTTGTGGGTGCATCTGTTCCAGACCATATGCAAGGCAAAGCTTTTCTAGGTGAGCAAGCTGAACCGCCGCGAGAGCATGTATATCTCTACCGCGGTCGTATGGATGAACGCTATGATATGGTCAGGGGTATCCGTGATAAACGATTTAAGTATCTTCGGTGTTTTATGCCCCATCGTCCTGATGGACAGTATCTCTCTTACCTGTGGCGCGCGGCCGGAATACGCTCTTGGGAGGCCGCATATAGAGCGGGAAAATGCGATAGATTTCAGCGCCAGTTCTTTGAAAGACGGCCACCGGAGATGCTATTCGATACACAGGCCGATCCGCACGAGGTAAATAACCTTGCCGCAGACCCAAGGTACCGCGACATCCTGAAAAACATGCGTCAGAAGTTATTCCAGCAGATGCGCGACATCCGCGACACTGGCGTTATGCCGGAACCCATGATGGTGGAGAGGATAACAGGCACAACGCGCTTTGAGTTCTTTCATAGTGATGAGTTTGACTACGATCGTGTGCTTCAGGTTTCTGACATGGCGACAATGGGAGATGAGAGCAACCTGCCTGAAATAGTAGCACTGCTTGGCGATAACGAAGAAGCCGTGCGTTATTGGGCTGCCATTGGATGCGTCATTCTTGGTGATAAGGCTAAAGATGCATCGTCACAACTGCAAAAAGCTCAGGATGATCCTTCCGCTGTGGTGCGTATAACGGCTGCGGAAGCTGTCTATAATCTGGGGCAGACGGAGAAAGCTCTGCCAGTGCTCAAGGACGCTCTGGATGGTGACACATTTATAACCGTTTATGCACTCAACATACTTGATTTCATGGACGAAGAGGTTCAACCGCTTCTGGACATTCTTAGAGGCAAAGTCGCATCCGATTGGGAAGAAGGTGGATATGAGTCACGTCTGGCTGAGCATCTAATATCCAAATTCGAGTAGAAGGGAAAATCCGCTTCTCAGTGCAGGACTTGAGCAAGTACCCGCAGAAGGTTCTTACCCAATATGCAAGATATATCCTCCTGATCATAGCCTCGCCGTTCTAAGCCTGTAATGAGCTGTATCAATCCCTCGCGATAAGCGGAACCATCATTATGCTGTCCATCTGGGATCGTTCTGTTAAACGCGTTGCCAAATACTCCCATAAAGATGGGATCAAAACCGTGGGTCGTAGCAGCCACATGCTTCGGCCCGACTAGCTCGCAAGCATGGTCAATGTGATCCAGATAGTGGTCCAGTGTGAGTTCAGCCAGCATGAGCTTAAGAAACTGTATGCCTACCACGCCTCCGTGGGAAGCCAAAGCTCTGATCTGATGGTCTGTAAGACTTCGCGGATGGTCATACAACGCTCTGCAGTTTGAGTGTGTGGCCACAATCGGCTTCTCGCTAACCTCCAGGGCACGATAGAATCCTGTCTCTGATAGGTGCGATACACCCACCAGCATCCCCAGGCGGTTCATCTCCTTGATCACCGCAACTCCATACTGCGACAGTCCTCCACCTGTCCCGCGATCAATCAACCCATCACCCAGTTCATTGCGCCCGTTGTGCGTCAACTGCACGCTACGAACGCCCAGACGATAGAAATTCCTTAAGTTGGCCAGCTTTCTTTCTGTATTCTTACCCGAGGAGTAGTCCTCCTGAAAAGGACGACCCCCTTCCAATTCCATCACGAACCGGACGCGTTGAGGATCAGGTTCGCTTGGGATGTCATACCTGGAAAGGATAACTGAGGCATCAGGTCCAGCCTTTTCACATTCCATCCAGAACATGTCGATGATGTCAAGAGAACCTTCGAGAGGACGCTCTGAGCCATCGCGGTGATGAGTGGCATCGCCCCCCACAACTATAAAAACCACGTCGATCCCTGCCGTGAGCAGACGGGGCAATTGACCATCGCGCAATGGCGCTTCTTCCCCACGCGATCGTCGTATTGTCAACTCAAAGATGTCCTGATGTCCCTCAGCAGTAAGATAGTCGTGTGAGCCTTTACCTGTCATCCATGTCTCCTTTCACACCGCGAAATGCTCCGTTCAGGCAGCACTCTCGTGATGAAATTCCCGGTATAGCTCTCCTATCAAGCACCCAAGTAGAGCAAAATTATCCATCTCGCCGCAGTCCAGTGGCTCAATGGTGCATCCAGCAAATCCAATAATGCAAATGCGATTGGTTGTCATCAGTATCGCCTTCCGATTTCCCGGTCTTCTCATGTCATTGCTAGGCCTGTAGCTGCCCCAGGCCATACGAGTCACCGCTTCGAACTATCCCGATCCGCCCCGTATTCCTTGCTGGCAAGCTGAAACACTCTATCAGAATATCATCCAGATAGAACTCCAGCAGCGAATGTTCCAGCAGCAGACGAGATCTTGTCGGTTCGCCGAAAGATATCTCCCGATCCACCTGCTTCTCTGACTGAAATCCTGAACCATCCCTGTCTATCTGCCCCAGTTCTGCTGCGCCGTCGCTGCTCTATAGCTGAAGATCCCGTGACAAGCCTATTTACCGCATTGGCATATGATATCCACATGTATGGCTTAATCATCGCATATAACTCCCGTATTGATGCACCAGTTCGATCACACCTCTGTATCTTGGGAAACTCACATTATCAGGCACAGAATGGTCAGAATGATATATATAGCCACCGTTTTCTTTGGATATAGTAATCTTCTTGCCTATCTCGTCCTCTAACTCTTCATCAGTGCCATCAGCCATTACACGGACATCAATGCCGCCCATAAAGGCGATCTTATCTCCGTATTCGCGCTTCAGTTGGATGACATCCATCCCTGCCTTAACTTCCAACGGCTGCAGGCAATCCCATCCGATCTCAATGAGTTCAGGGACAACCTCGTTGAAGTTGCCGCAGGAGTGCAGAATGGCAAAGATGCTGTTTTCATGGCAAAAATCACAGAGACGTTTGTGAGCTGGCATTACCAGGTCGCGGAATTCCTGAGGACCGAACATCAGACCGTTACGGTAACCCAGGTCATCGCTGCACCAGTAGCCGTCGAATTCGTATCCCTCATCAATAAGCATCTTAAACAGCCCTAGTGTCATCTCGACACCAGTATCTATCACATCCTTTATCCACTCTGGATCAGCCGCCATTGCCATAAGCATATGCTCGAGAGATATCTTCCCAGTAGACGCTTGATATCCTGCCCCGCCGGAATAGCAGAAGAACTTGCCTTGCTCCTTGGCTCGTTTATATCCCTGCTCCATCGCATCCCAGTTGATACGGCTGGGATCAGCAGTCAGACGGTGCTTATGCTGCTCCCAATCATCCCGTGTCTTGACTTTATAATCAACTAGCATCGGTGTGGATGTGCTGCCTTTCCAGTTCTTCAGCGTCCTGCCGTTCGCATCCATATGAATTCTGTATTCATCCGTCTCTTCCAGCATCTTGGTTGGGAAGCGAAATGACAGATCCGCGCCAAGACGCACGAACTCATAATCAAAGAATTCCGCAGGAGAAACCTTCGCTGGCAAACCTTCCCGTCGCCAACGGGCTATGGTTGTAGTCCAGGGACTATCCTGTATTGCTACTCTATCTGCTTCCTCATGCCTGAGCGCACAAGTAATGCGTTCCCTGGAAGTCATCTCTGCATCCATTTCTCTCCTCTCATGTCTCGATCCATGTTGCGCTATTGTCTTTCAACTACGACAGTATGGGAATCATATCATGGCCATTGGGATAGATGGATCACTCTACCTGTTTGCAGCGATTCGTTGGCCGCTATAGATAACTCCGCGGATTTCACCGCATCCGGATATGTAGAGCGAATCTTGCTTCCATCACCTGTACGAACCGCTTCTACAAAGGTGCTGTCCATGTCAATAGTGCACTTGTTTTTAACTTCCCAGGTCTGGGATCCTTCCGCTGTGGACAGTATAATCGATTTGCGTAGGCGGTATTCCAGAGAGCCATCATCACAGAATATGTCCAGTCCTGATCGCCTCATTCCAGCCTTGATAAAGCAGGCGGAGAACATAACACCGAAGACGCCACTCTCAAATTCCATAGAAACAGCTGATGCTTCCTCAACATCGTAGTCTGCATCAGGCACAAGACCTTTGCGCTGGACGGCATAAACGGTCTTCACTTCGCCAAACAGA
>Ga0114922_10005957_pt1 | contig 11203 bp, 9 predicted proteins | sample AartaG_FD_100975 | JGI IMG/M metagenome (GOLD analysis project Ga0114922, IMG submission 100975) | Deep subsurface microbial communities from Aarhus Bay to uncover new lineages of life (NeLLi) - Aarhus_00045 metaG | ecosystem: Environmental > Aquatic > Marine > Oceanic > Sediment | place: Aarhus...
TGGAGGGGATAGACGCTGGCGAGATGACGTTGAAGGCTACGATTAAAACTCAGGACGGTTATACGGCCGAGGACAATTTGAAAATTAAGGTGATTCGGCTGAACCTGATGGCGTTGGACCCGGTGCCGTCCTCCGACCAGCATGAGATTTGCCATAAGGGTAAGCTGATTATTGGGGTGAACAATAATGACAGCGACGGTGACGGCGTAATGGATTTGAGCGATTCTTGCATTTCCGGCGGCGACCCCGACCTTGCAAAGATTAAGTTGGAAAAGCCCGCCGGGGTTGTGGCATCAGATATCAGTGGGAATATCACGGTAACCTTTCCAGCTAATATGAATGCTTTCCTGAACCAGGATAAGACAGGAGGGCCGGCGCCGGCAAGCTATTCGTTCAGCGCGCTGCCGGTCGATATTTATCTTGAGGGGGTTACTGCCAGCAGCGATATTCTCGATTCTAAGGTGAAAGCTGAGATGACACTCAACAGCGGGGTCAAATGCCACGATGAAATATGGTATACCGTGATTGAGGTGGATATAACACACGTTAAGTTTAACCACAGTGCTGGTGATTCTGCTGACGGGATAGATATCCGGGAAAATTATTCCACGGATATAAGTGTGCCGGAATGGGTAAATGGAGGCCAGAATAAGCCAGCCGCCTATAAAAAGGAGACCAACGTGACCATCCAAGCAAGGTTTACGGTTTCTCCCAGCACAGTTGCCAGTGCCAAGATAAGGGCGATCACGTCTGATCCGATACTTGGCTGGCTTGGCGAGCAAACGGTCAGCTTCTCTGGAGGTGTCTCCAGCCCCGAATATATATCATTCACACCCACGTATTGCACTCCTCTTGGTGTTAACAAAGGCACTGTAACCTGGGATTGGAAAGTGTGCGATACCGACGGGGGTGGTTCACCGGAATGGGACATTGGTTCCTCCGGGCCACATACAATCTATACTGTCGTTGACACCCCGACTGCTCCTATGGCTGAACCATGGCAAGATGTGCTTGATATCGCTTGTGAGGAGGCTAGCGGGACCCCGACGGCAGGAAGTGCGATGTGGTATATTTGGGATGATTTCTATAATGATGCCGGGGGAGTGTATGATACCAACGTTGGTGCTCCCCAATATGCGTGGAAGTCACCCACCGGGAAGTTTTATCTTACGTTGTGGTTGAGTAACTATCCGAGCATAGGAGTGGTTAATTGCCACGATATGGCGCAAGCTGAGGTAGCGTTCGCGAACTCGTTGGGTAGCGGGGCAGCCTGCAGTTACGTAGATGATTTTGGCTACTTGAATTGTATCCACGCGATTGGCTGCGGATGGACAAACAATCCTTTCTACGACAATGATGACTATGATAATAATGCAGTGCTTGATGGAGATGCAGCGAATGATTGGATAGATGACAATCATGCTGGACGGTCGTTATTTGGCAATCACGGGTTTGCTAGGCTTGGACAAGACATCTACGACGCATCTGGGGGTGAGGTTGATATAGGGTCTCCTCCGTGGGACGCGAATGACTCCTGTGATCCTAATCGCCCCGACTACGGTCCGCCTTTTAATGCGCATGCGCTTGACGGCAATGACACGTGGGGCAGCAGCTATAGAGATAGAGTTATTGACGATTTTCCTGTCCCACCGTTGGGCACGGGAGCGCCTGTGAATTACGACTTTGACGTGGAGTGAACTATTAAGGATAAGACTTTTTGGGAGATTGAAAATGAGAAGAAAAAGGCTAATTGGTGATTGGTTGATGGCGATCTGTTTGATCATAATTGTTGCGGGATTAAGCGGTGGGACTGCGCTACCGGATGAACGCGCTATAACGTTTGGCTCGTTCAAGCTTCATGAACCCTTTCTTAAAATAAATCTAGAGGCTATAGCTAAGAAAGTTGATATTGAAAAGTGGCCTAAAACAAATATTTTGCGGGCGGCTCTTGGAATCAACAAAGATTTACTATCGAATCCGGAACTCGTAACCCGTGAATTGACATCACACGGCCTCGGACCTTTTGCAGACCAAACATGGATTGGAGGGGTAGGTAAATGGTCTTGGGACAACTTGGTTAAGAATACTGAGCCTCTGCCTACAGAACTTCCACCTGAGCGCAAAGAGAAGCTGCTGGCGCATCTATCGCCGGAGCTGCGGGACGACGCAAATTTTGTGGAGGAATATCTGAGGCGAAAGCTTGTGAGATATCGAAAATCTAAAATGTTTCTTGTTACCGGATCGATCAGGGTAAGCGTGTGCGTAGCCCCAAATTCGACGGGTGCAAATGAGTTTTTAATATATCAAAAAAGGGGAAGTTCTTTACCAATAGAGGCAATAGCCCATGAATTCTCGGAATCGAAGCGCTGGGAAGGTCTTGGAACCATAGGGTTTGTAGCCCCGCCGATGGTAATGTTTGCGCGAGACAATATTGCTGTAGTTATAGATGCTCGCGGCAAACTGGCGCGCGAGGCTGTTCCTCTTGCTCTAAAGATAGATTCTTTAATCAAGAAACAGCCCGTATTGACTTATGAGCAGGTGTTTGCCCGCAGGCCCTCGATTACGATAGGCGAACGAGCCGAGAAGACGGACTTGGCGGAGCAAGAAACGGTATCTTACGAAGTATCGGCGCCGAAGGGTCAGAATATTGTCAGCGTACGCGCTTATGTTGACGGGCGGCAGACGGGAGTCAAAGATGGCAAAGTATATATAGTCGGCAAAAAAGAGGGCAAGGTCAAAGTAAAATTGACTGCGACTACGAGCGAATTGCTCTGCCGCAGCGTTGAGCAGGAAGTTATTATTGGTGAGTGAGTCGGGATTTGCCGGGGATTAGCCTTACAGAGTCATACGGAGGCTTCGCAGCTAAGGAAAAAGGCAAGTAGCGGCAGCAAATAGCGAGTGGCTCTTGGGCGCACCCATGGGATGTTATCGACCCGCCGGACGTGCCCAACGACAAGCAGGCAGGTTTAGGATGGACTAACCTTACTTGGGACCTAAATTAGAATTAGGAGAGTGATAGCTGTAACGAGGACAGAGTTCTGTTAGTATAGAATGAAGGAGATTCACTTTATGAAAAGAAAAACAATTTGCGGTGTGATGGCGATTGTATGCCTGACAGGTGTGGTGGGGTGTGGGAAGACGGAGAAGCCATCAGGAGACCATCTGGTTCAGATGAGGTCTGACAACCAGGCAGAGAGAGAAACGGCAAGTCAAGCAATTTTAGAGAAACGAACACGGACGATAGGTGACTTGGAGAAGATAGTAAGGGAGTTTGTGGGTGATGAAACGAGGAAGGGAACGGCAAAAACGGCCATAGTCCTACTCGGAAAGCTCCGGGCGACGGAGGCGGTCCCGCTGCTGGCGGATAACATAAATGTGTATGTGTTTTACAAAAGCACGAAGAGGACACAAAGTCCGGAAGATGCGTTCCCATGCGTAGGAGCCCTAACCGGGATTGGCAAACCCAGCATTCCAGCGATGATTAACAATCTTGCAACTAGTGAGGTTGAGAAGGTTAGAGAACTTTCGGCAAGGGTAATCCGAAATGTCGAGGGGACTGAGATAGGAAGGATAGTTTTAGAGAAGGCTATAGAAGAGCAAGGTGACCGTGGCAAAAAAGCCCGACTCACAGCCGCGCTTGAGTATATGCAGGTAACTCGCTAAAAGCACTTAGGGAGCAAAAGCGGTGGAGTGGCATGCTCAGGCCGAGCGTACATGAAGCGATAAAGTCTGTTTGGACACTTGGCCTGAGTTGTATGTTTTCGGTGCAATGAATACAGGGTGCCGACCTTGATGGTATCGTTTTGGGCGCAAATGAAGAAGATCCAGGCGCGTTTGTCCATTTCAATCTGGATAATGACAATGACAGCGACAACAGCAGTTGCGCTCCAAAGCGTCCCGGAGCGGACTATAACGAAACGAGTGGTTCTGTGAGCGACGAGAATGACCTGAAGTCATTGACGATGGCGTTGGAACCCACTTCACTCGATATTGGTTCGATTGTTTTGAGTATCCCGGGTAGTGCGAAGGTTTGGAAGAGTGCTACAAAAGGTTCTTCGAATTTGGTTTTAGCAAGCGGCAGTAAGACGTGGGACTTGTCCAACTCGGGCGAGAAAAGCGAGTTTCTATCGCTTTGCTCATCAGGTTTGTACGTCGAGGGAATCAGCACAGGTAGCGGGAACATAGTGTTGCAATACAAAGATACATCTGCAACAATGAGACATTGCGATACGGTTAAGTATACGTTCATCGCAGCAGATTGTGGTGACCAGCCTAAAACGAGCACTTCGCAGAGGTCGGACTTTGAGGGGGCTTTCCCCAATTTGAAGCGTTGTGAGTGGAGCATTACGCACAATGTCCGGACCATGTCGTATAACTGCATAGCTTGGTCCGTAGACGAAACCGGTGTCTGGTACCAGCCTTGGGACATAGACATAAGCTACGGAGACGCGGACTCCATCTTTGAGGATGCTGATATGGACGCGTTCTACGGGCACCCGACCAAGAAGGGATGGAGTTTGATTACGTCTGGCTCGGCTGAGGCAAAAGCGAACAGTGCGGAAGCAATGTACTATTCTTACGGCACAGATTGGGATTATATAAACGACCCACCACCGTCTATAGGATACCATGCTGCGAGACGGATGACGTGCACTTGTGGAGCGCAGCAATGGATTATTTATGGGAGTAAATGCGGGGGCTGGGAACGAATAGAACACGTTTGGGACCAGCTAAACGGCTCTAACTACGGTGACCCGGATAGGTTCTACAAATGAGAGCGATGAGATATGAGGTCGGCACATTTAAAAAAGTTGTGGGTCTGTTTACTGATTGCCGGATTGGTGTGTGCAACAATAGTAGTTTTTAGGTGGCGCTCAAGAGATCTGGCGAGTCGGTTTGCGCGGGAGTATAGAGCCTACCATGAGTCGTTGCATCAGGAGATGAGGGAGGTGCCGCGTTCAAGCTTGGGTCCCAGGACTTGGCAGCACCTGCGCAACATTGCGGATTTGGGTCCGCAGGTCCTTCCATATGTGATTGATAAAGAGAAGAAAAAAGGTGCAGCGGAGCATGATCCCTTTGCAGGACTGGTTTTTCTGATGATAACGAGAAAGCGGTTTGAGAAGTACGAATGGCCCGAAGGGAAGCTGGGGGACTCCAGCACCCACGTTGAGCTATTCGTCAAGTGGTGGGAAAAGGGCCGTAGAGAAACCCGGGAGAAATTCGATGGTTATTACACTCAATGGAAAGATTTGATGAGCCAAGGGCACGAACGTGCAGCCGAACAGATGTACAAGAGCATCTGCGACCTTGGGATAGCGGCTATTCCGCATATGGTGCGAAAAGTGGAAGAAGGTGAGACACGATTGATACCAGCGGTCGCGGACTTGACCGAGGGCCAGTTGGAAGAGACGGCGAGCAGCAAGGCACTGAGCAAGTGGTGGCAAGAAAACCGCGAAAGATGGGTGGTTCCCTTCCCCAATACGAGGCCCATTGCGCAGGCTGTGGCAAGCGGACAAGTTACGAGTGGAGAGGTCGTTATGTTGAGTGGTTCAGACAGCCACGACCCGGACGGCGATGGCCTGCAATACCGCTGGACGCAAAACGAAGGCCCACAGGTGAATTTATCCGAGCCGGCAGCGGCCACGACGAGTTTTCTTGCCCCTGCAGTGCAGAAAGAAACGGAGTTGGCTTTTGTGCTGACGGTGACAGATGATGCAGCACGTTGGGGAAGTGCCACGCGTGATTTGCAAAGCGAGCCGGTTCGCGTCAGAGTAATTGTCAAGCCCCCCGGAAGTTGATGTTTGGGGGTTGCACTTAAAGGTGAGCACCGGTCCGTTCCCACAGCTTGCGGGGCAGATGATGCTGTGATGGTAGATTGGGATACAGCGCGTGCCGCGGTAGGAAGCGCCGTAGGTACGGCGATATTCCCAAGATGCTGGATGCGGAGGTTGGGAACGAATAGAGCACGTTTGGGACCAGCTAAATGGAGTAACCTACGGTACTCCTACGAGGTTCTACAAGTGATGAGTTGAACGTCAGGAAGGAGAGCGAGTATGCTTACGAGAGCGAGACAAGTTATGGTGGGGGCAGGTTTCGCTGTGGCTATCGGGCTTGCGATTGCTATTGCAATCCTTGCGAGAGCCCCGACTGCCGACGCCAAGTCGGAATTCGAGGAGAAGTATCAAGCCTGGCTGCGATACTCTTCAGAAAAAGCCTCGGTGAGGTCCGAGATTGATGCGAAGATGCTTTTTGACAATCGTGCATTCAGAGGCATTGTCAAGCTGGGTATCCCCATTATCCCTTTCGTTGTGGAGAAGCAACAGCAGGACCACCTGCTGGGATATGCTCTGCATAAGATAACGAAGCTGAAGCTGCACACACACAGGCTTGGGAAAGACCCGAACGAGTGGGTGTGGACGGTTGAGGAGTTTCCTGACATTCGTGAGAAACAAGGCCCCCCTGACAGCAGAACCCTGTGGTTACGCTGGTGGAGAGAGGGACGGAGTCTGACTGACAGGCGATTTGCCAGTCTATACCTGGAGTGGGAGGAACTCAAAAGACAGAAAGCGGATGAAGAGGCGGAGCGCGTGTATCGACGCATGATAGACCTTGGGGTTGCCGCCCTACCCAATATGATGCAGAAAGTGGAACTGGGCGGGACGGACCTGATACCAGCAATATCGGAACTGACAGACGGGAAGGTGCAAAAGAAGGCCACGGCTTCCGCATGCCTTGCGTGGTGGGAGCGCAACAGAAAAAATTGGACCATACGCTTTCCGGAGTGCTCAGATGAGGAGAACGGACACTAGCAGCGTCAGCGAGCTGGCCCACGGCTTAATTTGAAAAGCAGCCAGTCACGGTGGGAACGGACTTGGAAGTGTATATTTTCGGTACAACCGCCAGCAGCGACATTAATGACGTCAAGATAACAGCGACAACGGACAAGACAGGCAGTCGCGTTTGTGGGGAAGAGGACTTGACGGTGATCTGGGTTGAGGGTTCTAATATGTCCTTCCGAGGTTCGGCCCAGCAGGGACAGGACCTGACGCTATGCAGTTGTGCGGAATTCACCAACTTGGACGCGTGGCTGCAAAACAAGGTCGGAAAGTTCATTTATCACAAGCCCACTGGATCAAACTTCGATGCTTCGGTGCATCAAATGGAGTTGAAGATTCAGATATCACCGAATGTGGTAATTAGCGATGTCGAATGGGACATCAGACGCGAGGCTTCGATTGCTTACTGGGGGCCAGGGCCTGACCCACGTTCGCGTGTTATATTCAAAGGGCCAAGTGATTGGGACGGGGACGATTCGGGTAACACGGACGAAGACCGGGATCAAAACTCGGATTGTAAGGAGATATTCTCTATTGACGGCCCGGGTTGGGGAGACAGTGGGAGTGGTTTGCCGTACACAGCCGGTTATAAGTACAGTGAGAAGAACAAGTTTCGCGAGTGGGTTCAGGTAAAGATTGGAACAAAGTGGTACGTGTGCTCCCCATATAAAGAGTGGCGTTCGATCATGCACATCAAGTTTCAGGACGCGACAGCCGGGTGGGTGGAAGATACTTCAAAAACAAATGAGATTGTTGTCGGTACTATCAGCGGTTTCGCAGGTAGTTGGTCTGAATAGTCAATTAGGAGGTATTTCAATGCGCAAAGACAGTACGCTTTATGGTGCTATTATACTTGCTGCAAGTCTGGTTGTTTCAGTAGGTTGTGGGCGAAAGGAGTCATTGGAGGGGAAAAAGGAGCGAGACTGGAGAACTCTTATCACATCGCGCGTGGAGAAAGAAAGAATGTCTGCTCGGCAGCGGGTCATGTCTAATCGTGGGGAGACAATACAATATCTACTATCAGTGCTGCATAGCGCGGTGGAGGGAGGAGAGCAGTTCTATGCGTCTACCACCTCCCGTAACATAGCTATTTCTCTCTTGGGCGAGCTTCGTGCTAAAGAGGCGGCGGCTGACCTGACGGAGTGGTTAAGAGCAAAAGAGGGCCAAGGATTGAAAGTGAGTGATGAGGCCGCGTATAGCCCTGCTGGGGAAGCGCTGGTGCAAATTGGGCTGCCTTCAGTGGCGCCGCTAGTCAAGGTCGTCAAAGTCGAGCCGGATGAAGGGTTGCGGGAGCAGTGTGTCAAGATTATCGTGTGTATTAAAGGGCTGCGGGAGACCGAACTTCTGTTTGAAGATATTATCGCAGCCGAGACTGACTCGGCAAAGAGAGAGAACCTTAAGGCGGCAGACGATCTATTGAAAGACCCGAAATTCCGCAAGATACTGGAGAATATTGAGAACAGAGGAATTTGATTGGAGTGATTTTAGTATTTCCGGCGGCGACCCTGAGCTTGCGAAGATTAGATTGGAAAAGCCCGCCGGGGCTGTGGCTTCAGATATTAGTGGGAATATCACGGTAACCTTTCCAGCTAATATGAATGCTTTCCTGAACCAGGATAAGACGGGAGGGCCGGCGCCGGCAAGCTATTCGTTCAGCGCGCTGCCGGTCGATATTTATCTTGAGGGGGCTGCTCCCAGCAGCGATATTCTCGATTCAAAGGTGAAAGCTGAGATGACGCTCAACAGCGGCGTCAAATGCCACGATGAAATATGGTATACGGTAATCCAGGTAGAGATAAAGAATCCTACCGATCCGAATAAGGGGATTACCAACGACAGCGACGATTACTTTTTCAGGGGGCCAGACGAGCCTAATGTGAAGGTGTATTATGATTTTCTGCCTACAGACGTAAACGCGAGCAGCGTGAAGCTGCTGATAAAGGAGGGCGGGTCAACGCTGCGGCAGATATCTCTTTCGACTACGAAGGGGACCAACCTGCTTGCGGAGTGGAATGGGAAGGACGTCAACGGTGTATATTATGACGATGACAAGTGGGATTTCCGGGCTGTGATTAAAGTGGTGATTGGCGGCCTGACCTGTATGAGCAATGAGCATCCGATTGCCGATTTGCTATATAAACATCGGCCGCTGGTCTATGTCCACTCCAATGAATTCAGTGGGCCTGTAGCTGCCGAGTTTATGATGGATCATGCTGACCTATACAAGAGAAAAACTTCGTGGCCTGACGAGAAACTGGCTTCACAACCTCTGGATTTTAATGATCTGTCTGGTCCTAACGATGCGACAAATCGTTATCAGAATTTGTATAATAGTTATCGTCAAAGCGGGGCTGGCACGCATGAAGTATACTGTAGAGGAACAATCAACAGCAATTACATATTTCTTCACTATTGGCATTTTGAACCGAGCAGTTCAATAGCGGAGGACACTGGTGTTTACCACGAAGGAGACTGGGAGATGTTCCAAATAGCTGTAGAGCCGAATACGGCGGCCAAAGAACTTCAGCCGATTGCAATTACGGCTTCACAGCATTATTATGGACAGACGATTCGCTGGGCCGAGATTGGGAATGGTCCGAGTAGCCAAGACCAAGATTATGTGGGAAAGAGTGGTAGTGGTCATCGTCCGAAAGTTTGTGTCGCGCTTCGATCTCACGCCACGTATTTCCGCCAAGGGTACTTTAAGGTTGCCACTGGAGGTGCCAACCACGGATATCAATACGATGCAGCACCAAACCCATGGCCGACAAAGGACGATGCTACAGGTGGGTCTTCTTATAGCTATACACTGCGGATTTTCCACAACTCTATGATCTCCCACTGGCACGGAAATTGGGGACAAGATGGAGTCCCGCTTTTGCCTCACGATGACGGCCCGCCGAGCCCGGCGCACAGAGAAGTACATAGCTCGCCATCTATAAACATGTGGGACGAGCCAAAGGAGTTCAACAATTACTACAGAAAAAGAGTGTCGTATCCGGACGGAGATTGGGCTCACCCAGAAACTTCTATCCCTTGATCCAGTTTAGAAAAAGGAAAGACTTATGTGTAGAATCAGATACTTTGTTTTAGGTTTTCTGCTGACCGGTTCTTTCGCCACTAATTCGCGGGCAGAGGTCACTGAAAAGGAAGGCTCGTGGAAATATTGCGTGGAAAGAACAACCACGGTACGAGATAATGTTGCCAACAAAAAGGAGGTACATATTGACCGAGCGTTCGTGTATTACGGTGCTGGTGCCAAACAGGCAGGAGGACAAATCAAATCCGTGCCACAGGTGGTATATGTCGATGAGGATGGAGATCGGCTTGCTAAAGCTATTTATTACGAGTCGGCTATTGTGCCCCATGACTCGAAAAAGCTTGGTCTGTTCAGCATGTTACCTGGGGATCCAGGCTCCGAGCCTAATCTTCCAGGACCAGCAGATATCCTGCCAAAGAGTTTCTCTATTCTCCCGCTGAGTCCAGAGGCAGGACTGAGAAAGGGACTGAGCTGGAGCTCTACCTTATATGTATTTTATGGGGAGACCGCTGATTTTCCGTTTCCCGCTACAATCAAGCATGAGTTGAGGAGATATGAGCAGAAGAAAGGGAGAAGGTGCGCTGTCATCAACTATACGATAGCGGGCCGGTTAAAGATGGCCGATCATCCGGAGTGGTTTACACAAGAAGAATTGCACACAAATAGGGGTGAACTTAGCCTGCAAGGTGGTGGTACGGCATACTTTGACCTGGCAGAAGGAATAATTGTAGAAAAGGAGCAAACAATATCCTGGACAAATCGAGGGGAAAAGCTTGCACGGCTTGAAGATGGCAGTATTGGATGGACTCCGACCGCCGATAAGGGAAGGACAGTTGCTATTAGTGTATCTTTGATTCCGGAAAGGGGACCAAAGTCCCGCTTGGTGGTTTATCTGTTGATTATTGGGGGCGCTGGAATAGTTATCGCAGTCCTTGTCCTCCTGCGTAAAAAGAAGGCGAGTACGCGTGGAGCTTAGTGCTTCAAAATCGCCAACGGCTTGGCATATTGTACAAGCTGATTGGAAAAGGCTAATGGTGAGCACGCGATATCTTATTTGGGCTTCTTTGATGATAGGCTGTGTCGCAAGCTGTACGTGGTCAGAAGCTGCGGAAGAGGAAGCTTCGTGGAAATATTTGGTGGAAAGAACGACGAGCAAGTGGGATGAACTTACCAAGAAGAAAGAGGTGCACATTGACCGAGCGAGAGGACAGCAATAAATCAATCGGTTGAAGCTATACTTAGCCCATCTAATGTGGCTCCTGATGAATGCTTTTTCTGGTCGCCTGGCTGTGGTTCTCTGCCGAAAATATGCCCGGCGGGCCAAAAA
>Ga0114922_10005958_pt1 | contig 11202 bp, 14 predicted proteins | sample AartaG_FD_100975 | JGI IMG/M metagenome (GOLD analysis project Ga0114922, IMG submission 100975) | Deep subsurface microbial communities from Aarhus Bay to uncover new lineages of life (NeLLi) - Aarhus_00045 metaG | ecosystem: Environmental > Aquatic > Marine > Oceanic > Sediment | place...
AAACCAGGAGAAGCTGATAAAATTAAATTAGGTAGTTTTCCAAGTGTGAAAGAAATGATTGATAAAACTATGAATATGGGTATTGAAATCTTAGTTTGTGAAGCTTCAAAAAGAATGTTAGGTTTGGAAAAAGTGGATTTAATTCCCGGTGTTAAGATTGTCGGTGCTGCTACTTTAAATGATTTAGTTTTAGAGGCAGATGCGACTCAATGGTTTTAAAAAATGATAATTGTTTCAATAAACTTATGTATAAATCTATATTAGATGCTTAATTCTTTATTATTAATAGAGAATACATTTGAAAATTCTATTTAATGTTTGTTGAATATTTCTATTATTTAAAAGAACGCTTACCAGTTAGCATTACAGAATACATGACTTTAATGGAAGCTCTCAATAAAGGGCTTATCCATAACATGGTCGAGTTTTACTACACCTCACGTTCAATTCTATGCAAAAATGAACACCACTTTGACATTTATGACATTGCTTTTGCGAACTTTTTCAAAGAGGCAATGTTAAAATTCCCAGAAGATATTAAACAAGAAATTTGGGATTGGCTCAATAAAGATATTACTCTCCCGGAACTTATAGAGGGCCTACAACTAATTCTACGTGAATACCAACAATATATAAATATCGAGAATCTCGAACAGTTCCTCGAAGAACTATTAGATAAATATAAAGGGAAATTTGGCAATAACTTATTAATTAATGCTCCAAATGAAATAAAGGATGAAATCTGGAAATGGCTGGAAAAAAACTTTGACCTCTCGGAAATGCAGGGTTCATTCCAAGAGATGATGAGTCAATTCTTTGATCTCGAAGAAATGCAAAAAAGATTCGAAGAATTAATGCAAAAACAAGACGAGGAACATAATGGAGGGAACCGTTGGATTGGTACTCAAGGACAATCCCCTTTTGGTCATGGAGGTCAAAATCCTATGGGTATGAGAGTCGGGGGCTCCTCTGGAGCGCGAACGGCAGTTCAAATCGCGCAAAAACGCATCTTTAAAGATTACCGAAAAGATATCGTGCTCGATACAAGACAAATTAAAGTTGCTTTAAAACGTCTTAAAAAACTTGAAGAAATAGGGAAAAAAGATGAATTAGACTTGGATAAGACGATTGATAAGACTGCTAAGAACTGTGGAGATATTGAAATTGTATTTGATAAAAAAAGGAAAAACAATGTTAGAATGGTTCTCTTAATGGATGTTGGGGGTAGTATGACCCCTTATGCTCATTTGGTCAATCTTCTTTTCTCAGCAGCTAATAATATGTCACACTGGCGCGAATTTAAATACTACTATTTCCATAATTGTCTTTATGAGAGCCTTTATCTCAATGCTCGAAGGAATCCAGATGAAGCAATTGAATTTAACGAGTTTTTAAAAAAATTTGATAACAAGTATAAAGTAGTACTTGTTGGAGATGCCGCAATGGCGAGTTGGGAACTTACAGAAAAATATGGTTCAATATATTACTATCATCGAAATGAATTTCCCGGAATATACTTTATTAAAGAACTAGCTAATCATTTTAAAAATAACGTGGTTTGGTTAAATCCCGAACTTATAAGACCTGAATGGGCGCCGTGGACTCGAAAGATTATTTCAAGCATCATCCCAATGTTTGATTTGACTGTTGAAGGAATCGAGGAAGCAATGGATTATCTTCGAAAAGGGGGCAAAAATATGTATACAACGGTCCAACAATTTAAAGGCTTAAATTATTAAAGATTTTAATAAAGATATTATAATTATTTATGCATCTAGAGTTTGTTTTATTACCTTTTCTAATTCTTTTTCAATAATTATTTATAACAATATAATAATTTTTGTTTTGAATTTTGAAGATTTCTTTGTTCTCAGAAATCAATTCTTACAAAACAAAAGAGAACCAATAATTTTATTTTTTTGGTCATTGAGATCTCAATACTATGTAATTTCTATGTCAATTTATTTAATATAAGAGTTTTGGATTTACATCTCAAAATTGTTGGATTTATTCTCTAATTCAAATATAATGAAGAAACCATATTAAAACTTTAAAAATATCTTCAATTTTAGACTTTATTTTCCAATTTTACATAAATTTAAAAACACATGAAATTATTATTATAATAAAAAATCCAAGAGATAAAACGAAAATTCAAGGTGGCGAAATATGGAAGAAGATAAAGCATTATTTTCATTGAAGATTGACACTCCATCAGTAAAAATAGATCTTAAAGGATCAAGTGAATTCATTGAGAATATGTTCAACATTATTGTAGAAGACTTTTTAGTACAACAGGATTTAATTGGATTTATTGAAGAAGAGGAAGAAGAATTAGATGAGGATGAAATAAAAGCAATTGAAAAACTTGAGAAAGATACAACTGGTATTACTTTGGATGAATTTGTTAGAGAATATAAATTTGAAAAACCCCAAGAGAAATTAATTGTAACTGCTTTGTGGTTAACAAAAATTAAAAAGCAAAAAGAATTGAACAATTCTTTAATAAATAAAGTTTTAGACGATAATGGGTTTAAGAAAATAGATCAAATTAATAATAGATTTGCTGGATTAAGAAATAAAAAAATGGTTACAATAATAAGTGCTCCATCAGGTAAAAGAAAGACATTTAAACTTACAAAAGAAGATATTCCAATAATTGAAAAAACTTACAAGTTAAGCAAATCGAAATAAACTAATATATTTTTTATTCAATTATGTCAACTATTTTTGGAGTCTTATTAAAAAATTTACCCCAGAATTATATTAATTTAGTTGAACAAGAATATAATAAACTTAAAAATTCATATTATTCAGAAGATAAGACAGGTGTAGGAATCCATTCAGGAAAATTGTGTGAATTGATATCATCCTTATTATGTTATCAAGAATTTAAACAGGTCGAAGATTTAAATAATATTAATTTTAATAATAATATCCAAAAATTAGAGGGAGGTGGTCAAAAGAAAAAACCGCATGAAGAGGTCTCACGTCTAATGATTCCGAAAGTTTTAAGGTCTATTTACACAATAAGAAATAAAAAAAACGTAGCACATATCAAAAAGTTGGATCCTGTGAAAGTAGATTTAAAATTTATTAATATTGCTGTTGATTGGGTAATTTCACAATTATTAATTGTTTATTGTAATGTAAACAATGTTGAAGTGATAAAATATTTTGAAAGGATCAGTTTAGACGACTTTAGGAAGGTTGAAAGATTTGAGGATGGAGATATTGTATTTAATGCCCCTAATCTCTCATTTACTAATAAACTTTTATTTATACTGGCGGATTTTTATAATAAAGGGCGTATAGATGAAGATACATTACACAAAATTTCAAAACCAAAAAACAAAAGCTATATTAGAACTTATCTTAATAATATGGAAAAAACTTCTCTAGTACATATCAATGAAGAAGGTATAAAACTTACTAAGTGGGGGATGGAAAGAGCAAGAGAAGTTAGAAGAAAATTAAATGAATAAGTACTATTTTATTTTTCAGAAAGAATTCTATAATATTAATTTACATGTAAATAAATGAATTTAAATATAATTATAAAGAAATAATATAATATGGATAAAGTAAGAAGTAAGAGAATGGGAGGATACCGACCTCATCGTCATTCAGAGAGTATTAATTTTACAAAATTTTTAATAATTGTAGGTTTTATTTTCTCATTAGTAGGAATATATTTTCTTAGTTTAATAATGAATGATCCTGTATCTTTTGGATTGGGTTTTTTAATTGGTTTTGCGTTATTAATCGCTTTTTACCTCTTATGGAAATACCTACCTACTTGGGATTTGAAAAAGAGACAATAGTTTATTTTTTGTTAGCTTATAGAATTTGAAGAAATCTTTTTTTTTTTAGATTGAGATTTCAATTAAACTTTTATTAAATATTCTCCTAAGCATTTCCTTAATTTTGTCCTTATTTCCTTTTAGAAGCGAATTATCAATATATTCAACGATTTCATTAAAATGATTTGATACAAAGTTATTTCTTGTTTCCTTATTATAATTAAGACCGTATTCTTTAGCAAATATCTTGAACAATTTTGTTGTTTCATATCTAAGGAGATCGTTTTCTATTAGTCCAAATTTCTCATAGTTATTATATAAGGTAAGTCTAATTCTCTCCATTAAATTTGTCTTGCGATAACTATTTTTCATCCAACTACTTCGTTTATATCGTAATTCAAATGGAATATTATAAAATTTAGCGTAGATATTTTCTATTCCCTTAAGAAAATGAATATTTTTATCATCAAATATGAATATTAAAGTTCTTGCTATTTCAGTTCCTTTAGGTAATCCATTCTCATCTATAGCCTCTTTATTGAAGGAATTTTCATTTAACATTTTTATTTTTCACCTCCTTTTTCATTAATTCTTCATATAATTTCACTCACCCAAACAAAGCTACTTATCATTTATATACTTAATTTCTATAACCTTATTAAAAAACATAAGTTTAGAAAATGCTTGAATTATGAAAAAAACGATAAAAAAGAGAATTTTGGAAATTATCTCTGAAAAACCTTTATCCACATATAATATTATTCGTTATATAGGAACTAATTTTTCTGAAGATTTGTGGGTAGAGCAAGACAATTTAATGTCTTACATAAGTATCTTAAAGAAAGAAAAAAAGGTCATTGCAGTTAATAATAAAAAGCCCTATGATTACCTTGCCATTACACCTGAGGCATTATTAAAAAGATTATATTCAATAATGTGTAATAAAATGGTTAAAAAAAAGCCATTCAATGAATTTGAAAAGAAATTTACAATAAAAATAATAGAAGAAAACTATACTAAAGATTAAATTAGTGTATTTGTACAAAGAAAAAAAAATTAATTCTCTTGCTTCCAATTTCGGAAAAATCGAATAAACTTCTGGCTTTTAGTATTCACGTTTTTGACATGATATTCTAATTTATAATCTTCAATAGCGTCTAATAATTCATTTTCCTCATCTTCCACTTGCTCTTCTATTGCCTCCTCTAACTCTTCCTCAATAACTTCTTTGACTTTCTCTTTCTTTTTCTCTTCTGGATGTTCTTCCATCCATTTAAAATAGAGAAACTTCCCTGTTACTTTGCCCCGCCAAATTACCGATTTTTTAGTCTCTTGTTCATATTCTCTCATCTGTTCAATTAAATCGTCTGTAATCTCGATTTCTTCACCATGTAAATCTAAAATTTTATCTCCCATATTTAAACTATCTAACGATAATTTATCATTCAAATTTGTTTGTTTTGTTTTTTTAGCCATTTTCTATACCTCCTTTTTCATTTCGGTTATTTTTCTTAATCATTTTTATAAAATAAATTTCTAAATAATTAGAAAATGTTCGACAATATAAAATTATGTGTTCATGTGCTTGTTCGGTTGATTTACAAACAGATTTAATAACTGGATGAAATAAAATATTAATTTCATTCGATATCATATTCAAAAAATCTATATTAAATGTCATCAAAATTTTTAATGCCAACATACATGAATACATAGTCTACATTTAAGAAATTTAAAAATTGGCTTTAAATGATAATAATGAAGAGTAGAAGGTTTACATATTCAAAACACACATTTTTTTTATCCAAATATCGATCCGATAAGGATAGAAAAATAAAAAATGATTTAGATATAATAAATAAATTTTATTTTAAATCATTGATATGTACTCAAATTTAACAGGTATCAAAAAAAAAGATTAGAAAATACCCATTATGATAAAAATCAAGTATAGAAGTCTTAAACATTTAAAATTCATTATATCCTTCAATTTAAGATCGATCTGATGAATATGATAAATTTAGAATTTTAAATAAAAAAATTTATTGCGTTATTTAATTTTAATATCTATAATAAAGATAGGATTATTTTAGAAATTCATTAAAATTTACTACCAAATTATATAAAAAAGAGAAAGGAAAAAAATGGTACAATGTCTTTATCCACCTTTAATTAAATTTATTTTACGGATCGATATTAATGATGTAGAAAATCCAACAATTGAAACTCTCCGAGATATTGCAAGTAAATTAGAAGATATGGGTTATTCAGAACCAACAAGAATAAAATTAATTTCTTCTAAAGGACCTGATTCTCAATTAATCTTTGCTCCAATAAGATTTTTATCTGAGAAAGAAGGTAATGAAATTTTAATCTTTAGAGATTCAATTTACTTCCAATATAACGAAAAATATCCCCGTTGGGATGATATTTTACCAAAAATATTGAGTAATTTTTTTTATTTGTCTGAAAAATTAAATATTTTAGTAATCAAAAATATTTCATTCGATTATATTGATTTATTTACCAATTTTTCCCAAAATAGATTTGAATTAAAATCTTATTTTAATATCAGTATAAAATACCAACCTGAATTTGATATAGATTACAAAGATTTTATCATTGGATTAAGATTAAATACTGAAGAATCTTCCCATAAATCAATTTTAAGGATCAGAGGATTAAAACCAAATACTGAAGAATTCTATAAAATCCAATTAGAAACCCATTATGAAATCCAAGAGGAAATAGAAATTAATGAAAAAGATCAATTAAAAGATAATTTAAACTATGTTCATGATTATCTTTTAAAATATTTTAAATTTGTATTATCAGAACGAACAAAAAAAATGATCGTGATGGATGATGGAGCAAATTCCCAATAATACATCTGAGGAGAGAGTATTATCAGATTATGATGTCCTTAAAAAAGAGTTTAAATACTACTTTTTTAAGCTTTGTGAATCCAATACATCCATGACAAATCAACTACAGGAATTCCTCCAATCCAAATTAGGGGAACTTTCTGAAAGTGATGCAAATGTAGCGATAAATGATGAAATAAAAAACTTTATGAATACATTCGTTCAGAAGAAGACTAATTTTATCATTGACCAATTAAAAGAAAAACTAAAATACATAATAGAAAATTATAGTACTACTGTACTTGATAATATTTTTGATATTCTCATAGATTTGCTAATTAAAAAATACAAACAAAAAGAACAATTATTTTTTATATCTTTTGAGCAAATTTATGAAATATTTTATCTCTTTGGTTTTAGAATAATCCTCAGTGAAACATTGGATAAATTAATAGGTGCTTTACAATGGGATATTATCTCTCATTATTGGCTGAATTATAATTTTTTAAAGAATTATTTCAAATCAATATCTTCTAAAAAGGATATATCCACTGAATTAAAAAAAAAAACTTGGACTTTAGTGGAATTGACCCGTATTAAAAAACAAGAATTTGAAAAGAAATATAAGAAATTTCGAATAGGAAAAGATTTTTATAAATTAAAATAGATTTTCTGTGTAAAAATAATGTTCTATACATTAAGTCATAAGGATAGAGTTGAACAAGGAGATATATGCTATAATTTGCCAAAATTTCTTCCTTCTGATTTAATTTATGAAGAGGAAGCGACTCCTACAGTTTGGGATAATTATATAAAGAGCTTGCAGGAAAAAAAAACACCAAAAGTTAAATTCTCCGTATTGCCTAGTCCAACATGGGGGGTTATTTTAACTCAGACATGTGATATTGAAAATGCTAAGGAAGGTTCTTCAATCCTTTTTGCAGAACTAAATGAATTTGAAGACTATCATAATTTTAATGATTTGGAAAGTGAAAAACAAAGAAAAAAGCACATTAATGAAATTATTAAAATAATTAGAAGAGAACCTGCAAAACTCTATTTTCCTGAATTGAAATTAAATAATAATGAAATATTAGGACCTTGGGAATTAGATTTTAAAATGATTTTTTTTGTGCCAACAGATTTAATAAAAAATAACAAAGAAATTTTCTGGAAAGCAAGACTAATAAATCCTGGTCTTGAGGTTTTGAAGGAGAAAATAAGTCGGTTTTTTACTCGATTAGCATTTGAGGAATGTCTATTTTTCTCTAAAAGTGAAAATGAATATTATATAGAGTATAAAAATAAAAAAAAAGAAGAAATTATGAAAATAAGAAGGGAATGTGGAATTAATGATTAAAATATAAAATATTTTTTAAATCATTTCAAACAATCTATTTTTTATCGATTCTTTAATCAATTCTTTTCAAACTAATATAAATAATTAAATAATTTATAAAATCAAAATATAATCAAAAATACCTGAAATCTTCCGAAATTCAAAAAATGTTAATCTAATTGCATCTAATTATATTGTCGAAAGAAAAAAAATTTAATATTTATTTTCTCATTTCTACAATTGATTCTAAAATAAGTTTTTGACTTCTTAAAAAGTCTAATTTAATTTTCCCTAATCTCTCCTATAATTATTATATCACTCCCCCGTAGTGTCCTCGTCATTAGTCAGCAGTAGAATTAATTAATTTACTAATTAAAGATATCTTTCAAAGGGGAAATTTGATATTCATAGTTTTTATCAATGGATTTGATATAAACTTCATAAAAAGTGAAAAAGGAATTCTGAAATTTTCGGAAATTTCGGAATAGCGTTTCAAATTCTTTCAATCCCATTTCCACAGTCTTGTTCCAATATACTCTTCCTTTTGTTTCCCTTTTTAAGTAAAATTTTATTGTAATTTCTTCTAACTTTCGATTAAAAAATACATCAAATCCATTAATATGATTAATTGCATTTCGATAATCAATGTAATCTTCTTTATCATAATGTTGGATTTGTAAGGAGCGGTGCGAACTAAGATAATAGCCAAATCCTTTCTTAAAGTTATCTAATCTTGTTTTTTGGCATATTTTTTGGAGATTATAAATGGAAACAATGATTACCTTTAAAAAGGGTTCAATAGCTCTTCCTAATCTGCTCACGAATTCATTCAAATAGTCCACAAGTTCATCATCAGAAAGCTTGAATAACTCTTGTTTTTTAGTATAAATAATCTCCAAAAAAGTCACAATAAGATTCATAGTTGTATCAGTTTTCAGTTTTTCAGGTTGGATCCCGAGTTTATTATAACTGGATAATATAAATAATTTATCTGGTTGTTGCTGTCGTTCTACATATTTAATAGCCAATTTAAATGATCTTGCCACCTCACTTTTATTTCCTTGCTCTGCTCTATCCAATTCTTCTAGAAATCTTTTTTTTAATAAGTCTTCAAACTCGTTATCCATAGAAAAGGAAAGTAATTCTTTATAAAAATCTATGGATTGGAAGATTTGTGCAAAAATATTACCTATATCTTTAAATTGTTTCATTATTTCAGGATTTTTTTGAGAAAAATGATAAATCGTCTTTAAATATTTTTTGAAAAATTTTTTAGGAGGCATATCTAATCGGACATTTTGTTCAATATCCTCACCGATCTTAGCAGAAATCCCCAAAATCTTTATTAAATTTTTAAAAAAGGAAAGCACTAACTCTTTATTTGGATTTTCTTCTAATATTTTTTCCAGATCTTCAAAAGATAGATCTTCCCCGAATATTTTTCCCAAATATTTAAGTCCTTCCTTTTCCCAATTATCATTCATTTGATTTATTCAAGTTTCTTTCATTAATTTTTGTCTTAACCTATAATAACCATAACAGAAATATATCTTTTTCTTTCCATTATCTCTCACCCCCATGTTGCCCTTCCTAAAAAAATTGTAGAGCACTCTCAAATTTGATTTAACTGCTGAGGGAATTGAAGACGCAATGGATTATCTTCGAAAAGGTGGTAAAAATATGTACACATCTGTTCAAATGCTTAAGGGTTTAAATTATTAAAAACTTAAATTTTATAATAACGCTAATGCTTTTATTATATGTTTTTTTTTTCACATTCTGGGCACCAACGATTAAATGATTTTAAATAATTTGGAGTTGGCCACTATTCATGATTACATAATCCAAAATAATTTACAAAAGTGAATTTCGATGAGTTGGTGTGGAGAAAAAGTAAATTCTTATTATTTATACAGAATTGTCGAAATCCTTATATATTATTTTATCATCTATTTACTTGACTTTTGTTAAAAAATTGATTTTCTAATTAATTTTAACATAAGCGAGGTGAAATCTATGAAGAAAAAAATCTCAGTTTTAATAGTAGATGGAAAAGAATATACTATAACTGATGAAAATAAATTTGTTCAGGGAAGAACGAAGAGACGAACAATAGACGAGTTTAAAGAAAAAAAGGGAAAATCTATCCCTATTTTAGTAGTTCCTCCCGATTATTATGAAGAGGGTGCTGTATATGGTTTTTCTAATGAAGCGAACCATAAAGAATGGCTTATAGAGAATAAACTTCACAAAAATTATGACCGTGAACAGAAAATGTTGGAAAAAGCAAGACGTGATCTATTACCTGAAGAAAGCGAAAGGATCAACAAAGAAGTAAAAGAAGCAACGGAGAAGTTTGGAAAATTTTTGAAGGAGCATAATTTGAAAGCTAATGAAATTGAAAAGATTGAAAAACTTAGAGACGATCCATATTTCTCAGGACCATTTCACAGTGTAATTCTTTACAACATGTTATATTATGATCCTAGTGGTTCATACATAGTACTTCCAGGATATCCCTCTCCATGCCAAAAATATTATAAAGATCTTAGGAATTATGGTTTTAATGATAAGACATCGTCATTCTACTTAAAGTGTAGCGAGAAAGTCAGACTCTTTGATGCTATAAACTACGGTGGAGCTGAACTGGTATCATACGACAGTCGAGCGAATTTGAGTGATTTTTGGTTTTGGTTTGGTTTTTGGAACAATAGAATATCATCAGTAATCGTGTACTAATATCACATAATTAGTAATCATAAATTCAAAAACAATAACAAATAGGATTTTAAGATTACAAATTAATTTTTTTTTTTATATGACTTTTTAATTACAGAAAACAATGAAATCTTTCTATAGTCTTTACGCTCTTGACGGGTTCTCGTTTGAGGATCTAACCTAATATGAGCTAAAGGAACGTCCACTATTTCACTTTTATATGAGAGAGGTAATTTATGCCTTCCTTTAATCATGGTATCCTCATTATATCTGAAAATTGGGATATTTATTCTTTCATGAGATCATTATCAATTTTTAGTATTTTCTAAGCATCATTCTACTTTTGAAGGAATTCTTCAATCAAAAATGTCGAAGATTATATTAAAGAACTAGCTAATCATTTTAAAAATAACGTAGTTTGGTTAAATCCCGAACTTATAAGACCTGAATGGGCGCCGTGGACTCGAAAGATTATTTC
>Ga0114922_10005959_pt1 | contig 11201 bp, 4 predicted proteins | sample AartaG_FD_100975 | JGI IMG/M metagenome (GOLD analysis project Ga0114922, IMG submission 100975) | Deep subsurface microbial communities from Aarhus Bay to uncover new lineages of life (NeLLi) - Aarhus_00045 metaG | ecosystem: Environmental > Aquatic > Marine > Oceanic > Sediment | place: Aarhus...
AGGCGAAGCGGCGCATAACATTCGCGGCGTCGGCGCTGGCCAGGTCCATGGTCACGCCCTCGTAGGTGACCGTCGCGAGGGCGAAGTCAATACTTCCGAAGTACGGGTTGCCCAACTGATGCCAGCCGGGGTCCAGGTCCAGGCTGAGAGCGCCGGCCGGAGCCGCGGCGCCATCGGGCTGGAAGGTCAGGGGAGCATCACACAGCAGCCAGAAACCCCTGCCCAGGCGTATTCCCAGAACCTCCGGCAGGCTACCAGCCGCGCTGTAGTAGGCGTACTGCTCGGCGGCGTGCCGCCAGCGGCCGAGCTTGAGCTGCTCAGGCAGCACGCCCAGGAAAGCGGGCGGATCAGGGCTCGAGGGCTGAACCGGCGAGGAGAAGAAGTGCAGACCCGCGCCGAAGGTGACGGGCGTGTTGGGGTAGGACTGGACAGGCCCGATGGCCGCGACATCCTCGCGCTCATTGCCGAACTGGTCCACGGCCGTCACGGCATAGTAGTAGTCGGCCCCATCGGTGGTGGGCTCGTCCACGAAGCTGACGGTGGCCGGTTCGGTGATCTCGGCCACGGGGTTCAGCGCGGCGACGCTGGTGAAATTGCTTGAGCTGCGGTAGATGGCGAAGTGACTGAAATCGGCGGGCGCGGCGTAGGCGTCCCAGCCGAGCTCGATCGCGCCGCCGTCATCACCGGGACGATCCTGAGCGGACACGCCGGCCACGACGGGCGGGGGATCGTCGTTGGCCGACTGCATCGGCCCGACGGTAACGTACTCCGAGAGCAGTGTGCCGTCGGTGGCGCGCACCCGGTAGTAGTAGTCCACCCCGTCGGTCACAGTGTCATCGTCGAAGCTGGTCTGTCCTGCCGGGACCCGACCTACCTCGGGAAAGGCGCCGGAGCTTCCCGTGCGGCGGCTCACGATGTACTGCACCACGCAGTTGCCGCCCGCGCCGTCATCAAGGGAGGTCAGCCAGGTCATGGTGATGCTGCCACCCTCATCGTTGGGAGTGTCCTGCGCCTGCACATCACGCGGCGGCAGCGGCGGCAGTGGCGCGCCCAGGGCGCGAGCCACATTGATGCGCCCCGCGCCCAGCTTGCCCGCAAAGCCCGGGTTGAGCGCGTCAATGTCGTCGCAGGCCGACTTGATCGCGTTCATCAGCTCGTCGGGCCCGTAGCCCGGATGAATCGCCAGGATCAGGCCCGCGAGGCCCGACACCATCGGGGCGGAGAACGAGGTCCCAGTGTTGTCGGTGAAGTAGTCGTTGAACGCCGGAAAGGTGGGGTCGTAGTAGCCTGGCCCGAAGACGGCCTGGCCGGGCGCGCACACGTCAACGAAGTGACCGTGGCTGCTGCCATCGAAGTTGCTGAAGGAGGCGCGGCGGTCGTTCTGGTCGGTGGAGGCGACTGCCAGCACGTGGTTGTCGCCGGGCGCGGCGCCATCGTTGCAGACCGGCGACTCCCAGGTGCTCTGGCTGTCGGTCAACTCGCGGTCGCTGTTGCCGGCCGCGGCGACCACCAGTACGCCCGCCTGGTAGGCGGCGGTGATCGCCGGACTGAAGGACTGTGCGTACTCGCCACCGACGCTCAGGTTGATGATGTCAGCGCCCATCATCACCGCGTAGTCAATGCCCTCGATGACCTGCGAGACGCTGGCGCCGCCATCGTCGGGGAAGACCTGGATGGGAAGTATCCTGGCGGCCCAGTCCACGCCGGCCGTGCCCCAGGCATCGTTGCCGGCCGCCGCGGCGATGCCGCTGACTAGAGTGCCGTGATTGACCTGGTCGTCCGGATTGCCGTTGTGGTCGTCGTCGGTGCCATCAGGCTCCGGGTTGGCGTCGGAGTTGTGGTTCTCGAAGTCCCAGCCGTGAACGTCGTCCGCAAAGCCGTTGCCATCGTCGTCTACGCCGTTGCCCGGGATCTCCCCCGGGTTGGTGTAGATCTTGGAGGCGAGATCGGGATGATCCAGGTCAACGCCGGTGTCCACGAAGGCGATGACGACGCCCGGTGATCCGGTGGTCACCTCCCAGCCCTCAGGGGCGCGGATGAGCGGCAAGTGATGCTGGTCGGAGTACCTGGGGTCGTCGGGGATGAGAGCGGGGTAGACGATAAGGTCGGGCTCGGCGAAGGCCACGTCGGGCCGCCCCAGGCACTTGATGCGCGCCGCCATCAGGTCCGAGCCGCGCGGGAGGTCCAGCACGACGACGCGGCCGGCGGCGATGACCTTCGACACCTCGCCCTTGGTCGCCAGGGCCAGGTCACTGACGTGCGCCGCCTTGGCCCCGGAGCGCAAACCCACCAGCAGCCGGTCGGGCACGGCCTTCGTACGCCATGCAGGCGCGGCGAGGGGCGGGGAGGGAATGAGGACAGGCGGTGGGAGGACAGGTCCGGCGAAGACCGGCAGCGCCACCAGAAGCGCGAGCAAGGCCACGAGAAGACCGGGGAAATGGGGACAGTCGCCTGTTTCCCGGCGATGATCGTGGACTTGACAGCGAGCCATCCACGTGAGGGAAATAGGTGACTGTCCCCGTTTTCGCCTGAGACTACCTGCCGATCTGGACAGCACGGACCACACTGACCTGTTGACCGTCGGCCGCCCGTGCGCAGAGGCGGACGAGGTAGGTTCCGGCCGGGACCGAGGCGCCGGCGGTGTTGCGGGCATCCCAGACCACCTGCTGCGGGCCGGCGTCCTGGGCCTTGCCGGCCAGGACGCGGCGAACGGTAACTCCCGCGATGTTGAGGATCTCCAGGTCAATTGCGGCATCCTCCGATAGCGTGTAAGACACCTGCGCGTGCCCGCCCGCCGCGCTGACGTTCATAGCGGCGATGGCGAGTGTCCCCGCGTCGGCGGACGAGAGCTTGAGCGTGAAGCTGCGCTCGACGGCGGCCTCGCCCACCTCGTAGCTGTAGCCCGTGCTCGTGCGCAGATAGACGCTCCGACCCGTCGCCTGGTCAGTCAGCACCGGCCGGCAGTCGTTGGGTAGCCGGCTCAGGTCGGGCCAGCTCAGGCGCACGGTGGCCCCGGGTATGCTGCACGCGACCCGCATCTGCCACTCGTCGCGGCTGGCAAGTGACGTGACGAAATCGGTGGCGCGCCTGGCGCCGGGCCCGTCGGCGGCCGTGAAGTAGAGGTCGAGGTCCACGTCCGGGCGCGGCGGCGTGATGATGTCATTCAACTGCGCGGCGCGCGAAGTGACGCCGAGGAAGTTGTCGGTATCGGCAATCCCCTCGGCGCTGGCCACGATCTGAAGCTGCCAGCCGTCAAGCGGCTCGGGCGCGGCGGCCGGCTGTGCGGCCGCCGCATCGGTCGGCCGCTTCAGCACCAGCGTCGCCGCTCTCTGTGCCAGGAAGAAGACGCCTCTGCCGCGCTCGATCTCGGGCGCGGCGAAGGGCAGGGCCGAGCCGCTGACCAGCTTGTAGCTGTTGTTGAACGTGTCGTAAGCCCAGGCGTAGTCCCGCGTGAAGCCCAACACGTTCGACGTTTGCAGGCTGACTGGTGTTCCCTGCCCGATGCCGGTGACCTCAGTCAGGGAGAGGTCGAACTTTGCGGAGTACGGGTTGCCGATGATGTTCCAGCCGGGGGACACATCCAGGTTGAAGTCGCCCAGCGGGGCCGGCTGCCCACTCATATTGACCAGGATCGCTTGAGCGCCCTCCACCTTCAGCCACCAGGCGCGCCCCAGGGCCTGCGTGAAGTGGGGGCTCAACGGCTGGTTTGAGTAGTACACGTACGGGTCGTCCGCGGGGCCCTGGGAGTCGTAGTAGGCGACCTTGAGATCGGCCGGATCCGTGACGCCGAATATGTCGCCCAGGTTGCGGCTCTGTGAGGCGGGGGGCAGGGCCCCCAGCGCCATGATGCACAGCCCGGGCGGGAAGCTGAAGGCGAAGTTGGGGTTGGAGGTAACGGGGCCGAAGGCGGTGACAGTGCTGTCCTCGTTGTCGTGGTCGTCCACGCCGGTGACGGCGTACCAGTAGTTGGTGCCGTCGGTGGTGGTGTTGTCAGTGTGCATCTGGCCCTCATCGCGCGTGATGGTGGCGATGGGTGTCATCGCGCTGATATCGGTGAAGTCCTGCTCGGCGCGGTAGACGTTGTAGTTGGTGAGGTCATCGGGATAGGTGTAGCCGTACCAACTGGCAGAGATCGAGCCGCCCAGGTCGGCCTGGGTGTCGCCGGCCACCAGGGTGTCCACGGGCGGGGGCGCCAGGTCATCGCGCGCCTCGACCGGCCCCACGACCTCAGAGGGCACCACGTTGCTGGCATCGCGCGTATCCACCCGATACCAGAACGGCGTCTCGTCGGCCACCGGGCTATCTATGTGGCCGCTGATGCCGGGAACGAGGCTGGTCAGCAGAGAGAAGGAGCTGGGATTGCCGGGGTTGTTCACATCCTCCTCGGCGCGCACAAGGTCGTAGGCGACCACGTCATAGACATCCTGACGGGAGAGGTTCCAGGTGATGGTGATGCTTTGCCCCTCGTCGCCGGGGGTGTCGAAGGCCTGCAGGCTGGTGGCGGGCTCCGGCGGGACGTCGAGGCCGATAGCTCCCGCGCCGTTGATGCGGCCCTGGCCTATGGTCCCCGCAACCAGCGGGTTGAGGTCGTCAATGTTGTCGCAGGTGTTCCGTATCTGGTCTATGACCTCGACGGGTGCATAGCCGGGGAACTGAGCCAACACCAGCCCGCACAGGCCTGCGGTGACAGGACAGGACATCGAGGTGCCGCTCATGGAGCCGTAGAGTTCCATGAGGTCGGGGAAGCCGGGGTTGTAGTAGAAGGTGCTGAGCACCTGATAGCCAGGCGCCATTACGTCCACGAATTTGTAGCCGGAGGCATCAAGGTTGCTCCAGTCCACGACCGTGTCGTTGGCATCAGTGATGCCGACGCCGAGGATATTGTTGTCCACGCCGACGTTGGGGCCATCGTTGCACACCGGCGAGTACCAGCTACCGGGGTCACTGGTGAAGACCGCGCCATCATTCCCGGCGGCACAGACGACCACGACACCGGCGGCGTGAGCAGCGGCGATGGGGGCGTCGTATGTGCTGCTGAAGAAGGGCCCGCCCAGGCTCATGCTTATCACGTCGGCGCCGTTAGCCACCGCGTAGTTGATGCCCGGGATGATATCACTGTCCCACCCTGTGCCCAGCAGGTCGAGCACCCGCAGCATCATCAGGCGCGCGCCCCAGTCGTAGCCGGCCACGCCGATGCCGTTGTCAGTGGCAGCGGCGGCGAGTCCAGCGCAGTGAGTGCCGTGACATACCGCGCTGACTGAATACATATCGCCCGCCTGGGGGCCGGCGTCGGGGTCATTGTCGTCAGCCACGAAGTCCCAGCCGTTGACATCGTCAATATAGCCGTTGTTGTCGGTGTCAGCGCCGTCGGGGACCTCGTTCATATTGGTCCAGTACTTCGCCATCAGGTCCTCGTGGTCGGGATCGCAGCCGCTGTCGAGGATGGCGATGATGGTCGTGGCCGAGCCCTGTTGCACATCCCAGGCGGCGGGGGCGGCAGTGCGAGGCCACTGGTACTGGCTGTCGTAGAGCGGATCGTTGGGCGTAGCGACGGCATAACGCGCGCGGTCGGGTTCGGCGAGGGCGACCTGCGCTTCGGCGCGCCAGAGAGTAGCGCCCTCAGGCACGCTTATGCCCTCGGGGAGGGAGACCAGGAAAAGGCCCGACGTGCCGGTCTCGGAGAGCACCGTGCCCCCACGCCTTGCCAGCAAGACATCGAACTCCGCCAGCGTGGTGCCCGGTCTGAGCTGCACCAGGAGCCTGCCGGATGCGGCCACTTCGGGGACCGTCTTGAGCATCCCGCCCGGGCCTCGCACGGTCGCGAGGCGCGGGCCGATGATCTCCGTCTTCACCGGGTCCGCGATGCCCGCCACGCAAGCAGCAAGAATGGAGACGAGGACGAGCAACACGAGAGCGGGGGAACTTCGGTACATACCAACGTGCTGCCGGCGTGCCATCATAACCGACCGCCTCCTACAACCAGGAGAGTCGCTCAGCCGACATTGACGGTGGAGATATTAGCACCTTTGAGCGGGCGTGTCAACTTGCTCTCACGTCTCGACGAAAGACCGTTTGACTTGCCCGGGGGCGTGTGGTATACTCGCAGACCACAGAAGAGCGCTGTCCTTCGCGGGGATGCAGGACTCTGGGGCGGTACCGGCAAGGGCACCTGGAAGGGTTGCTCGCGGTCCCGGGGGGCCTGCTTTTCTGTCCCAACTCACAGGCAGAGGAGCATACCACGCCGCCAATGAAGGCCTCTCTGCGCAAGGCTGTCAGGTGGCTTCACCCCGGGCTGCGGGTGAAACGGTGGCTGCTGCTGCTGACGGTGGGGCTCGCGGCCGTCAGCCTCGGGGCGGTGCTGGTCTTCAACCTGTTCGTCTTCGAGCTGATGGAGCCGCTGGGCGGACCCCAAGGGGCCACGGTGGTCGGCGCGTGTGCGCTGGCCGCCGGCTGTCTAACAGTGGTCCTCGCACTCCAGCAGATTGTGCGCTCGGTCGCCTCTGCCCTGCACCCGGAGGCGCAGAGCCGGCTGGTTGATCTGATGCTGGAGGAGCGGCGGCTTGAGGGCGGGCCGAAAGTTGTGGTCATCGGCGGGGGCACCGGCCTGTCAACCCTCCTGCGCGGACTGAAGCGATACACCACGAATCTGACCGCAGTGGCGACCGTGGCCGACGACGGCGGCAGCTCGGGACGCCTGCGCGAGGACATGGGGATGCCGCCGCCGGGGGACATCCGCAACTGTCTGGTGGCGCTCGCCGACGCTGAGCAACTGATGACCGAACTTTTCGAGTACCGCTTCAACGGGCAGGCGGGGAGCCTGAGCGGGCACAGCTTCGGCAACCTGCTCATCGCTGCACTCACGGAGATAACCGGCGACTTCGAGCAGGCCGTGCGCGAGACCAGCCGGGTCCTGGCCATCCGGGGCCGAGTGCTCCCCCCGACCGCCGACGGCGTCGGGCTGTGCGCGCGTATGAGCGACGGCGCCCTGGTCAGAGGCGAATCGAGCATCTCGGCCGCCGGCCAGCAGATAGACTACGTCTACCTCGATCCCCCGGACCCGAGGGTGGTTGATGAGGTCCCGACCGCCGTCCAGGAAGCAAACATCATCGTCGTCGGCCCGGGCAGCACCTTCACCAGCGTGATACCGAACCTGCTGGTGCCGCAGGTTACGGAGGCGATCAAGCGATCGTCCGCGGTGAAGGTGTTCGTGTGCAACGTGATGACTCAGCCCGGAGAGACGACCGGGTTCTCAGCCTCGGACCACGTGAAGGCAATCAAGCGGCATACCGGGGAGCTGCCCTTCGACTACGTGCTGATGAACACAGCGCCCATCGAAGAGAGCATCCTGGCGAGGTATCGCGAGGAGGGCGCGCAGGCGGTGGAGGCGGACTACGCGGAGGTGGCGCGGATGGGTCTGATCCCCATCCCGGCGGAGCTGGTCAGCGTCTCGGCGGATGGGTGGGTGCGGCATAATCCCGCCGAGCTGGCGCGCAAGCTGATGGCACTGCTGGAGGACCGGGCCCCAGCACGGGTGTGAGATGCGGCTCTCGGACCTCGGACGAACGCCTCGCGGCATCCCATGCTGCCGCAGCGGGTGGGCAGCGGTCGCAAGTCACGCGCAGGTACCGGTCGGGACCACCAGCGCCGGCGGCCAGGTCGCCGGCGGCACAAGTGTTGCTGCAATACCCTTAGTGAACTCCAAGGAGGGATGGCTGTGCCGGTAAAGGTAGGTATCAATGGCTTCGGTCGCATCGGCCGTCAGGTCTTCAAGGTGCTGCACGAGAAATACCCGGACGTCGAGGTCGTGGCCGTAAACGACCTGACCGATGATGCGACCCTCGGGCACCTGCTCAAGTACGACAGCATCTACGGGCGCTTCCCGGGCACCGTGGAGGAAGGCGACGGCGAGATAATCGTTGACGGCAAGGCAATGAAGAGCCTGGAGGAGCGCGACCCCGCCAACCTGCCCTGGGGCGAGTTGGGCGCGGAGATCGTGCTCGAGTCCACGGGCTTCTTCCGCGAGGTGGCCGACGCCCGCAAGCACATTGACGCGGGCGCGAAGAAGGTCATCATCTCCGCCCCGCCCAAGGGCGAGGGCTGCAAGACCGTGCTGCTGGGGGTCAACTTCGACACCTACGACCCCGCCGAGCATCACATCCTCTCGAACGCGTCCTGCACCACCAACTGCCTGGCCCCGCTGTGCAAGGTCCTCAGCGACAGCTTCGGCATCGTGCGCGGGTTGATGACGACCATTCACTCGTACACCAACGACCAGGTCATCCTCGACACCCCGCACGAGGACCTGCGCCGGGCGCGCGCGGCGGCACTGAGCATCATCCCCACCTCGACCGGCGCGGCAACCGCCATCGGCATGGTGATTCCGGAGCTGGACGGGAAGATGAGCGGCATGGCGCTGCGAGTGCCCACGGCCACCGGGTCAATCGTTGACCTGACCGTCGAGCTTGAGAAGAGCGTCCAGGGCCCGGCGGAGATCAACGATGCCTTCAAGGCCGCAGCGGAGGAAGGCCCGCTGGTGGGCTACCTGGTGTACTGCGATGAGCCTATCGTGCAGGCGGACATTGTCGGCGACCCGGCATCTTGCATCTTCGACGCCGACCTCACCGACGTGATCGGCGGCAACTTCGTCAAGGTGCTCGGCTGGTACGACAACGAGTGGGGGTACTCGAACCGGACCGCCGACATGATGCACCTGATGGGCGAGATGGGGGTATAGCAGCGCCACCGCTGGGAATGGGTTATGGGGGATGGGGAATGGGGAACGACTAACAGCACGCGGCGGCAACGAGATTCCCCGTGCCCGACGAAACACCGCGCCTTTCCCGTTCCCTGTTGGGTCCCCTTCGTGGAGGAGAGGCACCGATGCCCAAGAAGACCCTTCGGGACGTTGACTGCGCGGGCAAGCGCACGCTCGTGCGCGTTGACTTCAACGTGCCGCTGGAGGATGGGCAGATCACCGACGACACGCGCATCGAGGCCGCCCTGCCCACCATCAAGCAGTTGATGCGGGCCAGCGCGCGCGTCACGCTCTGCTCGCACCTGGGCAGGCCCAAGGGCAAGGTCGTCCCTGAGATGTCGCTCGCCCCGACGGCGGCGCGGTTGGGGGAGCTGCTGGGCGCCGAGGTCAAGATGACCGAGGACTGCATCGGTGAAGATGCCGAGGCGGCCCGTGCGGCGCTCGAGCCCGGCCAGGTGCTGATGCTCCAGAACACGCGCTTCCATCCCGAGGAGGAGAAGAACGAGCCGGAGTTTGCGAAGGCGCTCGCCGGGGACGCGGAACTGTTCGTGGACGACGCCTTCGGCAGCATGCACCGCGCGCACGCCTCGACGGTCGGCGTAACTGAGTTCATACCCGTGTGCGTGGCGGGCCTGCTCGTACAGGAGGAGCTGGAGAAGCTGACGCCCGCGCGCGAGGCCGGCGGCGAGGGCTTCGTGGTCATAATGGGTGGGGCGAAGGTGGACGACAAGATAGATGCCATCAAGCTGCTGCTGCCGCGTGCGGGGAAGATGATCATCGGCGGCGCGATGTCATGGGCGTTCTTCAAGGCCAAGGGAATGCAGATAGGCGAGTCGCTGTGCAAGGACGAGAGCCTGGAGGCCGCGAAGCACATCCTGGCGACGATGGACGAGGCGGACCTGGACCGGCTCCACCTGCCTGAGGACGTGCATATGAAGCAGGTCGAGCCGGACACGGGCGAGGTGAAGTTCGCGCCCGCCGACGGCATCCAGCCCGGCTGGGACGCGCTGGACATCGGCCCCGAGACGCAGAAGCTCTACGCCCAGGCCGTGGCCGACGCGAAGATCGTCTTCTGGAACGGGCCGATGGGCCTCTTCGAGGAGCGGCCCTTCGATGAGGGCACGCGCTCGCTCGCGCAGGCGCTGGCTGACACGGACGCATACAGGGTCGTGGGCGGCGGCGATTCGGCGGCGGCGATGGCGCAGCTTGGTTTTGAGGACAAGGTCTCGCACGTCTCAACCGGTGGCGGGGCCTCCATCGAGTTCGTCAGCGGCATGGAGCTGCCAGGTGTGGAGTCGCTGGACGAGGCATAGGCTTGCCCCCTAGACCGGTCACGGGAGGCGGGGGGGATGCGCAGATGCGAGTGCTTCGCATCATCGGCAACTTGGTCGTTTGGTTAGTCGCGTTCTGTGCTCTGGGGACCTTTGTAGGCTTCGGCCTCGCGGTGTTCCTCGAGCCTTGGGCGCAGCGACAGGCACTGCTGCTCATGGGGCTCGACGCGGCGACGGAAGCTGACCCCCTGCGCACCGGCGTTGTGGGGCCCGCTTTGGCCACCATGATTGTAGCCGGACCTGCTGTGGCTTGTGCAGCATACTGCGCGTCGAAGCTCACGCCACGACTGGCAGGTTGGCGCGTCGCGTTACCGTTTGTCCCAATGCTGGCTGCAGCCACCTTGCCCTGGTGGTATGCGGACCGACTTGCGGATGCGTCGTTGGGCCGTGACGCCTGGTCCGCAACCCAGGTCGCGGGCGCGCGTTTGCTTGCCGTCGCGATACTCGCTTCGCTTCCAACGGCGCTACTTACGGCCTATCTTGGCCACTTGACGGCGCCTGACCTGTTACGACCGAAAGAGCGTTCTGACGCCGAAGAGGAGTGAGCAACTTGCGCAAGCCTATGATGGCCGGTAACTGGAAGATGAACTGCGACATCGAGGAAGCGCAGCAGCTCGCCGACGGCGTGACCGCGCGAGCCGGCCTCAATGACAAGGTCCAGGTCGTGCTCTGCCCGCCCGCGACCGCGCTCACCACGGTGGCCGCGGTGATCGCCAACTCCAAGATAGCCCTGGGCGCGCAGAATATGTACTGGGAGGCGAGCGGCGCGTACACGGGCGAGCTTTCCGCCGCGATGCTGCTCTCCTGCGGCTGCGAGTACGTCATCGTCGGGCACTCGGAGCGGCGGGGGCGCTTCGGGACCGTGGACGAGGAGGAGGCCGACGACCTGGCCGCCATCTTCGGCGACACCGACGAGACCGTGAACCGGAAGGCCCGGGCCGCGCTGGCAGCGGGGCTCAAGCCGATCATCTGCGGCGGCGAGCTGCTCAGCGAACGGCAGGATGGCAAGACCGACGAGATCGTGGTCGACCAGGTCAAGGCCGCCCTGGAGGGCATCAGCGCAGATGACGCCGCGCAGGTGGTCCTCGCCTACGAGCCCGTGTGGGCCATCGGCA
>Ga0114922_10005960_pt1 | contig 11200 bp, 8 predicted proteins | sample AartaG_FD_100975 | JGI IMG/M metagenome (GOLD analysis project Ga0114922, IMG submission 100975) | Deep subsurface microbial communities from Aarhus Bay to uncover new lineages of life (NeLLi) - Aarhus_00045 metaG | ecosystem: Environmental > Aquatic > Marine > Oceanic > Sediment | place: Aarhus...
ATCTTGATTTCGAGTTCGTCCATCGGGCTACACCTCCATTGTTTTGGATAACCTCTTTTGAAGGTTGTAGCCCTTCTTTTATATTCATGTCAATCTTTTCCCGTCACTTTGGGACAAACTCTAAAATTGAGACTTTGCAGCATGCTCTCTTTGATCCGGATATTTTCCAATAAGCTCTTCAAAGAGATCGATAGCTCCTTTGAGATCGCCCTTTGTTTCCATGGTGAATTTGGCTTTCTCGAAGAGGACCTTGTGGTCTGAGGAGTTCTGGGAGCCAAAGGCCATGAAAATCAAGGCGGCAAACATTATTATCATTGGAATGAAGGCTTTTTCCCGGTTCATGATGAAACCTCCGTTTGTCGAATTTTTATTCACCGACAATCTAGGTCTTTTTTCGTCTTCAGTTGTCAAACGAAAGCAAAAAAATGTCAAAGATTGTCATTTGGAGCCCTTCTGTGCTTTATCTTTCGGAAGGAAGTTCTCCATTACCCAGATTTCGGCGGGTTTCTTGGTTTGACCCATAGCCGAAAAGGCAATTTTTCTCCCATCGGGATGAATGCTCAAATAAGAAATATTATACATTGAGACTCCTAACTTCTCGGGTTCTCCACCTTCTGCAGGAACACGCATCAATTCGCACTTATCCTCCGACCTATCCATAGAAGAAAAGAGGATAAAACAGCCATCTGGAGTCCATGCCAATTCCCTGATCACGTATTTATCAAGATCAAGGATACATACTTTTTTTGAACTTCCACCTGTTACAGGGATGACATTGATTATATCTATGTCCTGATCCGTATCTCTTTGGACAAACGCCAATTTTTTGCCATCCGGAGAAATGCAAAAGAGTTCATGAGTGGAGTTGACTGATTGAAATGTGCCGATTTCTCTTTCTCGGCCTGTCTCAAAATTGTGGTCAATAATCCGATTTTTGAGAATGATCGATCCTTCAGCAATCGGTTTTACCCTTAAATAATAGATGGAATTTCCACTTTTAGACCAGCAGTGGCCGTAAACATCGCTGTCTTCTTCTGGTGGGATAACAGGCTCAACCTTATTTGTTTGAGGATCGATGCTGTAAATAGCCCACTCCCATTCCTTGACACATCCCACGACATGAATTCTGCTGCCGTCCGGAGCCCATCGCGGTTGTTGAAAAACTTTTAAATTCGGGCTGACTTCTGTATTCACTCCGCTCTTAAGATTGTGAATGCAGAGAACCGGCTTGGAAAATTTTCGGAAAACCCCACGATCCGAAATATACGCCAGGCGATCACCCTCCGGAGAAAAGCTGGGATCGATATTATATTTTTCATAAGGAAGAGACAGCTTCTCCGGGCCATCGATGATTCTCCCCGACTCAGACTCGAGTTCAGCCTGGTAGATAAAGGATAGATCATTCGTGAGACCATAAAAAAATTCACCCTTATCGGTCACACCGAGAGGTATGATAGGCCCCATATTATCCTTGATCAACACAGGATCTTTATGGGTTCCTTGTTCTGACACTCGGACAGACCATACTCCTATAGTTCCTGTGCGGTTGCTGGCAAAGAGCACATGCTTTCCATCCGGGGCCCATCCCAAAAGATATTCATCAGCGGGATGCTTGGCCAGAGGAATCTCCTTTTTTTCATCAAGGGAGAAGAGATAGATATCACCATGTATGGATTGACCTGATTTCACTTCTTTTGTGTAGGTGATGAATCGACCGTCAGGTGAAAAATATCCTTCCTTCAAATGTTTGTATGATTCTACAGATTGATATTTTTTCAGAGTTTGAATAGATCCATCTTTGATAGAAATCAATCTTAGTTCCTCAAAATCCAAAGCATTCTCATAAAAAAGGGCCAAAACATTCTTTCCATCGGGGGACCAGTCATAAGGAATGGCGCCGGCACCTTGCTTTTTAAAGACAATCCGGGAACCGGATCCATCTAGTCCTGCCACTCTGATCTCGGTTGTGTTCACGTCCGACCAGTCAGTCCACGCGTATGCCAGATTTTTTCCGTCCGGGGACCATCTGGCATCGAAAGCAAATCCTCCTTTATCCTCGGTGAGGATGCGGCTTTTTCCTGTGGCAAAATTTCGCACCGCAAGGTTTCCATCTTTATTCCAATCCGGATAGGCATAATATCTTCCGTCCAAAGAGACTGAGCTATAGACAACGATGTGTCCCTCCAGAACTTTTTGGATTTTCATCTCATTTACATCTGTTCTTGCCCTTAAAAGAATGGATAGTTTTTCTCTGGCAAGGTTTACTTCCTCTACTTGATCCGGGTAATTTTCCACAACCTTCTCAAATGCCTTTTGGGCGAGGCTTGCCTGCTCTTGTCCCAGTTTCTCGTAGCAGAAGCCGACATAGAGCTGAGACTTGGCTGCGTAGTCCCGCTCGTTCGGATACTTCTGGATAATCTCTTCGAAGAGCTTGATGGCTCCTTTAAGGTCTCCTTTCGTTTCCATTGTAAATTTGGCCTTTTCGAAAAGGACCTTGTGATCGGAAGAATTCTGGGAGCCAGAGGCTATAATAATCAATGCAACCGTAAATACTGTGATCATTGGAATGAGAACTTTTTTCTTGTTCATGGCGAAACCTCCGTTTGGTGAATTTTCACCGTCTAATCTAGCTCCTTTCCTCTACGCTGTTGTCAAACAAAAGTAAAAGAATGTTAAAGATTGTCATTCGCCTATAAATCTATAGCCTTCCCCATAGATAGAAAGGATGTGTTTGGGATGGGAGGGATCCGACTCGATCTTCTTTCTCAACTTCAGGATGTGATTGTCAACAGTTCGGGTAGTGGGGAATTTATCGAAACCCCAAACTTTATCGAGTAGATCCTCACGGGATACCACCTCGTTTATGTGTTTGATGAAATACTTAAGGATCTCGACCTCAAGGGATGTGAGGTCCCAATCCTTGATCCCCCGCCTCACTTTAAAATGAGTAAAATCGATCTCGACATCGGCAAAAGAATAAATGTCAGGAACAGTCTTCCCACCTCTCTTTTCCCGTCTCAAATGTGCCTTTATTCTTGCCAGAAGCTCCCGGATGCTGAACGGCTTGGTCATGTAGTCATCGGCACCGATCTCCAAACCGACCACCTTATCGATCTCTTCCCCTTTGGCTGTCAGCATGATGACCGGAACATTTAGTCCTTTTTTGCGAATCTCGCGGCACACATCGAGGCCATTCATCTTGGGCATCATGATATCCAAGATTATAAGGTCGGGAGATTCTTCTACAGCCTTGCGAAGCCCTTCCTCACCATCAGCTGCCCACTCTATGCTGTATCCTTCATCCATTAAATTGAGTTTCAAGCCCTTAACCAGGTCTTCTTCATCCTCGATGATCAAGATTTTTTCATCCATGTTTTTCATCCTTTATCCGCTCTAGATACAGGAAAAGCTATGGTAAAGACACTTCCTTTATCCGGCTGACTCTCAACATTGATCGTTCCTCCATGAGCTTCGACGATATGCTTTACAAGAGTCAAACCCAAACCACTGCCTCTGGTTTCAGAGACAACTTGATCTTCGCATCGGAAGAACCGTTCAAAAATCCTCGATAAATCTTTAGGTGCAATACCAATACCTTTATCCTCTACCTTGAGAACGGCATTCCCGCTATCTCTAATCAACTTAATCGACACCTCTTTTTTGTCAGGAGAAAATTTCATAGCATTGCTTAAGAGATTGACAAGGACACTGGACATTGCCTCCTCATCAAAATCCATTTCAGGAAGGTCTGATGTAATATCCGAAGTCACCGTGAAGCCCTTTTTCTCCAAATGATAGCGATAGGATTCTAAAGTGTCTCTATTGACTTTTGCTAAACTTCCTGTTTTAAAATTGAATTCTTTTCTTCCCATCTCGATCCGGGAAAAATCCAGGACATTGCTAATAAGGTGAGAGAGGCGTTCACTCTCTTTGGTGATGATCTTATACGCTTCTTGTTTCTCTTTGTCAGGGAGATTTTCCTTTCGCTGAAGAGTCTCGCCGTAAAGCCGGATCAGTGTCAATGGCGTCTTCAACTCATGGGAGATGTTGTGCACAAACTCAGTTTTTACACATGTAGTCTCTGCCTCACGGGAAATATCACGTACGATCAGAAAGGCTCCCAACAACATCAGTACGACAATGACAGCCAAAAGAGAACCATAGATAAAACTCTCGCGGCGTGCTGATCGTTCGAGGTCCTTGAGGGCTGGTTGAGTTACCAGGAGTTTCCAGGGGAGAGGAAACTCTCTGAAAGACAATGTTAGAGAATCATTGGAGGTTGCTGTCTCATCCCCGAGCAAGCTATTTGGAATCCCCTCTTGAACGATACGAAAACGAAGGTCAGACTCTTCAGAAATCTTGGCCAATACATTCGGGATGATTTTTTCTTTCACGTAGTCAAGGTCCCAGCAGAATCCCCCACAAAAATTCCTCTTCGATTGAAATCCCGACAATACGCCATAAGACGTCAAACAGATCTCATCTTCCTGATTGGCGATCACACGGCCGATGTGTGGTTCTTCCATCGAACGTGCTATGGTTAACCTTTCCTCTATCTTGGGAATAACTTCTCTGTTTAAAAAATCAGCAAACTCTAAAACACCCAGATAAGCGGATTTTTGCTTTTTCAGAGACTTATAAATCTCGGCGAGTTCAGGATATTTTTCTTGACTCAATCCGTTATCAAGCTGTGATTTGATCTCGCCCATAAAAAAATCATAGATAGCAAGAGTAACGAGCCATCTACCTTTTTTTATCCTCTCATAAAGCGTGAGCAAATTTTTGAGGTTTTCTCCATCCTTATTTTGGAGTTTTCCAATTTCAGACAAGATCAATCCGGCTGCGATGCCATAAGGATGCCCGGCTTTATTCTGGAGTTGGCCAAGTCTATGGGCAAGATCTTCATACACCCTCTGAGCCTGATTATATTGTTTGAGATGGATAAAAGAGCGGCCCAAACCATCCAGAGCGAGAGCTTCATATCGGGTTGAAGGGGCTGATCTTACACATTTTCTGTAAAACTCAACAGCTTGGGAGTAGTTCCTTTGTGAAAACTCATACAATTCAGCTCTCTCGAAGGAACTGGAGTATTCTGAATTTATCGAGCCTACTCCCCACTGGGAGACTGCGGAGTCCTCCTTGCCTACTTTGGGTATCAGCAACTTGAAATCACTATCCAGTAAAAAGGGGCGTCCTTTGATTTTTTCTGAAATTTCTAGGTGCTGAGTGAGGTTCAGTTCAGGTTTTTCCGGTTCATTCAAGCGAGTAAAATGCTCAAGTTTTAACGCATGGCTTTCATAATCGAGAAGCCTATTTTCAACCGATTTGATGGCAGCCTCACCCGATGCCCAGAGATTCGACTCGAGGAGCCTTCGCACGGCTTCGCGTCTATTTGCAAAGGTGCTCAAGCTCAAATAGCCAACGACAAATGCTGGCAAGAGGATAGCCATCAGAAAAATGAGAAGAATTTTCTTTTTGGTGAATATTCTCTGAGTAAATACTCGCATTTTAAACAACGATAAACCGGTTTTTTTTAGAATAGTTTTGTTTCCTCTATTCCCCCTAATTCCTAACGCTCATAATATTGCATCAACTGTCGAGTGCTCCCCTGATTCACACCTTAGTTATTATATCGGATGGAATCCGTCAAATGTCAAAGAAATGTAAAAAATAAAAATTGGGGACGGTTCTATTTTTTCAGGTATTTTTTAAATCTCTGATATTTTTTTTGTTTCTCGAACGTCTACTTGAATAAAAAGGACCCTTTTAATGCCTAGAAGAGGAAGATTGATACCACAAGACGGGGCTATGCACATTATGTGCAGAGGTAATAATAAACAAAATATATACAATCAAGATAACGACAAATTGTACTATTATTCTCTTTTGTTGAATCTGAAGGAGGAAAACAAAATAGACATCAATCATTACTGTCTAATGAACAATCACAATCATCTTATTGTTTGGCTCAATTCCCAAAGCACCCTCTCAAAATTTATGAAACAAGTGGACCTATCATATTTTCACTATTACAAAAAAAGTTACGGTTATTGTGGTCACTTCTGGCAGGATAGATTCAAAAGTAGCATCATAGACAAGGATACTTACCTTGTCCAATGCGGAAAGTACATAGAGCTCAATCCAGTTCGAACAGGAATAGTCAAACTACCAGAGGAATATCCATTTAGCAGTTATCGTTATTATTCAAAGGGACTTTATGACTCAATAATGACCCAAAGTCCGGCTTATATGGAAATATCTGACATTGAAGAGATAAGAAGAAAACGCTATACAGAATTTGTAGTAGAAAGCAATCTTATTAACTCCCAAATATTAGCGGGACAGCTATTCATTGGGAGTAGTGAATTCATAAAAAGATCTGAGCAGCATTTTAATATAAAAAATGTTAAATTATCTAAGGGTCGGCCGAAAAAATTGTAAAAAAACAGAACCGTCCCCAATTAATTAATAGAGGAGTCAATGGCTATGACAGAAGAGAAAAGGAAAAAACTCGCAATGGTTGTTTTTAGCGGAGATATGGATAAACTTTTTGCAGCTTTTTCGATAGCGACGGGCGCTGCAGCGACCAACATGGATGTCACTATGTTTTTTACATTCTGGGGATTACGCGCCCTCAAAAAAAAGACCAAAACAGGTAAGAGCTTCATGGGAAAAATGCTCGGTGCCATGTATGGCGGAGATATTGACAGAGCAAGCCCGAGCAAAATGAGCTTCGGCGGTTTGGGCCGTTGGATGTTCAAAAAGATGATGAAGGCGAAAAATGTTCCGCCTCTCTCTGACCTGAGACAAACAGCCCTTGAACTCGGAGTCAAAATGTACGGATGTCAGATGAGCATGGAAGTGATGGAAATCCCCCGCGAAAAAATGATCGACGAAGTGGACAAGTGTGTTGGCGTGGCCTTTTTCCTCGAACAGGCCCAACAAGCAGATGTCTCATTATTTATTTGAGGATTATCTCTTGATCATATAAGGAAAGATTAGCTATATCGGTAGCCTAGTGACAAATGTTTTTTTATCACGTTTGCAGATAAGCTGAATGGCATTTCGGCCAGACACTGCGGCCATGGGTACACCACCTCCTGGCTCCACCCATTGGCCGGCCATGTAAAAATTATCGAGTCCAGGAAGAGTTTTGCTCATGGGCATAAAAAACGTATCGACTGTACAATCCCATCCTAAGGCACTTCCTTTCAAATTACCCGTGTAGCGCTCAAAAGTGAGCGGTGTAGCTACATCCCACATCTCAATTTGTGAGGAAACGCCAGGAAATCGCTCCTCCAGCGCAGAAATCAATGTGCCGGCTATTCTTTCCTTTTCTGCCTTATAGCTATCTGGATTTTCTCCGAGTGCTTTCCAATACTCATAATCCGAAGCAAAAACGAATCTCACGACAGTTTTTCCTGAGGGAGCAAACGAGTCATCAAAATTGTAGACCATGGGCCGAAGCCACTCGATTTCTTTTCCAGCAATGGTCACAGGCTCTATAAGAGGGAAGATCGTCCCTGCCGCGGTATGAGGGATGTCTTCAAATGTACGATTTACTCCTAGAGCAACAACAAGAGGAGAGGGTCCGATGGGAAGGTGATCGAAATATCCCCGAATCTTTTCGCCGACGTACTTTCCATCGAGCATATTAAAAATAGTGGATCGCATATCGGAAGCAGAAATAATCGTATCGGCACGAAAATCGGTTCCATCTTCCAGCCGGACTCCAACTGCCCGATTATTCTCAACTAAAATTTTTTCAACGTGCGATTTATAGTTGATCTCCCCTCTTAACTCATTAAAGTAGTGTTCTATGGTTTGTGAAAGTTTGAGCGCACCGCCTTCGGGGAAACCAGCAGATTTTTTATGCCCCAGTGCCAAAGCCATCTGAAAGAGCAGCACAGGTGCAGCATCAGAAAAAAGAGCTCTCATCTGAGTAACAGCCTCTCTGAGGAAAGGATTTTTAAAGCGGGCGGCGAAATTTGCAACTCCAACCTTTTTCCATTTTCCCATGACTCGCAAAAGAGGAAACTTGGTCAGCATCAGTTTAATCTTATCGCCGATACCAAGCAGCTCCGGAGCCTTGTCGATCGGCATGTCGTATCTTGTAAGGACTCGGGCACCGCCAATGAAGGCTTCTATCAATCCCTTATCTTCAGGTGCCAGTTCCTTCATGTGTTCTTCGATCCGGTCGAGGTCGTTATACATGAAAAATTTTTGTCCTTCTCTGCCTTCTATAATGAGGAAGTACTCGTAATCGATCATCCTCGTCTTTGGTACCACACCCAGTTCTTCCCAAATGCGGTAGAAACCGACGCCCGGTCCGGAACCCATGAGAAAAGCCAGGCCACCGTTTATAGTAAATGGACCTCTGTCCCAGGATGTATTCAATCCCCCCGGCCTCGTATCCTGCTCGAAAATCTGCACGTGGTAGTGATTCAAACGCGCATAACAACCCGCCGACAATCCGGCAATCCCCCCTCCAATAATAATGATCGATTTTTCATCCATTTGACAACTCCCTAATGCATAGAGCTTCCTAAGGGCGACTTACTTCAATATCATTGCGAAGAATCAAGTGGCCTTTTCTCATCCAAGCCCATCTTTTTTACTATTGCAATGTATCTTGGATCAGAACGCACAGGACCAGGCAACCAATCAAGAAGGAAATACGCTAAGAATGGCTCACGTGCTTTATAAGCCAATTCAAAGTGTTCATATGCTTCGTCTTCCCTCTCAAGACCAAGGAAAATCAGAGCTTTCTGGAATGGTGATACGTATCTTTGTTTTGCAATTTCATCCAACTGATCTAGCATTTTTTCGGCTTCGTCTTTTTTCCCTATACGAGTCAATGCCCACCCCAACCATCCCAGCGCAAACGTCATGCCCAACTGTGCTGCCTTCTGAAGATGAACAATCGCCTTTCCATAATCTGTGGGAGGGGTTATATAACCCTGCCCTAACCAAAGATTCGCCATGGGCAAATTCGGTTCCATCTCCAGTGCCTTGTGCAATTGTTCCCTTCCCTTCTCAGAGCTAGCTCCAAATCCCAAAATAACCCCGTACAACGCATTCATGAGAGGAGAGAGCGGTTCAAGCTCTACGGCTTGTCTCGCTTGCTCAACAGCTTCATCAAAACGCATTTGTGTCACAAGGAATACAGCATACCAACCATGTGCATATGCATATTTTGGATTAAGCTCCAATCCACGCTTATAATTTTTTTCTGCTGCAGCCCAATCCCATTCGAAACTCATGTTGATAAATCCCATCGAGGAATAGACCTCGCCCAGGGAATCATCTATCTCCAAAGCTTTGTTTATGGAGTCTTTGGCTTTTGCAAAGGCCTCTTTGGGATCAATAAAACTCCACAGACCTAACACAAGGAAAACATCCGTGATCCCCACATACGGCAAGGCATATAAAGGATCTTTCTGAAGGGCTATTTGATAACACTCGATAGCCTTCATCATGTCGCCTTCATGACGCCTGTTCCAAAAATAGCGGCCTTTTAAATAAAGGTTGTAGGCTTCCTTGTTCTCAGTGCGACGCTTGACGATCTTAGTCTTTTCTCCCTTGATAAGCTTGACTTTCAGATTGTCCACGATAGCCAGAGATATTTCATCCTGGATCGCAAATATGTCGTCCATGTCCCTGTCATACCGCTCCGACCACATGTGATAGCCATCCGCAACGTTGATGAGCTGGGCCGTGATGCGAAGGCGATTTCCCGCCTTTCGAACACTGCCCTCGAGTACAGTCTCGACATTCAGTGTTTTACCGACTTCGCGAATGTCGAGATCCTTTCCTTTAAAAGAAAATGACGAGCTTCGTGCAGGAACCCGTAATTCACTGATATGTGTCAACGAATTGATGAGCTCCTCCGCCAGTCCATCACAAAAGTATTCCTGGTCCTTCTGTGGGCTTAGATCCGAAAACGGGAGGACGGCAATAGATTTTCCCTCGGCTTCTTTAGCAAGTGGCACAGTGACTGTTCTTAGCTCCCCGGTAATCTCTCGTGTGGTTGTGATGCTTTCCTTTATGACCTTCAACTCCGAAATGATCTCTTCGGCCGTCTGAAACCTTTTTTCTTTTTCTTTTTCAAGGCATCTCAAAATCATACGATTGAGATTGTCGGGAATCTGAGGATTGATCATTTGTGGGGCTTGAGGTTTATCACTTTTGTGTTTCATGCCCACAGCAAAGGCCGAATCAGCACGAAACGGCACTTGCCCGATCACCATCTCATAGAGAATGATTCCCAGAGAATACAGGTCCGATCTCTGGTCGACCTCCTCTCCCCCAATCTGTTCGGGGGACATATAGTCAGGAGTCCCGATGATCTCCCCAGCATCGGTTATCCCTTCGGCACTCAAAGAACAGGCGATCCCAAAATCCAAGATGTGGGCATTGCCCGATTTATCGATCATGATGTTCTGAGGCTTAAGGTCCCTATGCACAACCCCAAGCTCATGGGCTTCCACAAGCCCCTCACACACTTGCTCAATAATGGTAATGGTCTTTCCGATGGACAACTGGCCTGCTCGTTTGATGAACGCTTTGAGGTCCTCCCCGGGGACGAATTCCATTGTGATATAGAGGACTCCTTCTGCTTCGCCGAGGTCGTACATACGGCCGACATTCTTGTGGACGATCTTTCGGGCGAATTTCAGCTCATTGCTGAAGCGCTCGACCACTTGGGGATCATCAGCGATATCCGGCCGAAGCAGCTTGAGCGCAACCTCTTCCTTTACTCTCTTGTCAAAAACCTTGTAGACTCTTCCCATACCACCCCGTCCCAATTCCTCGAGAACGTCGTATCTATTGGCAAAAGTGCTCCCTCTTAGTAGTGCTTTTGTGGGAATTTGCAGCGTATGGGTTTGAGAGAAAGGCACGTCACCCTTGGATTGGAGCGGCGTAGCACATCTGCCACAGTAGATGGTATCAGAAGGATTTTCGTACTGACACTTGTGACACTTCATCATATTTACCCGGGGCTTCATCCAAGTTCAGACATCATAACTTTTATATCCGGGATCAGACATTGATAATTTTAATATTGAAAACCGATGGGAAGCCACTTTAGCTGATATGCATTAGCAACAGATTATAGAAAAATTAAAAGTTATGAATGTCTGATTCCAGCTTTATCTTTTTACCAATTTCCGGTACTCGAGTCAAACAAATTCAATTC
>Ga0114922_10005961_pt1 | contig 11199 bp, 7 predicted proteins | sample AartaG_FD_100975 | JGI IMG/M metagenome (GOLD analysis project Ga0114922, IMG submission 100975) | Deep subsurface microbial communities from Aarhus Bay to uncover new lineages of life (NeLLi) - Aarhus_00045 metaG | ecosystem: Environmental > Aquatic > Marine > Oceanic > Sediment | place: Aarhus...
CATGGGCCTGGCTGTGGCCAGCCTTTTTTATCCAAACTCGCAGCCGTACTCCAAGCCAGCTTGTGCGTTCGGCCTGCGGAGTTCGTCTAAGTTGCCGACAAGTCGGCCTTGGTGAAGCCAAAGAAGAACCTTGCTCCTTTTTAGGGAGAATGGGCACGAATTGAGACGGGCAAGGTTGCGTGGTGCTGCCGTAGGCGGCAACGAGGAGACATAAAGTAGCACGCCGTAGGCGTGCAGATAAAATAGTATCCGAGCAGGAGGCAGCACAAGCAAGTGCTAAGTGCCTGGGAAATAAGGGGTAAAAATTTAGCCGCAGAGAACACAGAGAAGAAATAGTATTTATATAAAGAAATATGGGCGGATACCTTAGTTCCTTCTCCTTTACGAGTTCGAGGTCTGTTCAGTATTAGGAATAATTAGCCCAGTCTTACCTAGACGATTTGGTTTTCCGATATTTTTGAAGAAAATCTGTTCAAGCTTGCCTAACGCGTCATGGTACTCTGTGGGAAGATATTCTGTTGTTGAGCCAAGTGACAGGTCTTCCCCTATTTCAGCGAGCTTCTTCGAGACCGGATAAAGAAACGCATTGCCGGTATTAGGATCAACCTCTTGTTGAATTGAAATATCCTTAAAGAACGCTTTCGGATGGACGAGGGAGTTACGTACTTTGATCAAGGATAAGAGCCTTTTATAAACTTCATGGTCCGTGTTAAAGACAAATCTATTTGAGGTCAAAAATGGGACAATCGTATTTAGTTTACCTCGAAAACTCATTGTTAGGAATGACTCCGCCATTTTACGGGCAGCGGTCTCGAAAGACTTGTATGAAAATTGGACTATTTCGTCATTTAGCCGCGACTCAAGGGCCGCAGCACACGTGATAGTGTATGGCACATCTAAGTACTGAGATGGTATTGTTTTCTCTGTATACGCCTTTAGAAGCTGCTTAAGTATACGGTTAAATTTGACGTATTTCAGTGAAAGGATCGTAATATTATTTATTTTTGTTTCATCAACTGGTAACATGATTGACGGCCTAACAATAATTATACAGTCCGCATAAAACGGGAAAGGCAGGCTGTTTCTGCCTGTATAAGAAGTTCCCGTTGCTTCCTTAATATTCGTCCAATATCGTTCCTTTCAAAATATAGGTGACTGTGCCTAGTTTTTGAGTTTTTTCAGTTTTTTAAAAACGACGCATGATAACGACCGGATGAGGTGCGCTGTCAAGCGTCGCTCCGATCCGTTTGTTCTGCGGACCTGAGGAACTGCTCTGCCAGATCCCAAAGGGTGATTCCTCCTTCCGTGACCCAGTGCCAGTTACCATTCACTCCACCGGGGCTTTTACCGTCCGGATGAGTGCTTTTGAATATGTGCCACGTGAGATTCGATATTGCGTACTCCTTTTGGTCCTTTTCCCATTTGATAGCATTGCTCTGGCCCTGCTTCCCAGTGATTGTGGCCTCAAGCATGGGGTCGTTCTTGGAGTAGCCGAGATGCTCCGGCAGCGCATTCTTCAGATAGATTCTGTCACCCGCCTTGAGCAGATTGTTTTCCAGAATGATCTTCATAGTGCGAGGACGATAGCGAGAGCGTCCGCTCTTCTGGACTTCCTCCTTCTTCTGAATCTCAATGAGATACTCCCTCGCCTCCTGAAGAGGAATGATCCTCTGGGGAACAAGGACAATTCGCTCGTCAATCTTGTGCGGTTTGATGCGGACGCAAGATACGTCCAGACCACTCTTGTTGAGCCACAACACGGTTGTCGTAATCTCCTGAGAAAAATCCTCTGATCCGAGGATGATCCGTGGACTGCTGGAGAGATCGTCGAAATCATCGCGTGTGACGAACTCTTGGATCTTTGAGAGGGAGGATTCCTCAGTGACTTCGCTCGCCGATTCATATCGCTTCTGGTAGTCCATGTAGTACGGCAGTAGCGTCTTTAGGGTCATCGACGAAACCATTGCCGCATAGCGTATGGCTTGCAGATCGGCATATTCGCCGAGAGAGGTACGCTTTAGTTCTACGACCACGAGATTGCCCATACGGTCGAGCGCGAGGACATCCAGGCGATCACGAGATACAGTAAACCTATCGAACTCGACGCTGAGAACAAGAAGTTCCTCCCCAAGTATTTCGGGGCACTGACGAATCCACTCCTGAACGTGCCTGCGCTCCCAGACATTGAGATCGGTGAAAGTGTCGGCTACCACCTTCTCGATATCCGCGAGGTCATCTCTGACAACGAAAATCATGTCTCAATCTCCTTTCAGCCAACATAATAATATCCAACACTTTTTGTTGCCAATTTAGTCTACCGGCAATAAAATGTCAACAAAATACTATAAGCCCACTTCTTTCAACGACAACTCTACCGCGTTAGGCGAGTGCAAGGGGAGTTAGCCCAAAGCACGCTCGCGAGGCAGCGGTGTTGGGTAAAAGGCTCGGCCGGGGCGGTTTTCGAAGAGTGAAGAGTGAAGTGAGAAGGCAGGAGTAAGGAGTAAGGAGTAACCCTTCGACAGGCTCAGGATCTTTGCTGCGCTACGAGGTGAGGGTTAGGGGGAAAATTGGTGGAATCAGGGAAAAAATTTGCAATTTTTTTGACCGAAACGGGTGTGGGAAGTGTTTATGGTGTAGAATGAGAAGATGGCGAGAAGAAAGAGTGAATTGAGAATTAAGAAGTTAGAAGGGAGCGATAAAATGTTAAGAGAGGGTAAGAGAAGGAAGAGTGTTAGAGTGAGGCGGGGGTACTCGCTGCTTATTGTGGTTGTTGTTGTTGTGATAGTGGTGCTGTTGGGGGCGATGTGGGCGAAGAGAGCAGTTATGCAGACGGTGGAGGGAGAAAAGCTGAGAGAATACGAGGGGGACAGGGCCCTGGCGAGGAGTTTCATGGATGATGGAGTGGAAGGTATTCACGGTCACTTCAGGGCCGAGCGTCGCGGGCTTAAGCCCCTGCACAAGGCTGTTTTGTCGGGTAATCCGAGAAAGGTAGAGATACATTTAGACGGTGATGTAAATGTTGATGTGCGTACAAAGTGTAAGGCAACACCGCTGCACTTAGCGGTTAGTGAGGGATTTTTGGAGATAGCCGAGATGCTTATTGAGCATGGGGCCGACGTGAATGCGGAGGCTATAGGCGGTCTTCGGGCGGTGCATTTGGCTGTAACGGGGGAGAATCGAACAGAAGAGATGGTGTCTGTGTTGTTAGAGGCCGGGGCGTCTGTTGACGCGGAAGCCTCTACGGGTATAACGGCGCTGCATATAGCGGCAGGTGAGGACAGTGTTGAAATAGTGCAGCTTTTGATAGATGAGGGAGCGGACGTGAACGCGAGGGGTTTTGCGGCAGGCGTGACGGCTCTGCATCAGGCGGCGCTCTTTGGGAGGGCTGAGAACGCAAGAATACTTTTGGAAAACGGGGCCGATGTTAACGCGAGGGATAGTGGGGGCAGAACGCCTTTGGCAACGGGACTTTCTGTTCTGGAAAACGAGCATCTTATGAAGACAACGACGCCTGAGAGACAGAGGGAAGTAGCAGAGGTGCTGCGCGATTATGGAGGACAAGAATGACGAGGGGCGGCAGAATGGGGCAATCGGGCGATGCGGTGGTTCTTAGAGGAGGTGGAGGTGAAAAGGGCCGCGGATAGCGTAGGGGGTTTAGCGTATAGTATTTTGTTGAGTTATTGGGGGGATTGGGGTAATTTATGGCGTGAGAGATGAAACGGGTAGCGAGTTGCGGGTTGCTGGCTACGGTTTAAGAGCTGCGGGAATTAATTCGTGGATTTATTCGGGATAGAAATTAACGTTGTGCTTTTAGCTGTATTGGGGGTGTTGAACGTGCCGGTTTATATTTTGATAGGGAGGGTGCTGTTTGAAAACTGGTCGGGCTTCTGGGAGTCGATTAAGTTCTGGTTTACGCCGGACATTATATCATGGTTTCGAGGGGAGCACTGGGAGGATGCGTGGGCGGAGGTGAAGCTGTGGTATTTTGTTGCGTTATGCGTGGTTGCTGTTGTGGTCGAGTACCTGTTGATAAATAAGTATTTTTTGAGTTAGGTCTTTTGGTATAAAAGCGGGAGTGGTCGAGGTAAAGGTATGTATATGGAAGATGACAATTTATACGAAGAGGAGGAAGGTAACGGGCGTCTGATGAAGCTGGCGGCTTTGGTGGTGGGGATTTTAGGTTTTGTGTGCGTGGTTGCGTTTATCAGTTGGAACGTTTATCGCAGCTTGAGTCGCGGGACGATGCGGGAGGAGGTGAGGTGGTCGGACCCGAGTGCTAAGCCCTGGGAGGAGCGTGAGTGGCTGATGTACGATGTAAAGCTGGGTGGTGGCAAGCCTGAGCTATTTGAAGGGCAGCCGGAGATAATAGAAGGATTAAGCTATGAAGCGAAACTGCATAAGGAGGAGGAGACATGCGGTGAAATAAAGCTGCGGGTACGGGGGGACGGGACAGTGGCAGGCGAATGGAGCGGAGAGTTTAAGCGGGGCGAGCCGCCGGGGAAGAGGTATACCGCGGTGAGGGACAAGCAGCGACGTTATCCGACGAACAGCTTCAGGGGGAATATCGTTAAGACGAAGGTTTACAGCGATGAAGAGGGAGAGGACAGGTCGAAGCTTTACTTTATTGCGAGCGGGGGGCTGCTGCTGGAGGAGTTCGATTATCAGATGCGTGACAGTCATAGAATCAAAGGGAGTGTTTATGTGACGGGCTGGATGGGGAGTGAGTACAATGTAGAGGGGAAGCTGTACGTGTGCTGGGGGGACTTGAGCGAACGGGTGGAGAAGATGCGGTTGGCTAGGGAGCGGGGCGAAGAGCGCGACGCGTCGGTTTTATTTACACCCGGGATGGTGGAGGTCTTTGAGTGGGAGGGGACCCGAGTTAGATAGACCCCTGAGAGTCCAGAGGACTCTAAGCAATGGGGCAAGCGGCGGTCATCTCACGGGGTAAAGGTTGCGGGGTGGTTTGAGAGGATTATTTTAGCCAGTCGGCGGCGAGTGCTTTTAGTTCGAGGGAGTCAACGGAGCCGTCCCCGCCGTAGGGAACGACGTCACATTCGGGGTCGGAAGTAAGCCAGGCGGAGGCAAGGTCGTCAAAGTCGAGGAAGTTGATGAAGCCATCGGTGTTGAAGTCGAGGAGCTTTCGGGTACGAATGAGGACCTTGTCAAGATATGTGCCATCTTCCTGCAGCGCTATGGTGAGCGTATGTGTGCCGACGTCGAGGCCGAACTGCGACCACTTGACCCAAAGGAAATCGGAGGGGTGCTCCTGCAGGGTGACGGTATCATAAGTTCCGCCGTCCATACTGATGTAGTAGGTGTTGGAGTTCTGTGCAGGCGCACGGCCGAGAAGATATATCTCGGCGAGGCAGTAGTTGTCCAGGTCGAAGTTGTACTGACAGATGCCGACGGTTACGGGCTCAGATTGGTCACCGGAGCCATTCGGGACCGCTATGTACTGGCCCTCCGGAAGTGCGCCGCCGCTGTTGACGGCAAACGGCGCGAAATCGGGCTGGCCGGAGGCAGTTTCAGCCTCAATCCAGATTTGGCCGATATGGTCAGGCTCGGCGAAGACGAGCCACTGCTGGCTGATATAGTCGTAGTCAGCTTCCTGTATGGCAGGGGCGGCATCAGCGAAGGAGCTATTTTGTATGCCGGCAAGAAGGCTGCTGTTTGCATTTATCATTCCATAGAAATCGCTGCCGGTATTGTAGAGCTGCCACTCTTGGGCGGAGCCGCCGTCAGCGGGGTTCTGCACGATGTTGGCGCCTTCACTGGTGGAGTTGCCGTCGATGTCCATAAGCTGGCCACTGGCGAGGCTCGTTATGGTGTTGTATGTCGGGGCCGGCTCGTTGAGCTGCCACTGCTGAGACGTGTCGCCGGCGTAGAGGAATTGCTGAATCTGGGCGCCGGGTGTGGTTTTGGGCGAGCCGGAGACGGTGAGGGACTTGCCGGTGTGGCGGTTGACAAGCCGGTAATCATTAGTAGAAGGGTCAAAGGAGCCAAAGTCATCCGGCAATTTGTAGTAGGCGAAGGCGTCACAAATAATCTCAAAGCCGCTGGACCTGTTATTTGCGTTGCCTGTAACGCGGACGGTGAGGGTATGAGGGCCGTAAGACAGGGTGTCGGTTTCGTAGAGAAGTACATCGTAGCCGGCGTTTTTGCTGTAGCAATCAACCGTCGTCTGCAGGATATCGTCAACACGAATCTCGGCAATGCCAAGGTCGTTGCGCAAGAAGCCGTAATAGCGGGCGTTTGTACTGGTGAAGCTGAAGGTTGCGTTGGAGTCGTTAACCTCGCTGTAATGCTCGGTGCCAAGATAACCGGGGTTTCCGTACCAGGTGCCCCATGTTCCTGAATAGGTGATGTTTGGGTCATCGTCGTCGACCTTGACCCAGCCGACCATAGACTCATTGGAATTAGTTATCTGGCCGGTTTCGGTATCTATCGAGAGCGCCTCGTACCAGTTCATCACCATGCTCGTATCAGAGGTGAACTCGAGAGGCAACCAGATGTAGCGGCTGCGGTCGGTGTAATCCGACCAGGCGCGTGCCCAGCGGTCACCCATGTAGAGATATGAGGTTTCGAGGCTGCCCTGTAATGTAAGGACGTAGTGCGACTGGCTGCTGTAGGTGGTGGAGTTGCCGACGTTATAGAGGCTTGACCACGGTCCGGCCAGACTGGTTGCATAGCCGTACTGGGCCTGGTTGGGCGTCCATCCGGTACAGCCGGAAGATACTATAAAATAATAGCCGTTTCGTTTGAAAAGGCAAGGTGCCTCTCGCGACTGGCCCACCCATATCTTTGTGACGAGATAATCAACACTGAGGTAGTCGCTGGTTAACTTGTAGAGATGCAGGTCCGCATTATTATTCGCGGCGGAGAGAAAGTAGCCGTTGGCGTCGTCGACAAACAATGTGCAGTCCCGTGACATGTATGTAAGGGGATTGAAGCTTCCGACGTAGGTGTAATCGCCATCAGGGGTATCGCACCACGCCACGGCGGCACGGGCCTCATTGTAGTTGTTACCGTATTCCTTATGCGCCCACATTACAAACTTGTCGGTGGCTGCGCAATGAACGACCTTCGGGCGTTCAATCTTGGCAAATTCGACGTCGGGGTCGGCGTCGCGCGTCAGGACGTGGTTGCGGAACTCCCAGTTTTTAAGGTCTTTCGAACGATAACACGAAACCGCAAAGAAGGTGTCATCACCGTTGTAGTTTCGGTTCTCGCCGAAATAATAAAAGTATCCGCCGTATTGGAGTATTCCTCCGCCGTGGGCGTGCAAGACATCGGCGTAGGTATCAAACAGCGGATAACCGTTATCAAAGATTATCGGCTCGGCGGACGACGATGAAACGAGAACGCAAAAGAGCAGGGAGACAAACAGGAAAGGGCCTTGCCTAAGTGAATTGAACATCGTACCTCATCCGATAAGACTATCAACGCATCTTTATTTGAAGAGCTTAAACCTAAGTGAGATAATTATAACATAAGTGCGGGAGAATTTCAAGGTATTTGGCCTCAGGACAAGTAAAAACCAGATTCAGCGGGTTTTTTGCGCAAAATGGTAAAATTTTTGCGCGAAAAAGGCTTGATTTAATACGGGTAAAGGTGCTATAATATCAGCCATTGAGAGTGCTGCGCACGGTGAGGACGTTTTTTGCTGTTGTGAGGCAGGGTTAAATACCCGCTATTTTGAGTTGATTGGGCAGGTGCGAATTGGTTACGGAAAATATGCAAAGGTTATTCGCACTCGTTGTGCGAGGATTCGTGCCTGTTGAAAATCATATTGTTTTGGCGGTGGAGCCAAGAAATATTTTAATGTTTCCTATTTAAGGAGGAGTATCATGAGCAAGAAATTTTATTTATTAATTTGTGTTGTTTTTGTATTGGCTTTGGCCAATAGCGCGGCGGCACAGAATGTTCGGTCATGGTGGAGTGACCTGGCCCCCACGAACTCCTGGGACGAACCGAACAACTGGTGGACGGTGGAGTGGCCGAGTGGGGTCAAAGCAGCGAATTCCGTGCCGGACATCAATTCGGAGGCCTATATTGGAAAAGGCGGGGGCTGGCAGGACTATCCGGCGGAGCTCAATGATTTGATCGTGGGTGGGCATATTATGGTAGACCCGACGATTGATGGGACGATAGTGGCGGAGGTGAATTACATTCTCGTCGGTGGTGGTGACGACCTTGTCGGGAACGGCTTCGTGGACCCGTGCGCTGACCACTATCTGACAGTGACAGGCGGGACGCTGACCATAGGCGCTAACCAGGATTGGGGAGGCGACACTTACGAGAGGCGGTCGGATTGGTTCGAGTGGGGCATGTTCAACGGTCAGTGGGCAACGGGCCGCCTCGCCATTGGAGCGTGCCTATCAGACGATGTCAATGGCACCGGCACGATGACAATGAGCGGCGGTGTTGTAAATGTCGGCGGCCATATCGAGGTCGGCGGCTGGGGAAGCGTTGGCCTGCTTGATATGACCAACGGTGAGATGAACGTCTTCCAGGGCGTTTATTGTACATCGAGCTGGGCGGGCGAGACAGGGCAGATAAACCTGCACGGCGGCACTATTAACGCCCGTTATCTTGAAATTACCGATAGTCCATACGGTGGCAACACGGGAATAATCGACGTGACGGGAGGTGTGATGATACTGGGGCGCGATGAAAAAGACACGTTAATCTTCTATGAGGACTATGTGAACGTTGGCTCGAACGGGAATGCGATTTCGATAACATCATACGGCGCAAGACACGGTGAGATAATTACGGACAGCAACTATACTGCTGAGGTTGGCAAGCGTGCTGCGCTGGTTATTGACTTTGACGTATCGAATGAGGGCAAGACGACGTTAGCGGCGGAGATACCGACCGACCCGTGCCAGGCATGGGCTCCGAGTCCGGCAGATGGCGCAGGAAATGTAAAGGGCCCGCCGGCGAGTTTGCAGCGGCCGATTCTGAGCTGGTCGGACGGCAACGACGCGAATAAGCATGATGTTTACTTCGGGACGAGTTTTGCCGAGGTAGACGGCGCGGATACTACATCTACGAGCACATACATACAGAGGCAGGAGCTTTCTGATGTTAACTGGCCGGTGGACAGGAACCTTGAGATACTGACTCAGTACTACTGGCGAATCGATGAGGTCAATACCGTGACTGTCAAGGGCCAGGTCTGGGACTTTACGCTTGCGAACGTTGGCAAGGCGTCTTATCCGAGCCCGTCTGACGGGGCTCAAGATGTTCCGAGTGACGTAACAATCAACTGGACGCCGGGAATTTTCACGGTCACGCACGATGTGTACCTTGGGACGAGCTTTGACGATGTGAACGATGCCACTTCAACGGTTGACCCGAATAACGTGTTCATGGGCAACCAGGGTCCCAATACGTTTGATGTTTGTGACTATGACCCCAATGCGCTCGTATTTTCGACGACTTACTACTGGCGGATAGATGATGTCAACGGTGGCAGTACGTATCCAGGCGATGTGTGGAGCTTCACGACGGCCTCGCATCTTACGGTGGACGACTTCGACTCGTACGTGAATCAAACCGCGCTGTGGAACGTGTGGGACGATTACTGGGTCAACGACACCGGCTCGGGAGTCTCCCCTGAGAAGGACCCGAATTTCGTACGCGATGGTAACTCGCTAAGGTTTGCTTACGACGGTAGCTTCACCATAAAGGGCCAGTATGTCGGCTCTGTAATCGACGCTAACATTATCGATTTGCCAATCGGCCCGGACTGGACTGTCAGCGATGCGAGGGCATTAGTCCTGTACTTCTACGGTCAGTCAGGCAACAGCGCCACTAATCGCGACGTTATGTGGGTCGAATTAGAAGATACGAGCAGCAGCAGCGGTTATGTGATGTACGACGGTGACCCGAACGACGTGAAGCTTGAACAGTGGACCGAGTGGAACATTGACCTTGCAATCTTCGACGCGTGCGGCGTGAGCTTAGGCAACGTCGACAGGGTCCACATCGGCTTTGGTGGCGCCGACAAGGTAGGCGAGAACAAGGCCGGCGGCACAGGTACGGTATGGTTCGACGATGTCCAGGTCTGGCCGCAGAGATGCGTACCTTCGCTTTCCCTTGGCTACGGCGACTTCAGCGGTAACTGCGTTATCGACGCTTATGACGTGGAGCAGATAGCGTTAGACTGGCTCCAGAGCGATAGTGAGGGCATTGCATCGCCTCCGGCTTATGACCCGATGGTATGGTTGAAGCTTGATGAAACGTCAGGCCAGGTTGCTGACAACAGCGGGACGTCAGACGCGAACCACGACGGTCAGCTCGGCGGCACGCCCGGTCCAACATGGGTAAACGACCCGAACAGGGCAGAGTGTCTGGAATTTGACGGAATCGACGACCATGTCGTAATTCCACCCCTTGACATCAATACCAATAACGCAACAATAACAGCATGGGTACAGCGAGATGGCGACCAGTCTCCGTGGTCAGGCATAGTATTCTGCCGAGGACCCAACACCCTTTCAGGCGCGTGGCACAGCACCGTTTCCGGGATTGGTTTTGGAGGTGAAAGCAAGACCGCTACCGTTCATGATTTGAGGTACCATTGGGACGACTGGTGGTGGAGTTTCGAGACTGGATTAACGGTTCCAGACGGGCAATGGACGTTTACGGGCCTTGTGGTCAGTCCAGAAAAAGCGACAGTATATATGAGCGACGGAACAACGCTCTCCCAGAAGTCAAACGTGACATACCATGGACCGGATGCGTGGGACGCCAACGCTTTTGTTGGCTGTGACCCACAAACGTCCGCAGGCGGGGGGTTCACGGGCAGGCTGGTGAAGGGCCGTATTGATGATGTCCGTATCTACGACAGCAGCCTTACAGTCGATGAAATCATGGGACTGGCGGGCGTAGAGGGTACTATATATTTTCCGCTGGATGAACCGACTAATCTTGTTGTGAGGGTACCCGACCCGGCGGTTGACGCCAATTACTACCCGAGCAACCCTGACATTGTCAACTTCAAGGATTATGACGTTATGGCTGATAACTGGCTTAAGGAGTACCTGTTCCCGTAATGAGGATAGATACGGGGCTGCTATGAGGTCATCCGTCAAGGGTTATAATTTGATTTTTTTATTTTTTTTTGTGGCGTCTTTTGCCACGCTTTTTGCGGCTCAGTCTGCTATCCGTGCTCTATCGCACCATTTAATA
>Ga0114922_10005962_pt1 | contig 11199 bp, 9 predicted proteins | sample AartaG_FD_100975 | JGI IMG/M metagenome (GOLD analysis project Ga0114922, IMG submission 100975) | Deep subsurface microbial communities from Aarhus Bay to uncover new lineages of life (NeLLi) - Aarhus_00045 metaG | ecosystem: Environmental > Aquatic > Marine > Oceanic > Sediment | place: Aarhus...
CGACGATTTGCGTTTTGCTGCGATAGAAGCCTGGCAAAAAGCCGCTCTTGATCCTGAGATTATTAAATCAGTCTGCCGAGAAAAATATGTCGAGCGCAATTATTAAGCACAATTGGTATAAGTTTCCTCGTCAAGGTCTTCGATAAAATAAGTATCTTCAGTAATGGTCTTTTCCAAATCCCAGAATTTGTCAAACTTGTCAAACTCGCATTCAAAGGCTTCCGGCCAAATCTCCAATAAATCAGGCTTCTTGATTAGGCCAAGGCGTTCAACCATCGTGTAGAAATCTTCTCTGGGGATTTTTACGACAAGCCAATTAAGTTTGTATGTGGTCGGTTCGTCATTATTGGGGTTAAAAAAATAGAAAACGGGTCCACGTACATCAACCGCTGTCTTAGGCAGTGACATACCAATGATGTCTTTAGACTTGTTTCCTTCTTGCGTCACTTGGTAGGGGTAATATACTCCCTTATCCTCGTTATTATGCGAAGGTTTTGAGGAAAGCGAGACATCTACACCAATCATTTTAAGCACAACCCAGATTACAATCACGGCTACTACTACGGCTATTATCTTTTTCGTAATTATTCCCTTTTTTGCAAGTTATTGTTTGGTAGCTATGTCGGCACTATTATCCCTATATTTTGCTCCATAGTCTTGTAGGGTGTGCTGTGCACACCAAAACAACTTTTCCGCAATACGCGATATGAATTAGTGCTTAAAGTGTCTTTTGCCGGTAAAGACCATCGCAATTCCATACTCGTCGGCACAGGCGATCACCTCATCGTCCTTGTTTGAGCCGCCCGGCTGGACTATTGCAGCCACCCCTGCCTTGGCGGCGTTTTCAACGTTATCCGGGAACGGGAAGAAGGCGTCAGAGGCCATTGCGCAGCCCTTCGCTTCATCGCCCGCATGCTTGACCGCAATCAACCCGGATTCGATGCGATTCATCTGACCGGCACCTACACCCAGGACCTTTCTATTCTTAACCAGCACAATCGTGTTGCTCTTGGTATGCTTGGCAACGAGCCAGGCAATTCTTAAATCCTCAAGTTGTTCCTTCGTCGGTCGGGTCTTTGTCGGATAAGTAAGAACGTCTGGTTCCCAGCCGACCAAATCCCGTTTTTGTAAGAGCATACCGCCTATGACGCAGCGAGCATCAAACTCACCGGCGTCAATGCCGGCTCTATCAATTGGCCCCGTCTCCATCAGGCGAACCCTGCTGCCCCAGCTCTTCAGTGTCCTTATTATTTCGACCGCATCTTTATCAAATTTTGGCGCGATAATGACTTCTGCAAAGAACCCGCTGGCTCCTCTTGCCTTGCCGAATCGGCTGTATGACTCCATAATCGTCCGGGCAAGCTCGACGTCCACCTTTCTGTTCAATGCGACAATGCTTCCGAACGCACTAATCACGTCTCCTTCGTATGCCTTGCGGTACGCTGCAATAATGTCCTCGTCGACTGAGCAGCCGCACGGATTAAGATGCTTGACGACGACCGCCGCCGGCTCTTTGAATTCCTTAACCAGCTCAAACGCCGCATTGGTATCTAAGAGGTTATTAAAACTGATAGCAGTGCCGCCTTCTAACAATCTGGCACTACTCACCGATGTTTCGCTGTTCGCCGCCAGCTTATAGAAAGCACCGCTCTGGTGAGGATTCTCGCCGTAACGCAGCGTCGCTTCTCTCTTCAGCGCGACGGAAACCCTCTCCGGATACTCAACACCTGCCTTACCGCCGAGATACTTCGCAATAGCAGCATCGTATGAAGCCGTCAAGCCAAACGCAATTCGCGCAAAGTCGCTGCGCAAGTCATCGCTCACCGACCCGTCTTTGTTTTGCATTTGTTCGATGACCTTATCATACTGGTCGGGGCTTGTAACAACCGTAACGAATTTATGATTCTTCGCAGCCGAGCGAATCATACTCGGCCCGCCAATATCAATATTCTCAATTGCTTCTTCAAACGTGCAGTCAGGCTTAGCAATAGTCTGTTCGAACGGGTACAGATTCACACATACCAAATCAATCGGCTCAATACTATGCTCTTTCATTGCAGCCGTATGTTCAGCTTTGTCCCGAAGACCTAATAACGCTCCGTGAATCTTCGGATGAAGCGTTTTTACTCTGCCGTCCATCATTTCTGGAAAGCCGGTAACTGACTCGATACCGATGACATTTACGCCCCCACTGCTGAGAGCCTTCGCAGTCCCGCCTGTGCTGATTATCTTAACTCCCATCTCGCTCAGCTTCTTCGCAAAATCAACAACACCTTTCTTATCAGAAACACTAATCAACGCCGTCTTGACCTTCACATTCATTTCGACTCCTTCTACATAAACTTTCCACTACTGATACTTCTTTTCACAAGACCTTATTTAACCGGTCTCAAACACGCAATGCGCCCCGCCTCATCGGCAATATAGATTTTCGAATCTGTTACGTTGGTCGCATATTTCGATACCCTGGCAAAATTAACCAAGTATAGCCGTTTCGCTTTCTTATTATCCATCACAACCAGTGTGCCCGCATTGGTAATCACATATGCTTTTCCGTTCGCCTCGGCCAACAAATCTACACCTTCCGGCAGCTGCCATATGAGCGCACCGCTGTTCTTATCTATCGCTGACAAGCCCCGGTAGCGAACGTACTGATAAACGACCTCTCGGGTCACTCGCGGAGACACATCAAGGATACCGCCCGTCTGATACTTCCAAACAGGGGTCCTTCCGTGTTGTAAATTAAGCTTATAAACATATGTGTCTTTACTGGCGACAAACAGCGATTCTCCGTCCCTTAACATCGGACCGACAATACCGTCGCCGGCCTCGAATTGCCACAGCCGGTTAGGTTTGTCCGGCCTCATACTTATCACATTGCCTGCGTCAGTGGAAAAGACAACAAAATCATCGTCAGCAATAACGGAAGTAATTATCTTCTCAGCGCCTACTTTAAAAAGTTCAACCTTGTCTTTTGCACGCAGCACACGTAAGCGCTTATCAACCCCAGCCAAATAAAAGTACGAACTGTTGCGGGCGGCAGGACAAGTAACACCAAAACCCAGGCTTTTGCTGCGAAATTCTGTGCCAAATTCAGGATTAATCTCAACCAGGCTGTTTCCGATGATAGATATCAGCTCATCCTTATCGAGTTCATCTTTGTAAAGCTCAAGTCCAAGCATAGTATAACCAGCGGGCGCAAAAGACTGGCTGAATATCTCATGGCCCGTTTCTTTGTTCAAAGAAACGACATAATTGTGGTCAGAAAGTGCGTATATGTGATTTCCAAGAATAAACAACCGCTCCAAACGTTCCGTCGCTCTTATCGGCAATTTAGTCTCCCACTGTATTTTCAGCCTTGCGTGCTCAAGCAGCTTCCGCGAAACAAGCCTCTGCAAAGCAGGCTCTTCCGAAATGACCTCCTCGCCCTTCTTAGTAACGCAGCTCAACATAGCGCATAGAACCAAAACACTACTCACCACCAAGAACCATCTGTATCGCGACATTTTCAACATCTCTATCACCTCGCACGGAATTTTGAAAATAAACCCTCGCTTCCTTTTTGCACTGCCAATTCTATTTTCCCAAACTTTGCACCTTAGGGCAAATCAACATAGTCAGCCAAATCAACATTATGCTCAGCTTCGAACTTCTGCATCTGCCCGATGCGCTCTATATCATCTCTTATCCGGTTAGCCAGCTTGAATATATACGGCTTTCCGGCCAAGCGGTTTTGCAGGTCATCAAGCATCGGCTCCCACGTGCCGTCGTAAAGCTGTGCCTTGAGAATAACCAGCATTCGGTGCTCCTCGCTCAACCTGTCAACGAAATCGCTCACGGCCCTGCTGACAGCAGTATCGCCGCCCTTATCGCTATTTCCAATCGATTCAGCCATTTACTTCAGTCTCACTTTGGCAACATCCTAACTCACACGCTCGGAAATTGCAACAGATTTTCTGAGATTACCCCCCTGCCAACCAACTGCAAGAAATCTATAGCAATTCTTCATTGTTGTTAGCTTTTTGCACTTCTTGACGGCTCTTTTTGAAAGTGTTATATTCGCGACCTCGATTACTTACGTAGTCTCGATGTAAGCCCAGACAAGTTTTACGAAGGAGGTCACAATGGATTGCAAAAAATTTGTTGACAAGCAGATAGCTGAACTCAAGCAAACAGTTGGCAGCGCAAAAGCCATTAACGCACTCAGTGGTGGCGTGGACAGTTCTCTTGTGACTGTACTTGGACACCGTGCTTTAGGTGACCGGTTAAGAACGGTCTTTGTCGATAATGCCCTGATGCGCAAGGACGAACCCCAGTGGGTTGTTGAGAGGTTCGCCAAAATGGATATTCCAGTTGAATTAGTGGACGCCAGAGAAGAGTTTCTTTCTGCGCTGGCCGGCCTGACCGACCCTGAAGAGAAAAGACAAGCTGTCACCGACACATTTTACGCAAAGGTCTTCGGTCGGCTTGTAAGGGAATCCGGCGCAAAATTCCTATTACACGGCACGATTCTTACCGACATTGAAGAGACTGTGGACGGAATCAAACGTCAGCACAACATTCTTGCCCAGCTTGGCATTGACCCCAAGGCTGCTTACGGGTACTCGGTCATCGAGCCTCTCAATACTCTGCGAAAGGATGGCGTCCGAGAGGTTGCCAGGTTTCTCGCCTTACCGCCTGAAATCTCACAGCGCATACCTTTTCCCGGCCCAGCCCTCGCTACCAGAATCGTCGGTGAAGTGACACCTGAAAGATTGGAAACCGTACAGACCGCCACCGCCATCGTCGAAGAGGAACTCGCTGACAGTGGAGCTTTTCAGTATATGGCGGTCTTGCTAAGCGACCGGGCAACGGGAATTCGCAACAACAAGCGAGAATTCGGAAGCATCGTTGTTGTCCGATGCATCGAAAGCACTGACGCCAGAACCGCGACTGTTACCCCCCTCTCATGGGACAAGCTCAACCGTATTTCGGAGCGAATCACCCGGATAGACGGAGTAAACCGTTGCTTGTATGATTTGACGCCGAAACCGCCTGCCACCATCGAATACGTATAAGCATATTAGATACGAAAAAAAATGGGAGAGCCTCTTTGGCTCTCCCTTTACTTATGTGGCTCTTTCCTTTTCCTTTTTAGCTCTTGCTTACTCTCCCCGCATTTCGCTCTGCCTTGCCGGTAATGTCGAAAGAGGGCAAAGTAAGGTCAAACTAATTATGGCCGGATTGGTCATTTTCCAGAGCCACTTTTTCTTTCCGTAAATCACATCGGCAAGCCTTCTTTCTGTTCTTGAATTTTTCTGGGCCTGCTCTGACCATCGTAATCCAACCCGGTTCAAAGCAGGTAAAGATGTTGGCAGTTCAGAAACTTCGCGCTCTTTCCTGAGCGCACCTAAACTCCAACTTTCGCCTCTTCTATCCTTTCCCACGCAATCAGCAGCTTCTCTCACTTAACCCCGATAACAAGAAATATCTCACTCAGCATTATTTACAGAGCACCCAAAAAAAACAATATTTTTTGTAAGTCTCCTCCGGCTCGCTGGTCTAATATAGTGGTTATGGCCGAAACCAATGCAAAATCGCTGGGCAACCCGGCACATAACAAGATTATTAATGATGAGCTGTTGGTCAAACAATTCAACAACGGCGACGGTTCCGCCTTTGATAAAATCGTCGAAAAATATTCTGCTGATATCGCAGCTCTGGCCAATCGGCTGCTCGGCTGGCCCGGCGATGTCGAGGATGTCGTTCAAGACATCTTCCTCGCTGCATTTCTCGGCCTAAAGAAATTCCGCTGCGAATGCAGCTTAAAAACCTGGCTCTTTACCATAACAATAAACCAGTGTCGCAATTACCGATACAAGCAAATGCTCCGGCTAAAGATTTTTTCAAGAGCTGCTGACAAAATATCTTCGTCTCCAGCTCACAGCGCGGATAAGCAGCCAATGGACAATGAAACTTTCGACCGTATCCGCCGAGCCATAACAGTTTTGCCGGCCAAATATCGTGAGCCGCTGGTACTGAAGTATCTGCAGGAGCTTTCAGCAAATGAAATCGTCCGAATACTCGGTATATCCCAAAACACCCTGCAGGTCCGACTGAGCCGAGCCAGAAAGCGTTTGAGAAAAGATTTGGCTGGACTAATAGAGGGATAACTTATGGAAGAAGATAAAATAAAAAGCCTGCTCCAAAAGGCCGACCAAACCGCAGGCCGTCCTGGTTCCGTTCCTACCAATCTAACTAGCGCCATTCGTCGACGTGCCAGGCAGAGAAGGTTCATAAGTTTAGCTGCGCCACTGGCCGCAGCCGCTATGGTTTTAATCGCCTTTGGAGTATGGCGGCTCATGAGCACACCTGCAGGCGATACGAATGAGCAAGTCAGGCTCGCGATGCTGCAAGCCGAAGTTCAGCAGCTCAGGGCTCAAACCGATTCGACGCTAAAGCTCGTACGGGAGGTTATCAAAAGACAGCGAAGACGGTCCCGGCTTCAAGAACTCGAAGCTAAGCTCGCACGTATTCCCGACCCGCTCGAAGAGATGCAAAGACAAGCCGACAAGACTGCATTCGTCCTCGTTTACCAGGCTAATCGTATGTACAATGAGCTTGACCAGAAAGATTCCGCCATCGAAACTTACAACAGGGTTATTGACCTTTTCCCCAAAAGTAAATGGGCCGACGTGGCCCGCCGGCGATTAGCAGAAATCCAGAATAGTTCCGTTAACAAAAATGGTTTAACAATTTAATAAGGAGACCTATTATGAGAATCCAAAAACTTACAGCTCTCTTGGCAGCTTTTGTTCTGCTGACCGCCGCGAGCGCAAAAGAAGGCAAGAAAGAGGCAAAGAAGGGACTCTCGAACACGCGCATTGCAAGCTGTTTGGTCAAGGTAACGTGCGACCCGGCAGTGCTGCCGCTCAGTTTTGGCACCATTGACCGCTTGCTCAATAGCTCCGGCATTCGTGGAAAGGCCATCCGCGAAATACTGGGAATTGCTGTCCTGACTGATGAGACTGAAGAGCTTGTTCACTTTGGAATCGAGCCGTTGTCGGATGAGCCAAAGGACATGAGCAAAGGAATTGAATTTGACGAAGAGTACATGCGCGCATTCGAGGCGCTTGGCCGTAAGAAGAAACCCGTGACTACAAGGCGCAGCCCACGACTCGAAGGGATTGTTGGAGATGAGGCGCTTATAGGCGGTGTTTTTCGCAAAGTCGGTGACAATGTTGCTGGGGCTAAGATTTTAGAGATTGGACCTACGTACGTCAAGCTCGAAGGGCAAGGGCAGCAAACCCTCTTCTTCGAGCTGGGAGTTGGGCTTGACCATGATGTAAAACCGGCAGCCGAGGAGTTTATGAAGGCCCTGGTCAACAACCTCCGCAAGACTCTCGACCCGGCTTTTGACGATTACCAAAAGAAATTCAACCAGCAGTTGGACTTTGCTAACCATGATGTTCAGCGTGCGGAATCCGACCTGGCCCGTTTGCAAGAGAAAGTTCGCCAGATTTTAGGGACCTACAATCTTGAACGTAAAGCGATTCTTGATGATATAAGCCGTTCGCGAAAAGACTTGCAGGCTACAAAGATGGAGTTGGAAACCGCTCACGCTTTCATCGAAGCAACATCCAAGCGCATAGCACAAACCAAATCCGAAATGTATGACAAGATTAACAATGACCCCGTCCTCGCCGAACTCCAGAAAATAATCGCTATGCACGAAGAGCGACGTAAGACACTCATGCGTAAGGGGACTCCGGAACAGATGTCTCAGGCCCGCGAAAATCTCGCCAGAGCCAGGATAGAGCTCGCAGAGCGCCGAGAACAGGTAAGCCAATCGGCCGGCGCCGAACTCATCAATTCGCTCCGCAATCAAATCAGTGAACTCACGATACAACAGGCCCAGGCCGGCAAGCGCATGGAACATCTCCGCGGGCAACTCGGGCTCGCAGAACACCTCCTCGAAAGAGCCGACGAGTATGAGCGGCTTTCACTGAGGGTCAAAATTGCCAAGCAGGCATTTGAAGATGCGCTTTTGCTGCAGAGCCGAATGGGCAGGAAAGGTCTTCCACAGCCCCCTTCAGTCGTTGTCTTCGGCGCAGAGTGATTTTCCTGATTCCAAAGCCTTTCCCCGGCGCCCGACAACCTCTACAGCGGGCGCCGGATGCGCCTTCCCGAAAACTTCTCAGCCTGCCAAGCCGATCTTGTCCGTTTCCTTTTGCCTTTTCCCTTTTTCCGTGACCCCCGCCCCCTGACAACTGACAACTGGTCCCTGGCCCGATTGGGGGGGGCAGGAATCTATTAAAAATTGTCATTGCGAGGAGGCCGAAGGCCGACGCGGCAATCTCGGCCAGCTACTATTCACCAATTACCATTAACCAATCACCAAAAATGCTTGCATTTTTCAACTTGCCTTTTCATCCCTTTGTGTTATTTTCTGTGACTACTGGCGTGAATGCTACAGAGATTATAAAGCCCCTTTTCAGTAGCATATGCGCAGCTTTGGTGGATGATACTTTCGTTAGCTGGATGAGAATAATAGAGGTAAAGCTATGATTACAAAACTGGTTATCGTAAATTTCAAGATGGTTAAGAAACAGACCTATTCATTCACGAACTTTGATCTCCTTGTTGGCTGGAATAATTCAGGTAAGAGCACCATCTTACAGGCGTTGGCAATCTGGCAATTTTGTGTTGATGAGTTCCACCGTACCAAACGCCACGGGAAAAGGGGCATACAGATAGTCTTGCCAAATTTCACGGCTCTGCCCGTTCCAGAGTTCAACTTGCTTTGGACCGAGAAGAGAGACCGAAAATATCCTGTTGAGTCCGGCAAGAAGAAACAAGAATATATATTGATTGAAATTGATGTGACTTGGCGAGACTCAGATGGTCAGGATAAGACATTCGGGGTAAGGCTCCGGTACCTTTCTCCGCAGACAGTTTATGCCATACCTGCCCAAGGTTGGACAGCCTTTCACCAATACGAGGAGGACGAATCACTTCCAAGAATTGCGTATGTACCGCCATTCTCTGGATTGGAGCCAACAGAAGAATGGAAGGATACTTCCATTCTGCGAAAACAAGTCGGAAAAGGACAGCCAGGTAGTATTTTGAGAAACCTCTTACTCCTGGTAATAAGAAAAGGTGAAAAAGAACAAGAAAAGGATTGGCATGAAATTAGTTCTGTTGTGCAAAAATGGTTCAGCATTAAACTGAGAAAACCTCAATATGAACAGGGTGTTGACACACAGATAACGTGTGAATATATCGACAATAAACGACACTATGACATCATTGCAGGAGGGAGTGGTTTCCATCAGTCCCTAACTTTGCTGGCATTCCTTTATGGATACAAGCCAACAACTATTCTTTTAGATGAACCGGATGCCCACCTTCATGTGAACTTACAGCGTGAGATACTGGATCACTTTCGCAAAATGTCGAGTGATAGAAACATTCAATTCCTGATTGCCACACACGCTGAGGAGTTAATCAAAGGAGTTGACGCTAATCGAGTGGTTTCACTACTTCAACATAAGCCCCTTCGAGAGTCCTCAAAGCCTGATATACTGGGCGCAATGGCAGATGTTTCAAACTTGGAAGTCAATCAGCTCCGTTCTTCGCCGTATATAGTTTATGTCGAGGGCGATACTGACGAGAGAATTCTTCGCACATGGGCAAGAACTTTGGGAGCTGAAAATAACGTTATAAAACTATGCTTTCGTGATATGAGAGGTGGTAATAAAACAGAGATGAAAAAAGATGCCGATAAGCATTTCGGGTCCATTCAGCAAATAATCCCGCAAGCAAAACGTTTGATGATATTTGATTACGATACTGAAGAAACAGCATTTCATCCCGAAGAAACAAATGAGGTTTTGTTTGAATGGAAGCGAAAGAACATAGAAAATTATCTTCTTGTTCCGGATGCATGGAAGAAGGCCGTCCGTCAGGTTCTCGGTTCTGGTGATGGTCTTTTTGTGCTGACCTTTGATAAAATCATTGAGCAGTTTTTTGCAGAACAAAATCTTACTCTTCCTCCGCGCAAAAATTGGGTTGATTTAGATTCAAACATTTTTATGGAAGTCAACGGCAAGAAGATTTTATTCTATTTAGAAGACTCTCTTTTTAACAAACTGCGCCACCACAACGAAGAACTTAGCATAACACGAGAAGCTGTGGCTGGCGCCATGAGTAAACATGAAATTCATAACGACGTGAAGAACCTTTTCGAAAAGATTAGCATACTTGTGGAATCATAATAATTCGACTCCAGTCCTTCTGCTACAAATGTTATTTCGTATTTCGTGTTTATTAGCCGGGTAGGTTGTGCAGCAGGCTTGCCTGTGCCTCAGGTACTTGTTTGGAAAATCTGAAAATCTGGGGACACGAAAATCGAGAAAATCGGGGGACACCATACGCATTTTCCTGTTGGCGGCCAGGCTAAGCATAACGGCTAAAATCAACAGGATGGCCAAAAAAAGTGCTTTCCCGCTGCGACGAGCGCAGCGCGGCGAGTTTGGCCGTTTTTGCTAACAAAGACAGAATTATTATGGTTCTTATCCGTTAAATCCGCGCAAATTTATGCCCAAGGTATCCGTGCTAATCCGTAATAATCTGTGCAACTTGTGCCCAAGGTATCCGCGGCTAATAAAACACCGTTTTCGCCAGCTTCACTAATGGGGTCCCATTTTATTGGGAACTCGGCGGATAAGGCAGGGCCTTTCGCAGAAGCTTGCTTCGAGGAAAGGTATGGCCGAAAACGCCAAAGCTGGCCAAAACAAAATCCGCGTAATCAGTGAAATCTGCGCCTAATTTCTCTTCGTGCCTTTTGTGCCTTCGTGGCAATAAATCCGCGCAATCCGTGAAATCCGTGGTTAAACCTTGTTTGGAGCATTTGAAAATTTGAGTTTCGATATTGTTTAGAATTTAGAGCTTAGGATTTAGAATTTTTCACTAAATCTGTGAAACCTGTGGCTAGTTTTCTTCGTGCCGGAGCCTGTCCGCCGTAGCTTTAGCGAAGGCGGATGCCTTCGTGGCAATAAATCCGTGTAATCGGTGAAACTTGTGCCCAAGGTATCCGTGAAGATATGAAGAGAGGGCATCCTCAAGTATAATTCGGCAAATTTTAACCCTTATACGAAAGGAGCCCTCAATGACTACTACATATTATATCGGAGCCGACGTGCATAGCAACAGTACAGA
>Ga0114922_10005963_pt1 | contig 11198 bp, 8 predicted proteins | sample AartaG_FD_100975 | JGI IMG/M metagenome (GOLD analysis project Ga0114922, IMG submission 100975) | Deep subsurface microbial communities from Aarhus Bay to uncover new lineages of life (NeLLi) - Aarhus_00045 metaG | ecosystem: Environmental > Aquatic > Marine > Oceanic > Sediment | place: Aarhus...
AGGGATTTCCCCCAGCGGGGAAATCCCTTCCTGTCCTCACAACGCTCTCCTCGAGATTCTCTCGGGGAACCATGCCCGCGTTGTTCCGGATGGCTTTCTCCGGGATTTACCAGTATCCATGCCTGCACTTAAACTTAATTTTTGAGGAACTACTGGAATATGAAGACTTGATCCCTTTATTATATTAAAAGATTTTTATATAATGAAATTTTGGTGTGGTTTAGATTGATTTCATTTTTTATGAATAATCCAGGATAATAAGGTGAAAAAAGAATATGTAATAGGCATTGACCTGGGAGGAACCAAAGTAGAAGCATGTCTGCTTGATTCTGAGCGGAAAATATCAAAGAGGTGCCGGAAGCCTTCCGGAGCTTCTAAAGGATTAGACCATGTAGTCAAGAATGTCACGGGAGTTGTGGCTGAAGCCGCTGATGGAAAACCTTATTCTGCAGTCGGAATAGGTACTCCTGGAACCTATGTTTCTTATGATGACCGTTTATACGGTTCTCCTCATACTCCAGTTTATGAAACTCCAGGATTTATAGGGCGCATAAGAGAAAAATTCTCAGTGCCTGTGCTGGTGGAGAATGATGCCAACTGTCTTGCTCTGGCTGAATATTTTGCTTCCTGTGCTGGAGAGTACCATTATGTAATGGCTGTAATTCTGGGGACAGGAGTGGGTAGCGGCCTGATACTAAATGATCGGCTTTACTGCGGTATCAAGGGCGGAGCAGGGGAGATAGGTCATACTACTATTGATATAGGGGGACGCTTGTGTGAGTGTGGGCGGAGGGGATGTGTAGAAGCCTATTTGTCAGGGCCCAGTATGAGCCGCAGGTTTTATGAAAAAAGCGGCAAAAAACTAGATGTTCCAGCCATATACCGCCTTTATTTGGAGGGTGATAAGCAGGCTGTACAGCTTTTTGAAGAAAGTTGTAAGATAATGGGAGAAGTATTTGCAGATATGACTACCATACTTGACCTTGATGCCATTATCCTGGGCGGGGGAGTATCCAATATTCCTGTCTGGTATGATAAAGTCCCTTCTCTAATTTTGGAATCGGCCTTTGGTGTAAACAGGAAGCATATTCCGCTTATTAAAGCAAAACTGGGAGACTCAGCTGGAGTAGTCGGAGCTGCTTATCTTGCCTTGCGCGAACGTGGTTTTATGGATTTTTAATTATAATTATCTTTTCCTGTTTTATAACCTGGATTATTCACGAGTCGAGTCAAAGGTATTAAATTCCATTTTTATTAAAAATAGGATAAAATATTTGTAAGAATGATTTATCATGAACCTTTTGATTTTGAGACAAGTGAAGAACTGCTTAAGGCTACAAAAGAGCTAAACCTTGAACTTCCTTTTCAGGAAGACCTATCTCCGCTTTTTAGAAATCTGGAGATAGGGGGTAAAATGGTTCCAAACCGGCTGGCTGTCCATCCGATGGAGGGTGCGGATGCTTATGCCAATGGTGCTCCAGGCGAATTAACGGTGCGCCGGTATCGCAGGTATGCCGAGGGGGGTAGTGGTCTTATCTGGTTTGAAGCCTCTGCTGTTATGCCCGAAGGCCGCTCCAATCTCCATCAGTTGATGCTCAATAATGAGAATCTTGAGTCTTTTCAGAGCTTGGTAAAGGATACCAGAAATGCTGCTTATAAAGTATATGGGGATTCTCATAATATTTTTTGTGTACTTCAGCTTACTCATTCCGGACGGTATAGCAAGATTGAAGGTGAAGCAAGTCCCAAGGTCGTTTTGTATAATCCTTATTTGGATAAAAGCATTAAAAACGTTCATATACTGGACGATAAAGAATTGGATGAGTTACAGGATCCTTATATAGAAACAGCCCGGCTTGCATATCATGCCGGTTTTGATGCTGTTGATATTAAAAGTTGTAATGGTTATCTTTTAAATGAGCTTCTTGGAGCCTACGGCAGGGAGCATTCCCGCTATGGGGGAGGATTTGAAAACAGGACACGTTTTTTAACTGAAGTTGTCCATAAAATCCATGCAAATGTTCCTAACCTTTGTTTATCTGTGCGTTTCAGTGGTTTTGATGGAATTCCTTTTCCATATGGTTTTGGATTTGCTAAGGATAGTCCTCTGGATATTGATTTGACTGAATTACAAGCCCTAATACGGAGGCTTTTACTTCTGGGGTGTTCTTTTTTTAATGTTACAGCCGGGAACCCCCGTCAGAAGCCACATCTTGGACGTCCATATGACCGTCGCCTCCCTGGCTCTCAATTTCCGGATGAGCACCCCTTAATTGGGATTAAACGCCTGCTGAACATAACTAAAGGCCTCCAAAAACATTTTCCAAATGTTCCATTTATCGGCACCGGCTATTCCTGGTTGAGGCAATTTTTCCCTTATGTCGGAGCAGCAGTAATAGAAAATAAAGAGGCTTCCATGATAGGGCTGGGAAGAAGTTCATTTGCTTACCCTGATGTTCCCAGGGATTTGGTAGAACAGGGATATATGGATGCAGGAAAGGTATGTATAACCTGTTCGCGGTGCAGTGAACTGCTGCGTAATGGAAGCCACTGCGGCTGTGTTACCAGAGATAAGGAGATATATGAAAAAGAGTATCAGAAGATAAAGGTTAATGAATAGTTCAGGTAAAATATCTTTATCTGCCTATTGAAAGGGCATTTTTCGGGCAAACTTCAACGCAGACATTACACCCATAGCAGTCAGGACGTAAATTAGCTCCTTTAAGGATATCGGGAACAGCTTTACAAGGAGCCTTTTTTTCACAGATTCTGCAATCGTTACAGAGAGGTTTTTTTAACTTTATCCGGAAAATAGCGATCTGCTCCAAAAAATGGGTATAAAGTCCGACCGGGCAAATATAATGACAGAAAGGCCGGTAGAATTTAAAAGCCAAAATAAGAGTCAGGAGAAAAGGGAGAAAATGGAAGAGATTATCCAGGAGAGTCGCCTGGATAATGAACTCGAAACCATGAAAGGCATTGATATAGTCATATATATTAAAAGGGAATGTCCGCCCATTCTGACTCAAAGTCAGTATTCCGGCTGCGCAGAAAAATATAAAAAATATAAATATTGCCAGCCTAATAGTTTGAGAAAAAGCAAAGCTTGTTTTTTTTCGTGAGATTTTAAGTTTGTCTGCCCCCATTGCAATAAGCTCCTGAACGGCACCAACCGGACATACCCAGCTGCAAAAAAGCTTGGGTCCGATCAATGTAAGCAAAAATATAACCGATAAAGTTACAAGAAATGGGATCCGGAAGCCGAAAAGAAATGGCTTGACAGATGCGCAGACAGGGGAGGGGTGCATGGCAAAAGAGGAGAAAAATTTGGTGCCGATATTTCCGGCTATGCCAAAAAGGAATGTCGAGAGCAGCAGCAGAGGAATTTTAATATTTTTCTTCATGTTTTTTGTTTTTAAAAGCAAGAGGGCAAAAAGCCCGATTAAAAGCATTACGATAAATTTAGGTTGTAAGAGAATATTAAAAAAAGAAGGAGCATTTTTTCCCGCTCCCTGTTGAGCTGCATATCCAGGGATTACGGAAAAAAATACTAAAACTGTAAGAAATGTCATTGGATTCATTACTTTTTTTATCATCTTTTCCTCTTATACTCTATTATTTTGATAGGATATCCTACCATATTTATTGATTTTTTACCTTATTTTAATTTTAAATTTTAATTTTAAATTGAAATAAAGTGGGATTTCTGATAGAGAATATAAAGACATATGACAGTGATAAAAGCTAAAAAAGAAAGGAAGGGGATATTACTCATTCGCCGCTATCTCACGGTTTTTTTTTCCTGTATAGCAATTGCCTTATTTTTTCTGGTGATCTCCCTGTCTAATGCACCCTCATATATTAAAGACGAACCTGATGCCTGCATTAACTGCCATGTTATGGTGCCTCAGTATGTTTCGTGGGAGAAGGATGTTCATAAGCTAGGTACAACCTGTAATGACTGCCACGTCCCTCACGACAGCTTCACAAATCACTACTGGTTTAAAATTAAGGACGGATTAAGACATGCTGCAGTTTTTTCTCTCCGCCGGGAACCTCAGGTGATCAGAATCAAACCTGCTGGGGTTAGGGTCGTTCAGAATAATTGTATAAGATGCCACGAAAAACTCGTTAAACCTGGGATCTTTAGGATGACAGCTGGTCAGACCGGTATTATCGGAGGAGACCGAAAATGTTGGGATTGCCACCGTGATGTTCCTCACGGCAGAGTACAGGGCCTGGCCTCCTCATCATTAGTACGAGCTCCGGGTCAAGATTCTATGAAAAAGGAGTAACTGGAGGATACATGACTTCATTAAAAAAGAACAGGCATTGGATCAAGTGGATTTTACTTACTGTAGTAGTAATCGCTGTTTTTTTTCTCGGAATGCTATTATCGAGCATAATCGAGAGAAGAGCTGAATCTAATATAGCTCAGCAGGATGGAAAACCTAATCCCCGTATATATGAGACCCATGATGCTACTGAAGATACAAGTTTTGCCAGTAAACATGGCGGAGCAGCAGAACGGGATTATCTTGAGGAGAATCCTGACCTGGTTGTTTTGTGGGCTGGTTACAGTTTCTCAAAAGATTATAAACAGGGCAGGGGGCATTTTTATGCAGTCTCCGATATCCGCAGTACTTTACGCACGGATGCTGCCACTGTAGGTACTTGCTGGACGTGTAAAAGTACCAGTGTTCCCCGTATGATGAAGACCATGGGAAATTCCCGGTTTTACAGCCTGAAATGGCTTGCCTTAGGTTCAAAGCTTACCGGTACGATTGATTGTTTGGACTGTCACGATATAAGGTATAACGAATTAAAGGTTACCCGTGTTGCCTTGATCGAGGCTTTTGAGGAGCAGGGAAAAGCGATCAATGATTTCTCTTATCAGGAAATGCGTTCGCTGGTGTGCGCTCAATGTCACTCTGAGTATTATTTTAAAGGTGAAAAGGATTATCTGGTCTTCCCCTGGCAAAATGGAATCAATGTGGATGAAGTTGCGGATTACTATGACAGTATTGATTTTAGCGACTGGACCCATAAGCTCAGCCGGGCTCCCATGTTAAAGGCGCAGCATCCTGATTATGAATTATTTCAAGCAGGAGTTCATGCGGACCGAGGGCTTTCCTGTTCTGATTGCCACATGCCTTACCGGAGCGAAGGAGCGATTAAATTCACTGACCATAAAATCCAGAGCCCGCTTAACAATATCGTTAACACCTGCCTGGTTTGCCACCCTGAAACTGAAGAAAAACTGCGGCAAAACGTTTATGAGCGGCAGGATAAAATAGCCCAACTTAAAAAGCTGGCGGAAGCAACTCTGGTTAAAGCTCATATTGAAGCTAAAGCCGCCTGGGATAACGGGGCTGCAGAAGATGAGATGGAAGCTGTTTTGAATTTTATCCGGCAGGCCCAGTGGAGATGGGATTGGGTGGGATCGGCAAATGGGGTGGGTATTCATGCTCCCCTTGAATCAGCCAGAGTCCTTGCAACAGCTATCCAAAAAGCAGGAGAGGCCCGTAATTTATTGGCAGTGATCCTAACCCGCCAAGATCAAAAGCTTCCTGTGCACATACCTGATATTTCCACCAAAGAAAAGGCTCAGAAATACATTGGTCTTGATCTGGAAAAGCTGAAAAAAGACAAAGCAGTTTTCCTTAAAGATAGGGCCGCCAAATGGGACATTAAGCCAAAAAAGAGTATCCTCCCCAAACCGGTTAAAAAAAGGCAAAAATAGCACAAATAAAATGTACTATAAGAATTATTATCTATTAATAATGAATTTTATTTTCGTTAAGCTGGTATTATAATATGAAAGAAAATAAGCAACCTGATTTTAAGCCAGGAGGAAAAGATGGACATTGCCTATTTTGATCCTTTAAAAAGGGCGTGGGACCGGATGAAAGAGGCCCTTTTTAGACCTTTTAATCTAAACAAGTGGTTTGTTGTAGGATTTAATGCGTTCTTAGCAGGATTAATTGATAATGGCAATAGAGGCTCAGGTTCAGGTTCGAGAGGGGGTGGAGATCTAAGCTTCCGAGAGTTTCTTAATTTTCCCCATAAGGCCTGGGATTGGTTGCTGAGTCATCCCGGCTGGTTTATCGCGATTATATTTGTTGGATTGTTATTAATAGCTCTAATGATCGTCTTGACCTGGGTCAGTTCGAGAGGAAAATTTATGTTTTTGGATAATGTGGTTCGCAACAGCGCAGAAATCGCAAAACCGTGGAAGCAGTACAAAAAAGAAGGAAACTCATTGTTTTTATGGCGCCTGGGATTCGGGCTTATCTGTTTTATCTTTTTTATCCTGTTTATAGCGTTGTTCTTTTCTGCTACATCTAATATCTACCGGGCAAATTATTATTCTCATGTCCCTGTTGCATTTATTATCTGGATGGGCTTATTTTTTCTTTTTGGTGCTATTGTCACCGGATATATTGCGTTATACTTGAAGGACTTTGTGGTTCCTCTTATGTATAAAAATAACATCACTACTTGTCAGGCCTGGAAACGTTTCCTGACGCTTTTTAAACAGCACCTGTTGCATTTTCTCTTTTATGGATTACTTATATTTGTGCTGAGTTTTCTGGTCATTATCTCGATAATCATTGCTGGGCTTTTAACTTGCTGTGTCGGTATTCTGTTATTAATTATCCCCTATATAGGAACTGTTGTAACCTTGCCATTTTGGTATACTTTTAGAGCTTTCAGCCTGGAATACTTTGCCCAATTCGGCCCGGATTATAATTTATTCCCTCCGGCTGAAGAATTACCTAAAGCCGTTAAGACATAATAGAACTGGAGTTCCCCCATTGATCTCCTCTCCCAAGATCACATAAATTACCTCATCAACACTACGATAGAGGGAATGGCCGGGACGTTGTGACCGGCGTTTGAGATATTGCCAACGCTGTTGGGCAATTTCCCTTCGGTTTTTGTCTGGGTCGTTGAGCTTCAAATAGGATTCAAAACAGAAGACAGCCTCCAGCCCTTTTCCCCATTGATCGAGAGTCGCAGCCATATAGAAGAGGGTCAGAGGTGAGCGCGGATTTTCCTTGTAGGCTTTGGCAAAATAATAAAAGGCATCATCAAAATATTTCTTATAGTAGTAACAGAGCCCGAGCCCCTGAAAAGATTGAAAGCGTAATGAATCGATGGTTTTCCGGAATTGACCGATGGCTTTATCATAATCCTTTTTATTCAATAATTGACGGGCTGTCTTCAGCATCTCTTGATCGCGGGAAAGCGTTTTATTTCTCAGATTGTCCCCAATAACGACTTCTTTCAATGATTCTTGGCCGGCTGTTTTAAGCAGCCGCACATTATCTAACAGAAGCCCGAAGTTATCTCCTCCTCTGTGTTGAAAAAGGAGCCTCGCCTCTATAACAGAGGAGACATTAATTTCCCTCTTTATCTTCCTGAAAGCTTCTCTAGCTTGTAATGTAAACTCCTCATTATAGATATCGCCCATGACCACTCTTACTGTGTTGACTGTTCTCTGAAAGTTGCCTGCAAGATCAAACTCCAATGTATAAACTCCTGGCAGGAGCCTGAATTTTGTTTTGGATTGGAGTGTTCCTGCTTTATTTCCGGATCCATCCAGGTCTAAATGTAAGCCATAATCCGGATGAAAGTCCCAAAATCCATTCCCGATCAAATCCACCTCACCACTTGAGACTTCCCAATTTTCAAAACTTCTGTAATTAAGGTTGCCACGCCCATTATTTTCTGAATTAAAATCATCCATAAAAAGAATATTGGGGCCCATATTTTTGTTTCGGTTATTGCCCACCAAAACCTTTGCATAATTTGGAGCCACATTTGGCTTTGTTGAATTTAAAGCGGGAGGGTTAATGATTTTAATCGGCTTTTCTGATTCAACCTCTTCAGGTATCAATGAAGCCATCATGTCTTCAATTGTTACGTGTTCTTTTACTGTCATCTTTGAAAGGATTTCTTCATCCCCAATATTTCCTTGAGCATACGCATATGCATTAAGTGCGCTAAAACTCAGTTCTGAGATGAGCTCTCCGGTATCAAACATCTCTATGATTATATTTTTCGATCTTTTAAATTCTAATGCGACTTTGCGGATAATGGTGAGCACATGGTGCTTCATATTGTCATCTGCAGAGTCAATAACATCTTTGTAATGTAATTTTAAGGTTACTGATTCGTCCTGAAATCTCATGTCTTCAACCGGAATAGACTGGGATTTAAAGAAGTTCAGAAAGGAAGAAGCATTTTGTTGCATTGAAAACAGAGGAAAAAAGGAGAGGATTACGATCCACAATGTGAATATCAAAATCCTTCTGAATCTTATTTTCATATTACCTCGAGCAGTCAAAATCCTGTAGAATAGATTGCTCATTTCTCCTGAATTCCAGTTTTCCGAACTGGCTCTGGCGAGTTTTGCCCAATATTTCACATGCCTTCCTGACAGCCTTGTCCCAGTCTAGATCCTTGGTCAGTACTCTGTAATAGCTCCAGATCCGGAGGTTTCTTATAGCCTGATACGCCTGTTCCGGATCCTTAAAGACCCAGGGGATCCCGAATTTTTGAATTATGGTACCGGAGAAAGCGGCTTGACCAGAAGGAACGCCATAGGCTGCATTTCCTTTTTTAGTTCCGGATTTTGTCTCGGGTTTTGTCTTGGATTTAGGCTTGTTTTTTGTCTTATCCATCTTACCTGTGATATAGGCGCGGAGGATATAATCCATGATGGGATTGTCTTTGTAGGATGATTCTTTGTAACTTTCATTGTATTCAGATTCTTTGATGATTTTGACTGTTCCCATGCTGAACGGACTATCCGACCAAGTATCCTTAAAACCAGGCCCCTTGATGGACGGCAAATATATTTTTTCAAATGCTCCATTCCAGCTTCTTGTTTTTGATGGGAAAAAAGTATAAAGAAGGACGTATTTGTCTTTGGTCTCTTTTTTAACTTTGACAAAATGATTTCTGTCTGGGCCTGGTCTGTAATTCTTCCAGTTGTAGGGAGGTACAGGCATAGCTTTGGCTGGTAATTCCGGTTCCGTATCCAGCTGGTATTCTTTATCACCATAAACTTCATCCAAACTGGAAGAGGTAATTCGCTTATCTTTGTGATTATGGACATCCCTAGCAAAGATTTCCATCTGGAGAACAAATTCTTCTTCCCCCTCATCTAAGGTAGGAGTAAATTGCCCTGTCCAGGCTTTCCCTCTATCTTTCAAATGAACGACTTCTTCTTTAACTCCGAGCTCGAGCATAATCCAAGCCTTTTTTATTTTCTCCGGAGGATACTCGAAGCCTTTAGGGTCGGGCCCAAATTTGATTGTTACGCTGGCCACTTTATCTGGGAGTAAATGGCTACCTTTTTTTTCTAATTCACGTGACACAACAACATCGTAGTTGTACTTATGGGAAAACTTCTTTTCAGCTACTTCATTTTCGTTGATATGGCGGCCGGCTCTGTTTTCAAGGTTATCCTTCCACCAGGCATGATATCTTGTTATCCCCTCCTGCTTAATTTCAACACTTCTGACATATGGCGGCAGATCGACAATATCATGAAAAAATTCTATTATTCCTGCCTCAAGTCTAACTGCTCTTGTTAAGAGATTTTTTGTGAGACTCAAAAATTTTTTGCTCTCGTGATCATCACGATAATCGATGCTTGGGAAAAAGCTCCAATTTTTTTTACTGTCATCAAGAAAAAGTATTTTGCTTTGGTCCTTTTCCGGCAGAAAGCTCACTCCCAAAGGAAGGGGGAATTTGGATTTATCACTCACTGCAGATTTGCTTGCCTTGGCCATGACAGAAAAATATGTATCAAATGCTCTTCTTTTATTAATCTTCACATCAGGTACTGTAGGGAAAAGTTTTTCCACATTGATCTCAATAAATTCTTCAAAACCGACATACTTTTTCTGATTCCATGATTTTATTTGCAATTGTCGTTTTAACCAATTTAGAGTCTTTTTAAGGCTTTTGTTTTGTTCTATGCCCGGACTTTTAGATTCAATATACGCAGAGATTTTATCGAGATCTTTTGGATAATAATATCCGCTGGCCGCATGGGGGACATTGGATGTATGATCAGGTTCTGCCATATCTGCCAGGAGATGGACAACATGGCCTAAACGCCAGTAGGCCTGTTTACGAGAGCTGGCAGTGTAGTTGTATGCTTTTATCGCGCCTTCCCAATTTCTTAAATCTCCGGATCCAGCTCCGTTTTTTGCCCACTCTAAAGCACTGGGGTAGTGCCATCTGTATTTCATCCATTCCGGAAGCGGCATCCGATTACTTAAATCCAGAACTGTTTGAATCATACCCGATATGGGAACTTTAACTTTTGAGCCTGGCTCCACAAGGGGCATCGCCATATAGTAACTAAACCAAGGACATCCAACATTTGCATCTGGATCATAGTAGTGTCGGAAAGCCCTATCGTGGCCCCCCACAGCTCCTACATCTTCTTGCCAGGATCCTTCAATGATTCTCTGGAAATTTGTTTTATAATAGACCTCTTCATAAACACCATGTGCATCACTTTTTTTTATGAGCTCTAAGGCGACCTTGGCAACCATCATATGGGCATTTTTATAATAGGCAAAAAGCGAAGTGCAGCTTAAAATTATTATTATAGAGAGGAATTTTGTTTTTTTATTCATGATAAATTCAGCTCAATTTAATCAAATTAACTGCCATTGAGCTGCTACATCAGCAATACTATATAGAAAAAAAATATACTGTCAATAAGAGATTAGCAAGAAATCATGTCCCTGCCGTATTTATTATCTGGATGGGCTTATTCTCTCTTTTATGGATCACCAAATCCACCAACTGTTCTCAACATTCTTTGGGGCATTTTTTGCAATATGAAGGGCGATAAAGCGTAACCGTTCGCTCTGTGATTTAAAAAGAAAATTGTCTACTCCTTCAAAAAGAAACTTGTTTACTCAGCTGCCATGCTGAGCTGAGCTTGTGGGGGGAGGGGGGCTCTCTGCTTCTTCTTCTGTCATTTGTAACTCCTAAATTATTATTGCGTGCGGTATAACGCCGCTAATCAAACTCGCGGCTTATTGCGTCGGCTGAATTAGCTTTGTTATGCCCTCTGTATTTATATGACTCCTTTTGTATGAAGTGCGTTAAGAATCATAAACAGAGCTGCAAGCCAATTCGTATAAGCAAATAGTTTTTTGAGA
>Ga0114922_10005964_pt1 | contig 11198 bp, 8 predicted proteins | sample AartaG_FD_100975 | JGI IMG/M metagenome (GOLD analysis project Ga0114922, IMG submission 100975) | Deep subsurface microbial communities from Aarhus Bay to uncover new lineages of life (NeLLi) - Aarhus_00045 metaG | ecosystem: Environmental > Aquatic > Marine > Oceanic > Sediment | place: Aarhus...
AGGGGCGAAGCGATGCAGGCCGGTGCTCCCCTTTGTAGGTGCGGTGTCGCATCTTGCGGTCGGAGAGGCGAATCCCGATCATGGCCCACTCACCAACCACTGCGACCCAGATCTCAACGTGCGCGTCCTCGGCGACGGGCTTCCAGCGAGGCCAGCGCCCTTGGATCCCTACCATCACGGCATCGCGCACCTCCTGGCGGCGGAACCCGTGCTGGCCTGTCATCTGTGCGATCACGCGGTAGGTGACTCGCTTGACCGGACGCCGTGTCTGGTAGAAGCGGGTCATGGCCTGCTCCCAGAACCAGCTGCTGTTCACCATGCGCACGACCAGTGGCAGGGCCCCTTTGCGGTAGGTCGGCAGCTTGTCTGTGCGATAGAGGAGGACAAAGACATCCTCGGTCGTGCGGAGCCGCAGTGCCTGCCCAGCGTCGCCTGGGTAACGAAAGACCGTCCAGCCGCGCTGCTGCTCGACGGGTTGGGCGCCGCGAAGCGTGTCTCGGATCTCTCGTGCAGCGACATCTTCCAGGCCGGGATGTACCGAGGCCGCATACTCGAGCGGCCTGGATTGGCCTGGGCGCGATCGGCGGGTTGGGGGCATGGAGGGATCCTATTCCTGGTGAGCTCGGAACAGGAACTTGATCGGCGTGCCTGTGAACGGGTGGATCTCGCGGACCCGGTTCTCAAGATAGCGCTCGTAGCCAAAGTGGACCAGCTTGGGGTCGTTGACAAAGAGGACGAACGCAGGAGGCACGCCCTCGGCCTGGGTGGCAAAGTAGACCCTGAGCCGGCGCCCGCGGATCGATGGCGGGCTGTGGCGGTACATCGCGTCGTGGATCAGCTGGTTCAGCTGGTGAGTGGTCAAACGCTTGCTTCGCTCTGCCTCGACCTCAAGCGCGATCCGCAGGACTTGGTCTACGCGCTGCCCGGTGAGGGCCGAGATAAAGAGAACCGGCACATAGCTCATAAAGCGCAGCTCGGAGCGGACGTGCTCGGTGTACGCCTCCATAGTGTGGGCGTCCTTTTCGATGGCGTCCCACTTGTTGACGAGGACGACCACGCTCTTGTGCTCTTCCAGGATATAGCCCGCGATGTGGGCATCCTGGTCCGTGACCCCGTCCGTCGCGTCGACCATCAACAGCACAACGTGGGCGCGGCTGATCGAGCGCAGCGCGCGCAGCACACTATAGTACTCGAGCCCTTGCTCCACTTTGCCGCGCCGCCGGATACCGGCCGTGTCGACCAGTGTGATCTCGCGGCCCTCCCATTCGAGGTACGTGTCGATAGAGTCGCGCGTCGTTCCGGCGACAGGGCTCACGATGGAGCGCTCCTCGCGCAGGATCTTGTTCAGCAAGGAAGACTTGCCCACGTTGGGCCGGCCGACGATCGCGATCCGCACGCGCTCACCTTCGGTTTCCTCTTCCGTCAAGACTTCCTGCGGGACCGCGCCCACAATCTCGTCGAGCAGGTCTCCTGACCCACGCCCGTTGATCGCAGAGACAGGCAAGACAGCACCGATGCCCAGCTCGTAGAAGGCGAGCGCGTCATCCCACACATTGACGTTGTCAGCCTTGTTCGCGGCAACGATGACCGGCTTGTTCGCCTTGCGCAGCACCTCCGCTACCTCGGCGTCAGCGGCTGTGGGACCCGTGCGGATGTCGACCACGAACAAGATCACATCGGCTTCGCGGATCGCGATCTCGGCTTGGGCGCGAATCTCGCGCACAAAGTGGGTTGAGCCTGCGGCAAGGATGTCGTCAGGCTCGCCCGATCGCAGGCGGTGCTCGCTGAGGACCTCCATGCCGCCTGTGTCGGCCAACGTAAAGTACAAGCCGTTCCAGAAGCAGTCCGAATACAACCGGTCGCGTGTGGTGCCGGGAACTTCCGAGACAATCGCCAGCCGCGTGCCAATCAGCCGGTTAAAGAGGGTTGACTTGCCCACGTTGGGCCTTCCCACGAGGGCAACGATCGGTTTTGGCATATCAGAACCTCGAGTGACCTTTTCGCGGGTAACCCGTACCTCGTGCTATCCGCATCATTCCTCTTTTTTTCTCGTCGGTGTCACGGCCAGCGTGGCGGGCAAGGGGGTCGCTGTGCCTGCTGCCAGCGGGGTCTGTTCCGCTCCTGCAGCGACCGTCCCCGTCGGCGTCACCGTGGCCGTGATCCCGTTCGTGGCCGTGACCGTCGCACTGACCGTGGGCGTGGGGGTCGGCGTGCGTGTGGGCGTCGGTGTCCATGTCGGCCTGGGCGTCGGCAGGGCAGGCCGGATCTCGACCGTGGCAAACTCGGGCGTGAGGGCCACCAGCTCCAGGCCTTCTGGCACGAGCGACGTCATCTCGACCCGGTGTTCGCCCAGGCCCTTGTCGACCAGATCGACGTACACAAAGACATCCTCGTCGGTAAGCGACCGAATGCGTGGCAATGGGCCGCTCAAGGTGACGGCGACCTCCTTCGGCGCGACGGCCGCCGTCAGGTCGGCGCTCAATCCCCGGATCACCGGCTCGCGCAGAATGGTCGCATTCGCTTGCTGCGCTTCGATCTCTACCGTGACCTTGACTCCTTGCACGCCGACCGGAGAAACCTGCTCGGGCAGATCGAGGGGCAAGCGCTCGACCACGGTGCCCGTCGCCTCGCTGATGTCGAGTGGCAGGGTGTCTACGACACCCTCGATCGCGCGCACCGCCGCTGGGTCGCCAAAGAGCGTGACGATAGTCGGTTCCACGCTCACCCCGCGCACCCAATAGCCTGGCGCGGCGGTGCCGATGACGACAGCATGCACGGCAACCTCGCTCGTGCCGAGCTTTTGTACCACAGGCACCGTGATCTGGACGCTGGACGGTTCGATGGTCACGAAACCCACCATCTCGTCATCCTCGCTGCGCGCGTCCAGCGGTCGTGTGCCGATAAAGGTCTCTTTGGTATTCCGCATGTCGAGCGTGGCTGTGGCTTTGGTGACCTGCTCGACGAGCGATCTGGGTCCGGTCACCGTCGCCGTCTCGGGCTCGAGCCCAACCTGCTCATCGTCAGTGCGATACTCCCAACCCAGCGGCGGCGAGCCAAAGAGCCTGACCTGGATGGGCACCGTACGCGAGACTTCCTCTCTGAGCCGCACTGGAACGTTGGCTGGACGGAGATCTACAATGCGGACGTTCTTGTCCAAGCACTCTGCCTGAACGGGCACTTGGTACTCGCCTACCTCGTTACCCTCCAGGTCGATCCAGGCTCTGAACTTGTCCGGGCGCAGGTCCTGCCAGTTCTTTTGCGGGGCGCGGACGGTCAAGGTCACGCTTTCTTCGAATCCATCCGGCAGGAAGGTCGTTCCCTCGGGCTGATTCCGCACCTCGATCGGGATCGACTCCCCGAACTCGAGCTGCACAATCGGGTTGTCCTCTTGCACAGCAACGATCCAGACCACGATGGCCAGCACCAGCGCCAGCAAGATCAGCCCCACATCGTTGAGCAGCCTTCTCAGCACTCCTCTCCTCCCGATATCAAACTAGGTCTTCGGGTTGCCGAGCACGTTCTCCACACGGTCGCGCACGTCGCGCATCAGGCCGGTGAAGGTGGGCTGCGCGGGCTGTGGCAACAGGGCCTGCAGGGTCTGGCGCAGCCGTTTCCCATCCAGGCGACGGATCATGCGCCCATTGTGGGCCACGGAGATAATGCCAGTCTCCTCAGAGATCACAACCGCCACCGCGTCCGTCTGTTCGGTCACACCGATCGAGGCCCGGTGTCGCAGGCCCATCTGCCGGTCCGAGATGGTCCCACTTGCCAGGGGGAGCACACACGCCGCTGCGACGATACGCCCACGCCGAATCACGACCGCACCATCGTGCAGTGCCGTGTTTGGGAAAAAGATCGTGAGCAGCAGTTCTACGGTGACCTGGCTACCCAACTTGATGCCGGTCTCGGTGTACTCCTCCAGGCCTGTGGTCCGCTCGAGGACGATCAGCGCGCCGTGCCGGCGTTCGGACAGACGGGTGGACGCCGTCGACACTTGCTCGATGACATCGGCCGTCGACGGCTCGCGAGTGGTGGTCAAGTAGGTGCCTGTGCGCCCGAGTCGCTCCAGCGCGCGCCGCAGCTCGGGCTGAAAGATCACTGGGATCGCGACCAGCAGAGCCGGAAGTGCATTCTCGACAAGCCAACCGAAGGCGCGGAAGGGGAGGAGGCTGGCGGCAAATCCAATGACGAGCACGAGGATCACCGTGCCACGCAGTACCTGGACGGCTTGTGTCCCTCGGATGAGGCGCAGGACCCAGTAAAAGGTGAGCGCCACCATCAGGATGTCGAGGATGCTCCTCCACCCGTCAAGTCTCTGGTAGAACCACGTGATGTCGAACAATCTCCCCTCCGGAACAGCTGGCAGCGCGTGGCGCAGCGTTGACAGGGTGGCCCCGCTCAAGTGGCGCCGATCGTGGGGCCAGCCGTAGCAGCAGGGCTAGCTGCTACAGCGCCTCAGTCTGCCAGAACACGCAGTGCAGTACGCCGGATGCGACCCATCATGTGCACGCAGTAGGGTGCACGTGTATCCCTACTACTCGGCTTTGAGCTGGCTCAGCAGGTGCTCATAGCCCTCAACGCTACTTGGGCCCAAGCGGATGATCGCCTGTATCGTGCGGATCGCATTCTCGGTCTTGCCCGCCTCAAGCTCGATCTCACCCACCGTATCCAACGCTGCGATAGCTTCCTCCTTCAGCCGCAGATCAAGGTAGGTTCTGGCGAGCCGAATGTGCAGGCGCAGATGCGCAGGGTGCGCCTTGCTGAGGTGCCCAAGTGCCTCTACAAGTCCAGGAGATAGACGCTGATCCTTGAAGGCGGCAGACAGCTCTTCCAGTTCGCCAAGTGCCTGTTCGGAGCGGCCCAACTTGAGCGACAGGTCCACCAGGTAGACGCGGGCCCGGTATTCCAGCGGATCGATCCGCTTGATGCGCTGATAGGCAGACAGCGCGCGCTGCCAGTCCACGCGCTGCGTGTGGATGTCACCGATGCGGTGCAGGATGTTGACTTCCCACTGGCGGTCTGGACTGGCCAATCCCACGTTGCCTAGCGCTTCCTGGTATGTCGCCAGCGCCTTGTCCACCTGGGCTAGCTGGTAGTACGCGTCCGCGACGGCGACATACTGCTCAATGGCCCGATCATACATCCCAGCTTCCTGGAACGTGTGAATGAGCCGTTTTCGCACGTCGATACTCATGGGTGCTATCTCGAGCGCTTTCTGGTAGAGCGGGATCGCGCGTTCCAGGTTGCCGCGGATCTTGTACGTTTCCGCGACGGACACGTACTTCTGGACAGCCTCATCCGACTTGCCCTCGCTGATCAGGATGTCGGCAAGGCGCAGGTGAAGCGGCAGGTAGTAGGGGGCGTGCTGGATAGCCCAGAAGCACTCCTCAAGCGCGGTAAAGACCTTCTTCTGCTGCAGGTAGTGCCCGATCTGACGCATGGCAGTGAGTGCCGTGTCGGACGAGGGCTCGGTCAGCGTCTCGGCGACCGAGAGCAGCAGCGTGCCTCCCGCTAGGCTGTCCAGCTGTTCTCGCGTTTCGGCCACACGCTGTCCCCAGCCCTTGTGGTCCAGGAAGGAAGAGATCGACTGGATGAAGCGTTGCGTCTCTGTCCCACCGTCGCGCGCTGCATACTGCTGGTAGAGCTGCCGATAGACTGTCTCAAGCGCAGCCTGTCGATCTGGGGACACGGTCTGGGCGTCTATGGACCACAGCACGTGCAGCATGTGCTGTAGGGCCTGGCCATGCTTGCCCCAGGCATGATAGGTCTCGCCGATGCTATAGTGCGCACCAAGGACATAGTCGGCATGGCCCAGGACGCGCTCCAGATGTGCGATCGCCCTCGGATAGTTGCTCTTTTCCCGGTACAAGAGCCCCAAGTTGTAGTGGATGGCCGGCCAATCGATGCCTGCCTCCAGCGCGTTCTTGTAGGCTGCGATCGCCCGATCGGTGAGCCCTCGCGACTGGAGGTCGGCAGCCTGTCCGAGGAGCATACTGGCCTCCATCGCCTCCGGATCGTCGCCCGTCGTGAACAGAGCGTCGGCAAGCTGGGCCAGGGAATGCTCGCGCAGCAGGTCGGCTGGAGAGGCTCCCTGTTGATCTGGTGACAGGCCGGCTGTCTCTAGTTCGATATCGTCGAACACGACAAAGCTGTCCAGTGTACGTTTGCCCTCGGCGTCCGGCTGCAGGCGCGCGGTGGGCCCATCGGGCAGGGGCTGGCCTGAGCGCAGCGCTTCGAGCATCTCTTGCGCCTCAGCATTGCTTGGGTCCAAACGGCGAGCTGTCGTACAACGTTCCAGCGCCTGCGCGTGGTCACCTTGGCGCTCCGAAACGCGTGCCATGATGAGGTGATGGCGTGCTGCACGCCGCTCTTCGCCCTGGTTCTGGTAGACGCGGGCCAAGTTGCGGTGCGCCTCCAGATTCTCTGGCGAGAGCACTGCTGCCTTGCGCCACATCTCGACCGCACCGGGCACATCGCGCAAGCGGAGGTGCGCCTCCGCGGCAACGAGATAGACGCGTCCTGCATCAGGCCACCGTGCCAGGCGCTCGAAGGTCTGGGCTACGCGCTCGATGACCTCCGGATTGTCCGGCGCTGCGCTTGCCGCCCTTTCGTAGGTGGACAAAGCCTTCTCAAGTTGGTGAGTCTCGACGTAAGCGAGACCCAGGCCCGTCAACGCCGCAACGTCTTTGGGGAACTCGTCAAGCGCCTTGCCGTACTCCTGGATAGCGGTCGACCACTTTCTCTCCCACGCCAGGTTGGCCGCGCGCTGCACTGCCGCATTGTAGGCCCGCCTGTTACCTGCCACTTGTCCCTCCGCATCTTGGGGGCATCGGGCGGATGATGCTGGATGGTGCGTCCTATGCCATAAGAATGGCTAACACTGCTTTCTGAGCGTGAAGGCGGTTTTCTGCCTGATCAAAGATGACCGAATATGGAGCGTCTGCCACCTCGTCGGTCACCTCGTCGCCGCGGTGCGCGGGCAAGCAGTGCATAAACAGTGCGCCAGACGGCGCATGGCTCATCAGGTCTGCATTCACCTGGTAGGGCGCAAAACACACCTTGCGCTGCTCTGCCTCTGTTTCCTGTCCCATGCTGGCCCACACGTCTGTGTAGACCACATCGGCACACTCCACTGCCGCTACCGGATCGTTGGTGATTGCCAGTTCGGCGCCGCTCGCTTGGGCGGCCTCGCGTGCCAGCCGCAATACCGCAGGATGTGGTTCGTACCCGGGCGGAGAGGCAACGGTCACGTGCAGGCCGAGCTTGCCCCCCAAGAACAGCAGCGAGTTAGCCATATTGTTTCCGTCACCGACGAATGCGAGCCGCTGTCCCTCGATGGCGCTCTTGTGCTCCCACAGGGTGAGCGCATCTCCGAGCGCCTGGCACGGGTGTGTCCAATCGGAGAGGCCGTTGATTACTGGGACGGTGGCATACGCCGCGAATTCCTCGATCGTGCGGTGCGCATAGACGCGTGCCTCAATCCCGTCGACGTAGCGCGACAGCACGCGCGCCACATCGGCTACGCTTTCGCGCTTGCCGAGACCGATCTCGTCCGGCGAGAGGTAGAGGGCATGCCCGCCGAGGTGCACCATGGCCATTTCGAAAGAGGTCCGCGTGCGCAGGCTTGGCTTCTCAAAGACCATGGCCAATGACTTGCCTGCCAGGATGGGCTCATTGCCACCGGCCTTCCACGCCGCCTTGAGGTCCCGGGCGGTATGGAGGAGTTGCCATATCTCTTGGCTGCTGAGGTCTGCCAGAGAGACCAGGTGCTTCATGTCCGCCTCCTTCTACCTTACGACCTAGTATAACATAACGCAAACAAAAAGAAAAGAGGCCCATGCCAAGCGTGGTGCCTCTTTCCAGCCGTCTGGACTTCTTGGCGCGCTTGTGCTCTGCAGCACCGAGCCGGGCACGGTGGGCCGCAGGCCACTCTGCTTGCCACCAACTCTCCCGTGCGCTGGTACTGGCAGCAAGCAAAGTGCTGCCACCAGCCCGGACCGATCGACCTTGCACCGGGAGTCGTTGCAAGGACCCCGCCAAGGGACCGGAAGAACGCGTAGGGCGTATCCCTACCGGCAGACTGTGGTGCCTACATCCGCCCTAGCAGCACGAAGGCCAGCTGCTGAAGCAAGTAGACGATCATGAACCACACCAACGGCAGCATCAGCGTCGGCACAAAGCGCATCGCGAGAATATCCAGGCCCAGGCGGTACAGAAAGCGCATGAACCGCCCCTGGGGGCGCGGCGCCGCTGGGCGGCGCGTCCCGACGACCGGCTCCTGCCGTGCCTTGCGTCGTCGCTCACGCACATACGTGATCGCCGATCGGAAGTGCTGCTCGACAAAGATGACGAAAACCAACCAGACGAGGCCCAGGAAGAGCAGCCCAAACCGATCGATCGCGCGAAGCACCCACCGGTTTCCGCCCAAGACCGGCCACAAGGCGTTGATCATGTTCCGCGTCTGGAATACGGCCAGCATGCCCACTGCCGCAGTGCACAGCCAGCATAGGTAAGCCAGTGCGTAACCGAACACATCTCCCACAGTTAGCTTTGGCTGTACTTGCTCCATTGCATCTCCTCCTCGGTGATAGTTACTGGGATTATACGAACAAGACATGGCCTTGTCAAGCAGAAAGGCGACGCGTCGACATAATAAAGGGAAACTTGCTGAGCAAGTTTCCCTTTATAGAGGCAAGAAGGTAGGTTGTGAAGCGGACGAACGCCTATCCTTGGTATGTAGCGGCTGTCTCGACAAAACCGACCAGGTCAAGTTCCTCAGCGCGGTGACAGCTCACATAGTGATCGGGACGCAGCTCGAGCAGTTCCGGCTCTTCTTGCACGCAGCGATCGATGGAGTAACGGCAGCGCGGGTGGAAGTAGCAGCCACTGGGCGGGTTCGCCGGGTCAGCGACGTCGCCCTCCAGGATAATGCGCTCCGCCTGGTAGCGCGGGTCCGGCTTGGGCACGGCCGACATTAGCGCTTCTGTGTATGGGTGGAGCGGACGGCCAAACAGGTCTTCCGTGTCCGCCATCTCCGCCAGCTTGCCGACGTACATCACCGACACACGGTCGCTGATGTGCTCGACCACGCTCAGGTCGTGGGCGACGAACAGATAGGTCAGGTCGAACTCTTCCTGCAGGTCCTGCAGCAGGTTCAAGACCTGTGCCTGGACGGACACGTCGAGCGCGGAGACAGGCTCATCGCAGACGATGAGCTGTGGGTTGAGGGCGAGCGCACGGGCCACGCCGATGCGCTGGCGCTGGCCACCGCTGAAGGCGTGCGGGTAGCGGATCATATACTCAGGGCGAAGGCCCACCACGCGCAGCAGCTCACCGACACGGTCTCGGAGCTCGGAGCCCCTGGCCACGCCGTTGACCAGCAGCGGCTCACCCACGATCTGGAGCAGGGTCATGCGCGGGTTCAGCGAGGAGTAGGGGTCCTGGAAGATCATCTGCATATTCCGGCGCAGGCTCTTGAGATCCTGCTTGTCCAGGTCAGGCACGTTAATGCGACCCAGGTTGCGGTCCTTGAACCACACCTCACCTGCGGTTGGCTCATAGGCACGAAGGATGACGCGCCCCGTTGTAGTCTTGCCGCAGCCGCTTTCGCCCACGAGGCCCATCGTCTCGCCCTCGCGGATGAAAAAGTCGACGCCGTCGACCGCTTTCACGTATCCGGCGAGGCTCTTGAAAAAGCCCTTGCGGATCGGAAAGTACTTTTTCAGGTTCTTGACCTCGAGCAGTACGTTGTCCTGCCTCGAATCCCTTTGCTCAGACATCAGGTGTCACCTCACGTTTTCTATTCGTAGAGCAGGCAGCGGGCCCAATGATTGGCCTTGATCTCGAAGAACGGGATCTCGCGGTCGACATCGCACTTGCCCGGCATAAAGTCTGGGCAACGTGGATGGTACGGGCAGCCCTGCGGGATGTTGTACGGATCCGGCACCGAGCCGCTGATCACATGCAGGCGTGCGCCCGTCTTGCCGCCGATGCGCGGGATCGAGCGCAACAAGTCGCGAGTGTATGGGTGGTAGGGCTCGTAGAAGGTCTCATCCACCGAAGCGAGCTCGACCTCTTTGCCCAGGTACATCACCACGACGTCGTCGCACATCTCTGCGATCACGCCCAGGTTGTGGGTAATGAACATGATCGCCATCCCGAACTCCTCTTGCAGGCCCTTCATCAGCTCCAGGATCTGGGCCTCTGTCGTCACGTCGAGCGCGGTGGTCGGCTCGTCCGCGATCAACAAGCTCGGGTTGCACGAGAGGGCCATCGCGATCATTGCACGCTGGCGCATACCCCCCGACAGCTGGTGCGCGTAGTACTCAATGCGCTGCTGCGGCTGGGGCAAGCCAACGAGGGAGAGCATCTCGATCGCCTTCTCCCGTGCCTCTTCCTTGCCTACCTTCTGGTGCAGGATAATGGCCTCCATAATCTGGTTGCCGATCGTATGCACCGGGCTGAGCGAGGTCATTGGCTCCTGGAAGATCTTGGCAATCTCGTTGCCGCGAATGCTGCGGATCTCGCTCCCGCGCGGGTCGAGATTGGTCAGTTCTACCTTCTCTACCGAGCCATCTGGCTTGTAGCGGTAGTAGAAGATGTCGCCACTCACGATCTCGCCTGGCGAGGGCACAATGCGCATAATCGCCTGCGAAGTCACGCTCTTACCGCAGCCGCTCTCCCCTACCACGCCGAGCGTCTTGCCTCGGCCTATGTCAAAGGTGACACCTTCGACGGCGCGAACGGTGCCTTCATCCAGGTAAAAGTACACCTTGACGTCGCGCACCTCAACAAGGGGCTCAGTCCCGTTTTCGCTCATAGTCTCTACCATCCTTCCTGTCTGTTATCGGGTCAGGTGCCCTTTGATCCTGCTCCAGAACTGCCAGATCGCTTAGATAGGACGCGGTCTCTATGCCGATGAATGAGAATGCGCTGTGTCAGAAACCCTAGGTCTAGGGAAGAGGTCGGTCTCGGGCCGTGCCCAAAGCGGGCACTCGTGAATGGTCGTTTCTAGGTGTGCAGGTGGGTGGGTGTGCGGTAGTGACTTCTGGACCGCTCGCTGCACGACCCATCCGGTCGAGCTAGCTCACAATAGCATACGCCAAGAGGTCTCTCCTCCCAGAGGGTAATATAGCACAACTCGCTACCCTTGTCAAAATGCGCTTCCAGAAAGGGCGGGCCCGGCCTGCGGCCGAGCC
>Ga0114922_10005965_pt1 | contig 11197 bp, 8 predicted proteins | sample AartaG_FD_100975 | JGI IMG/M metagenome (GOLD analysis project Ga0114922, IMG submission 100975) | Deep subsurface microbial communities from Aarhus Bay to uncover new lineages of life (NeLLi) - Aarhus_00045 metaG | ecosystem: Environmental > Aquatic > Marine > Oceanic > Sediment | place: Aarhus...
CTTCCGCTCCACACGTGCACGGAGCGTCGTCCGGCACGAACTCCGTGAGCGTCATCGGCCATCCCCGCCAGTTCGCCGAGCAGTTCCGCGCGTGCTGATTCTGATTCGCCATGTCGTTCCTCCAGTCATTCGAAGCCGAGGGCCGCCGCCCGTTGGTTGTCCCTTCCATGACCGGATGCGCGAAGCGCCAAGCGGGTGTGACATCGTGACTGTGAAGGATGTGCCGGTGAGATCGAGCCGTGTCAGACGCAAGTCAGAGGAGTTATTGGAGCCCGGTGCAATCCTGGAGCGGGCCTGGCACGCGTCAGCGTGCAAGCCCGCGCAAGGATTGCACCGGGCTCTTTCTACCACTCGACCGACCCCTCCTGCCCGGTGTCGATCTCCGCCTCGTCCTCACCCTCGCCGAACAGGAAGCTGTTCAAATTGGCAATCAGGAACTCACGCGCCTTCTGCTCACGCACGTTGAGGCCGTAGTGATTGATAATCACCATCTGCCGCTGCTTCCATTCCTCCCAGCAGGCGGAGCAGATGGACTTCGCGATTCGCGACCCGAGCTCATTCTGGAACGGGGGGGCGCCCATCGGGACCCGTCCCTCGCCCTCGCACCGTTCGCAGACGAATCCGGTATCGGCCCCCACCGTGTCAGAGCCCATGTCAGACCGGAACCGTGAGAACTGAACAGTTCGCGTTCTGGATCACGGCCCCGGTGTTCCCGCCGAGCAGCACCCGCGCCACGAGTCCGGGAGCGTGGTACTTCCCGATCACGATCAGGTCCGCCGACTCGCGCTCGGCGGTGTTGAGGATGTGGTTCACCACGGGCTTGCCCCGCACGATCGCAACCTGGGTCGGGACCTGGTCGCGCAGATCCTTCGGGATCCGCTCCAGCGCGTCCCGCCGCGCCTCGTTCTCCAGGTCGCGCATGGCCTCCTCCACCTTTGGCGCCGTGCTGACTGCGCGCATGTAGCCATACAGCGTGCTGGGGATCGCGTGCAGCAGCAGCAGCCGGGCACCGAAGTAGGCCGCGTATCGGGCCCCTGTCGCCGCGACCGGGGCGCTTCCTTCGCGCAGGTCGAGCGCCGCGAGGATCGTCTTGTCACTGTCGTTGATCACGGGACGCCACACGAGTACCGGAACAACTGTCTTTCTGACGATCGCCGCACAGGTGTTTCCCAGCTCATCAGTCGGGTTCACCCGCTTTCGATGCGCGCCCACCACGACCAGCTCGGCCCCGACTTCTTCAGCTGTGATCGCCAGCGACTCGGGCGCCCAGCCGAGACGGACCTCGATTCTCGCCTCGATTCCGATGCCCTCGACGAGGAGCTCCAGGTTCGTTCGCGCATCGAGTTCCTTCTCACGCATCAATTCCAGGTCGCCACCGAGCGTCCGGGCGAGATAGCCGGGAATCGACAGCGGCTCGATGGCATGGAACAGGACGATGTCTGCGGTCGGGAAGCGGGACACGGTCCAGCGGACGGTCTCCACCGACGAGTCCGAGAAATCGATGCCCACGAGGATTCGGTCGTACATGTCGCGTGCTCTTGTTGTGCGGTTGACTTCGGTTGCGACGAAGCTAGTCGGCGTCGACGACCTCCGCACGGGGAGCGACCGGAGTATGGTCGAGGAGTCGGTCGAGCGCCTCCCACGGATCCCCACTCCCGGCCTCCTCGATCAGGGCCGATACTGTCGAGCGCAGGTCCGGATACTGCCCGTACAGGGTCTCGAAATCGTCGAGCCTCGTGTAGTACAGGATTCGCGACAGGAGCCAGGCGTTGTTCAACTGAGCGGGATCGAGTGCCCGGTAACGCCCCGAGACGAGCTGCGGCCGCACCTCGTCGTCAAACCGGACAGCCGCTTCGTCGAGAATGCGGCGCTTCCCGGTCCGAAGCTCCGTATCCGTTCCTCCGCCTGCGTACAACTCCTGCAGCGGCTCGACGACGCTGTTGAAGAACCGTCCAAACACTCGCATGTCATGCCAGCGGGATTCGGCGATGGCGCATCGCTCGACATCGGCCAGGGCATCACAGAAGAACTCGATCGCGCCACGCCAGCCGACGAAATTCGCGAAACTCTCGTTGAACCTCGCCTGCCCCTTCGGGAAGTACGTCGTGTGCGTGATCTCGTGAACGACGGTCTCGACCAGTCCTATGCTGTCTTCGCGCAGACTTGGCGACAGGATGGGGTCCGGCAGCCAGCCGAGCGTGCTGAACGCGGCGCTCGGTCGGACGGACACGTCGTACCCGTCCGCTTCGAGCTCTCCGGCTTCCTCGAGGGCCTTGTCGAACTGGAAATAGCCCTTGTACGGAAGACGTCCGACGATCGGGAACCACCAGGTCTTCCAGCGCAGCTCGAATTCCGGCGCTGCCGAAACCACGAGCACGAGTGTGTCGCTGTCCAGGCGGGCGTAGCTGGTGAAGCTCTTCCCGGGGTCGAGGCCCAGTTGCCGCTCCGAGTAAACCCGTGCATCCCTCACGAGGAGGAGCTTCTCGCGGACCTCCGGTTCGGTCGCCGGGTCGGCCACGACTTCTTCGATCGGCCGTCGATCCGACAGGATCTTCGCCTCTTCCCAGCCACCACGCAGCACGTAGTCGGGTGAGCAGCCGGCGAGACAGGCGCAGGTCAATGCAGCGAGCGTGCTGCGTGGCTTGAAGTCGGTGAACATGCGATGTGGTACCTGCCGGCCCCCGGTGCGATCCCCATGGACGGTCATCGGCGGCGCACGTAGTGCAGCCACTCACGAACCCGGTCACGTTGATAGCGACGGGACGGACCGTCAGAGTCGCTGCGATACCTGCGGTACCGCTGGCCAACCCTCCGATAGCTGTCAGCATCTCCGCTGCCTCGCAGAATCTCCTCGATCCGCGGGAGCGGGATCAGCCCTTCTTCGTTGTAGCTCAGGAGCACGTGACGCGCGTCCGAGTGATCGAGGACTGTACGGAGAGCCTGTTCGCAACGACCCCGCCGACACCAGTCCGAGCGCAGCTCGTCGTCCGGGATGAGACCGGTCTTCCCCCGCAGCGCCGGGGCCGGATCCCAGCCACGGGCGAGCAACTCCGGGATGTGGTAGTAGCCCGGGTACTGGCGCTCGTTATACGGGGGGTCGAGATAGACGAGGTCGACTGCTCCGGCGCGGTCCAGCATCTCTTCCGCCGGTCCCCGAAACGCCGTGCATCCCCGAGCCGCTGCGGAAGGAGGCAAGGCCGGCCGCACCGCACGGAGTTCCAACTGCTTCAGAGCGTTCGGCTGCCAGCTCTTGACGAACGAGGCGTAGACACCGGTCGTATTGGCCACCCGATCCGCGGCCTGGATGAGGGTGGCGAGCAAGAGCTGCTTCCGGTCTGAATCGAGAAGGCCGCCGCTGGTCCATGAGTCGATTCCCTCCCGAACGGCATCGATCGCGCCCGCGTTCTCGGAAGTGAAATACATGCGGCCGTGCGACCGCGCCGCTGCCCCGGCGGGCGAGTAGTGCTCGCTGATGAACCCGTGCACCGGCGGACGGGACTCGAGCTCCCGGAGCACCGAGCGCAGACTGGTACCGCCGGAACTGCGGCGGTCAGTCGATGTCGGAGAGTCCCCGTTCGCGGAGAGCAGCGCCGGGGAAAAGCCCGGAGTCCGATCCAGGGTGACGCGCGCCACCTGGAATGCGTAGGAAAGCGCCATTACGTCACCGCTGTGAACGCGCCAGCCCCTGAGCTTCATGGCACGGCCGACGCTGGCCGTACCCGAGAACGGATCGCAAGCGGTGCTGCCGGTCACGCCTAACGCGTCCATTCCGTCGAGCAGGAATGGCAGCAGTCGCGTCTTATTCCCGATGTACCGCAATCGATTGCTCCTCACGGCGTGTGCCGGCTCGGTCCCGCAATGCGCTTCACGCACGGTGCACGGAACCTGTACCTGCGTGCCTGCCGGTGGACAAGAGTGGTACCCGGAGCGCAACGTGGTGCATCGTTATCCGGATCCGAACGCCGGTCCGGCAATCTGAACCCGACCCGGAGTGTATGTGGACCCGGTCGAACGCCTGTACAGCCTGCTGCTCGGACTGATCAGGCCGCTTCTCCCTCTGGCCCGGTCGCTGCCGCCGAAAGTGGCCGATGCCATCGAAGGAAGACGGCTCGCCAGTTCTGACGCCCACGCGTGGGCGGAGCGCGAGCGACGTCCCGACGTCCCTCTTCTGTGGCTGCACGCGGCCTCGGCAGGAGAGCTGGCGGGAGCCGTGCCGGTGGTCCGCCAGCTGAAGCAGGAATACCCTGAACTTCAGCTGGCGATAACGGTCTCCTCGCCGTCCGGACTTCCGTTGGCCCGGTCCATCGGCCCCGAGTTCACTGGATATGCGCCGCTGGACACACCCGCCGAGTCTGCTTCGATGCTCGAGTCGCTGCGTCCGGACGCACTCGTTTTCGCGAAGCTCGATGTATGGCCGGGACTGTCCCGCTCGGCCACGGAGGCCGGTGTGCCCCTCGGAATGATCAACGGCACCGTCCGGCCGGACAGCTCTCGCCTGCGCAGCCCGACCCGGCAATTTCTCAAGTCGACCTATGCGCGGCTCGATGCCGTCGGTGTCGTCGGAGAATCCGATGCGAACGCACTGGAGACTCTGGGAGTGGATCCGGCCCGCATCCGGATCACGGGCGATGCGGCGTTCGATCAGGCACTCGCGACTGTGGATGCCGCCCGGGATTCCGGCACGGCAGTGCTTCCGGTGCGCTCCCCCGGCAGAGTTCGCCTGCTGGGAGGATCGACCTGGCCGCCCGACGAGGACGTGCTGCTGGAGGTGGCGCGGGAGATCGGGCCACGTCTGGACCTGGTCCTCGTACCGCACGAGCCGTCGCCCGCGGCAATCGAACGAATCGTCCGGCGCTGCCGGTCGATCTTCGGGCGGGATCCCCTGCTCCTGTCGGAGCTCTCGACCTCGCCAGTCGCGGCCGAAGCTGGGGCGGTGTCCGCATCGCCCGATGGTGGGGCGGCCGTACCACTGGTGGTCGATTCGGTCGGGCTTCTCGCGGGACTCTACCTCGAGGCCGACCTGGCCCTGGTGGGCGGCGCGTTCGACGCTACAGGGCTGCATTCCGTGGTCGAACCAGCGGCGGCTGGTATCCCCGTCCTGTTCGGCCCGGTTCATGACCGGCGCGAGGCGGAGGATCTGCTGGCCAGGAACGCTGCACTGGTGGTAACAACCCAGGATGCGGTGGAGCGGATCGGAGCACTGATCGACGACCCTGACCGTATGAAGACGATGGGGAATGCAGCTCGGGCCTACGCCGAGGAATCGGGATCTGCTGCCGGGGCAGGCGCCCGACTCGTGTCGGAGTTGATCGCGCTGGGCTTCAGCGGACGCCGTCCGGATTCCCGGTAAGCGGCTTCGGGCCCAGGGCGTACCAGAACAGACATCCGATGATCGGGCAAAGGACGACGATCGCGGTCCACCACACCGCTTCCCTGCGTGGCGGCCGGGCTTTGACGATCAATGTGATAGCCCAGGCGTCGAGCACCAGCAGGAACACGAGCAGCATCAGTCGCGTGTCCATCGCGACAATCGAGTCGATCAGGCCGCTCATGCCGCCTCCGTGCTTGTGAACTGCAGCCGGTACAGCCTGGCGTAAAGTCCGTCCAGGGCCAGCAATTCCTGGTGAGTGCCGGTTTCACGAACCTCTCCATGATGCAGCACGAGGATCCGGTCGGCACTCTGCACGGTGGACAATCTGTGTGCGATCACGATGCTCGTGCGGCCCTTCATCAACTCCTCGAGCGCCACGTCGATCTGGGCCTCGATCTCGGAATCTACTGAGCTGGTGGCCTCGTCCAGCAGCAGGATGCGTGGGCTGCCGGACAGGGCGCGCGCGAAGCTGAGCAGCTGTCGCTCGCCGACGCTGAGATTGCTGCCGCGCTCGCCCAGGGCCTGGTCGTAGCCACCCGGCAGCCGACGCACGTACCGGTCGGCCCCGACCCGCACGGCGGCCTGTCGCACTGTCTCTTCGTCGATCGGTTCGCGACCCAGCGAGATGTTCTCACCGGCACTCGCAGAGAACAGGTAGACGTCCTGCAGCACCAGGCCCATGGAGCTCCGCAGGGTTTCCAGCGGGAGGTCGCGGATGTCGATTCCGTCGAGCAGGATCCGGCCCCTCTGTGGGTCGTAGAACCGCAGCAGGAGATTGACGATCGTCGACTTCCCCGCACCGGTCGCGCCGACGATCGCGAGACGCTCGCCGGGGTCGGCCCGAAACGAAATATCTTCGAGCACCCAGTCGTTCTGCGGTACTGGCCCGTCGGCCTGGTCGTCGTCCTCCCGCCCGGGGTAGCGAAACCACACACCCTCGAATTCGACGCGGCCCTCGATTGCCGCGGGGATGATCGGTTCTGCGGGTTCATCGATCTGCGGCTCCTGGTCCAGGAGTCGAAACACTCTCTCGGAGCTCGCCATCGCGTTCTGCAGAATATTGTATTTCTCCGACAGGTCCTGGATTGGCCGGAAGAACCTTCGGACGTACTGCAGGAATGCCGCGATCACACCGATCGACATCGTGCCCTCGAGGGCACGAACGCCACCGTACCACAGGATCAGGGCCACGGCGACCGCCGTCAGCAGTTCGATGACCGGGAAGAACAGTGCGTAATAGGTGATGGAACGCAGGTGCGCCTTCAGGTGGCTTTCGTTGATTCGTGCGAACCGCTCAGCCGTGGATTCCTCCTGGCGGAACAGCTGGACGACCCCGATCCCGGTGATCCGTTCCTGCAGAAACGCGTTGATCCGGGCAAGCCTCGTCCGGATGTCCCGGTACGCATCGCGGACTTTGCGGCGGAACAGAATCGCCGCCACGAAGACGAACGGAAGCACGGCGAACGATACCAGCGCCAGCCGCCAGTCGAGAAGCAGCATGGCCGTGACGATCGCGCCGATCGTGAAAATGTCGCCGAAGATCGTCACGACGCCCGACGTGAACATCTCGTTCAATACCTCGATGTCGCTCGTCACCCGGGTCATCAGGCGTCCGACCGGGTTCCGGTCGAAGAACGCGAGATCCAGTCGCTGCAGATGCGAGAACACCTGGCCCCGGAGATCCAGCATCACGTGCTGTCCGATCCAGGTCGTCAGCAAGGTTCGCGCGTACTCGAGTGCGGCTGCCGCGGCGAGAGACGTGATGTAGATCGCGGCCAGGGTTCCCAATAGCTGCGTGTCGGCAGTGGGAACGGCCCGGTCCAGGGCGATCTTGGTCAGCCACGGGCCGACGAGCTCGAGGCCCGATGCGGCCACGAGCATCAGGACGGCGGCGGCGACCTGGATCCGGTAATCCTGCAGGTAGGACAGGAGCCGGCGCATCAGGCGGGCATCATATGCCTTCCCCAGCGCTTCCTCTTCGCGGATTGGCCCCTCGGGCGATTGGTGTGCCATAACGAGCCATAATACCCGACGTCCCCGGACCGTTCCAGCCGGGCGCGAGTTTGACGCCCCCGGCCGGGGCCGTCCATCATCGGGCCATGGAACCGGCGATTCGCGTTCGCGGCGCACGTCAGAACAACCTCCGGAGCATCGACGTGGATATCTTCCACGGCGATCTCACGGTGGTCACCGGCCCGAGTGGCTCCGGGAAGTCGAGCCTGGCATTCGACACCCTGTACGCCGAAGGTCAGCGTCGCTACGTGGAGTCGCTGTCGACCTATGCCAAGCAGTTCCTCGAACGGATGCCCAAGCCCGATGTGGATCGGATCGACGGCATTCGACCGTCAGTCGCGATCGACCAGCGGAACTCCGTCCAGACGAGTCGCTCGACGATCGGGACGGTCACCGAGATCTGGGACTACCTGCGTCTGCTGTGGAGCCGGATCGGACACACGATCTGCCCGGAATGCGGAGTGCGGGTCCTGCCGGATACCGTGACCTCCGCCACAGACTCGGTCCTGGGCCTCGAACCGGGGAGTCGGGTCTACATAACCTTTCCATGGGAGGGCCGGGAGGGAGTCTCGGCTTCTGCGGCAGCCGATCAACTGCGGGCCCGAGGTTACGTGCGGGTCATGATAGACGGCGAGGAACACCACCTCGACGCAGACCTGGATCCGGTTCCGCTGACCGGGGCCGAGCGCGTACTCGTCGTCGTGGATCGTCTCGTGTTGGCCGAAGACATCCGTGAACGCATCTCCGAAGGCCTGGCGAGCGCGTTCGCCGAGAGCCATGGACATGCCGAAGTGCTTGTCGTGGAGCGTGGCGATTCCGGCGAACTCGATATCGTCCGGGAGCTGCCGTTCAACGAACGGTTCCGGTGCAGCCGGTGCGAGCGGGAGTTCCCCGTACCGACTCCGTTGCTGTTCAGCTTCAACCATCCTGTCGGTGCCTGCGAGACCTGCAACGGATTCGGGGCGGTGCTGGAGTACGACGTCGATCTCATCATCCCCGACCCGGAGCGCTCTCTCGCCTCTGGTGCACTCGACCCCTGGACCAAGCCCCGGTACCGGAAGGAGAGGGCCGCGGTTCTTCAACTGGCCGCCAACCGCGCCGTGGACGTTGACGCTGCGTGGCACGAGCTGGAGCCGGAACTGCAGCGGGAGCTGCTGCACGGCAGCGACGAGTTCGAGGGGATGCTTCCGTTCCTGCGTGGCCGGGAGCGGAAGCGATACAAGCAGTATATCCGGGTGTTTCTGCGCCAGTATCAGCGCCCGCGCAGCTGTCCGTCGTGCGGGGGCGCCCGGCTGAGGAGCGAGGCGCTGAATGTCCGGGTTGATGGCCGAACTATCGCCGACGTGGCCGAGTTGACGTTCGACAGATTCACGGAGTGGCTGGATACGCTGAGCCTCACACCGTTCGAGGCGAGAGTCGCCGAGACGATCCTGGAAGAAGTGCGGGACCGGATGGGATTCCTGCACGAGGTCGGACTCGGGTATCTCACCCTCGGCCGCCAGGCCCGCACGCTGTCCGGCGGCGAGATGCAGCGGATCCGCCTGGCGAGCAGCCTCGGAAGCCGGCTTGTCGACACGCTGTACGTGTTGGATGAGCCGACGATCGGACTGCATGCCCGCGACACGGACCGGTTCATCGCGGTCCTGGAACGGTTGCGTGATTCGGGCAACACGGTGCTGGTGGTGGAGCACGACGCGGCGGTCGTGCAAGCGGCTGACCGGATCGTCGAGCTGGGCCCGGTGGCAGGAGAGCTCGGGGGGGAGCTGGTATTCAGCGGCGACTGGACCGGGCTGCTGACCTCCGGGACGGCAACGGGACAAGCGTTCAGTAGCCCCGCCGGGCCTCGCTCGCGCCACCGGCCGGTCGATCAGGGCTGGCTCGAATTGCGTGGCGCACGCCTTCACAACGTGCGCGGCATTGATCTGCGGATTCCCCTCGGTTCGCTCACGGTCGTGACCGGTGTGTCGGGATCCGGAAAGTCGACGCTCGTGCATGACCTGCTGTATCGAGCCCTGGAAAGGTCCCTGCGCGGTGAGACGACGGTGCGACTTCACCTGGGGGAGGCGGCAGGAGATTGGGAGTCGCTTACGGGAACGCACGGACTGACCGACGTCGTCCTCGTCGATCAGAGTCCGATCGGCCGTACCCCGCGTTCGAACCCGATCACCTATATCAAGGGCTGGCAGGAGATCCGGAAGGTGTTCGCTACGCAGCCCGAGGCAAGGCGAAGGGGATATGCGCCTCGCCATTTCAGCTTCAACGTCGAGGGGGGTCGCTGCGAGGCCTGCAAAGGCGCGGGCGAGGAAGTCGTGGAGATGGTGTTCCTCGCGGACGTGTCCGTTCCGTGTGAAGTGTGCCAGGGGGCCCGGTTCAGATCGGATGTGCTGGAGATCAGATACCGAGGCCTCAACATCCGGGAGGTCCTCGATCTCACCGTAGACGAGGCGATCCGGTTCTTCATCCGGCAGGACCGGCTCGGAGAGTCGCTGTGGCAATTGCAGCGGGTAGGCCTCGGCTATCTGAGACTCGGTCAGTCGGCGACCACTTTGTCCGGCGGAGAGGCCCAGCGGCTCAAGATCGCCCGCGAGCTGGCGCGCGGCCCGGGGGGACGGAAGCGGATCTACATTCTCGACGAGCCGACAACCGGGCTCGGCGCAGGCGAGGTCGACCGCCTGGTTGGCGTCCTGGAGCAGCTGTCTGAAGCAGGACACACGGTCGTGGTCGTGGAGCACAATCTGGACGTAGTCGCGCGAGCCGACTGGATCGTGGACCTGGGGCCCGAGGCGGCCGAAGCTGGGGGTCGAATCGTGGCCGAAGGCCCACCATCGGTGATCGTGGCGACACCGGAATCGCACACCGGGCGGTTCCTGCGCCAGCGCCTGATCGCCGGTGCCGGGCAGGAGTCCGACCTGTCGAACACCGGAGCCGATTCCGAATGAGCGGAGTTCGCCGCGCCCCGCCCGCGGTCTCGGTCCTGCTCCCCTGTAGGAATGCCGCTTCCTGGCTGGAGGAGTGCCTCGCCAGCCTGTTTGCCCAGAGTCTGCCCGATTTCGAGGTGATTGCGGTAGACGATGGCTCCACAGATGGAACGCTCTCGCTGCTGCAGAGCGCGGCCCGTCGAGAGCGCCGGTTGCGAGTGCTGGCCGGGGAGGGGCAGGGACTCGTCTCTGCCCTGAACCGGGCGGCGTCGGAGGCGGCGGCCCCCCTGCTGGCCCGCATGGATGCCGATGATGTCGCCCACCCGGATCGGCTGCTGGCCCAGGCCGAGTTCCTGGCAGGGCATGCTCCGCTCGCGGCGTGCGGCACGGCGGTTCGGCTGTTCCCTGACTCGAGCCTGCGATCCGGGTATCGTCGCTACGAAGCGTGGTTGAACGGCCTGATGAATGAGGGTGACGTGTCAGCCGACCTGTTCGTCGAATGTCCGATCGCTCACCCGACACTGGTAGTCCGAGAATCTGTGTTTCGCGCACTGGGCGGGTACCGGGACCTGGACTGGCCGGAGGACTACGATCTCGTGCTGCGGCTCCATGCCGCTGGCATGCGGGCGTCGAATCTGCCCGGGCAACTGCTCGATTGGCGCGTACACCAGGGGCGGCACTCCCTGCGTTCGGAGCGTTACGCGCCGCAGGCTTTCCGGCGCTGCAAGGTTCATTTCCTCCGAACGGCGTTTCTTCCGCCCGGCCGGCCGATCGTCGTATGGGGAGCCGGAAAGGTCGGGAAGCCGCTCGCCGTCGAACTTCAGCGGCAGGGAACGCCTGTCACGGCGTTCGTGGATCTGGATCCTCGCAAGATCGGCCAGGAGATTCACGGCGC
>Ga0114922_10005966_pt1 | contig 11196 bp, 10 predicted proteins | sample AartaG_FD_100975 | JGI IMG/M metagenome (GOLD analysis project Ga0114922, IMG submission 100975) | Deep subsurface microbial communities from Aarhus Bay to uncover new lineages of life (NeLLi) - Aarhus_00045 metaG | ecosystem: Environmental > Aquatic > Marine > Oceanic > Sediment | place...
AAATCAAAAAGAGATATCATAAATTATTAAACCAAGTAATGGAAATGGTTGACATTTTAAAAACTGCCATAAAGAACTTAAGAGATCATTCAGATATGGTTTTTGAGAATACTACAACCATTCATGAACGAGAATCCGAGATTGATAGAACTTACAGGCAATTTCTTGAGTTCATATACTCTAATGTAGAGGACTTCAGGATACTTTTAAGAGTTAGAGACAGTATTGTTTTGTTAGAGCAGTTTGCAGACCGTGTGCATGATATTGCAGATGCTATGAGAGTGCTCTTATACCAATAAACAAGGAATGGCTATTCTTCAGATTCTTTATTATTCTTCAATCAATTTATTAAGTTCTAGGTAAATTCTGGATTTATTGGAAAAAGTAGAAATATTTATACACATACTTTTACTATTCTATTTTAAATTAATATTAATAAAAACAAGTAAAAGTTGTGAATTCTATGAATGGAAAGAAGAAATTTTATGTTTTACTCGGATTATTCCAAATAGTACTTGTACTGATTGTATTCCTAAGCGTAGATGGCGTCATAACGATGGTTGTGGCACAAACAGAGACTAGTTTCGACTACTACAATTCTCCAACAGCGGCAATTTTAGCCGTTTCAGCAGCAATAGCTCTCGCGGCGTCAGTGTTAGGAAGCGCTTTGGCTATTAGAACAGTAGGTACAGCAGCTATATCGTCTTTATCCGAGAGAGAAGAAAGTTTTTTTAAGGCATTTTTAATCGTAGCATTATGTGAAGCATTGGCAGTGTATGGTCTAATTGTAGCAATCTTACTCTGGACAAAAATCCCTACGCCGATTTAAGTTTGTTTATTAACGAAATTCTATAGTTAGGTGATTTTTGTACGAGTATTATAATTCCCAGTTACGCTTATACGTTTATCAAGATCGATTATTTAAAAAATTTAATTATTGATGATGATACTTTAAGAAGACTAAAGACCATTTATGATATTGAAACTTTTATCGAAACGATAAAACCCTTTTATCCAAATATAGAGGTAAAGGAGTATACTATAGAAGAAATAGAAGGGGTTCTATTTACAAATTATATTCAACTAATTGGCAAAATTCAACAATATTCTCCTTTAAACATGAGAAAATTTTTAAAGAACTACCTTTTGAAGTACGAAATTCAAAACATCAAACAAGTAATCATCAGTTTAATTATAGGAATGAAACAAGAAGAAAGAAGAAATAACATTAATTTTTTGGTTGAAGTTTATTTAGACAACACAGAATTCATCGAGGATTTGCTTAAACTCACCACTTTAGATGAGATTCGAATATTTCTTAAAAGATCTATATACAATATCCCCATTAGAGAAGGAATTCTTTACTTTAAGAAAAATAAGGAAATTTTTGTCTTAGAGGCTTTTTTGGATCAATTATATTATAACCATCTCAATGAACAAGTAAAGAATTTAAATAAAAAAGAAAAAACAATGATCTCGTTATTTGTAAAGTACAAAACTGAAATTTATAATTTAAATATGCTATACAGAGGGATTAAAAACAAAATCGACAAAAAATTATTGTCACAATTCTTAATAAATAATTATTTATTTTTAAATGAGGAAAAACTCAAGTATTTGTTAAATCTTAATAATCTTGACGATTTTCTCCCAATGGTAGAATTACTACTTAAAAATGTAACCAAAGCAGACCAAATTTTCATTACATTAAAGATTGACACTAAACACATAATTAGGTCAATTGAACAATTTTATATTACTTATTATTTCAAGAAATTTACCATCAAAATCGATGATATTGACTTTTTCACAATATCCAAAATTTTGGAAGTTCTAATAAAAAAAGAAAAAGAAATCAAGTTTGATATCTTACCAAGAGTAATCAAAATTATTCATAAGAAGTTTAAAGTATTAAAAAAAATATAGATATGATTAGCTATAATATAAATAACTAATAACAAAGAAGGTTCTAATATAATGGAAATCTTTAAGTGGGTTGAAGAAATCGAAAAGATTTATAATGATTTAATAGAAAAAGCTAAAAAAGGAAGTTTAGAGGAGATACGAAAGGCTAGAAGTTCTCAAGAAAAAGAAATGGAAAACATAACTTATAAGAACCAAGAAATTATTAACGAGGCGTTAGCTAAAGTTTCCAAAGAAGTTAGCGCGAATTCTGAAAATTTTGAAGAACGTTTAAAGAATTTATGTAATAAAATTGAAAAATACTATCAAGAAAATAAAGAAGGATTATCGAGTTCATTATTTGAAAAATTAGGTTTTGATTTTTAATGCCCAATGCAAAAATACATGTGATTGGTTATGATGAGATAGTCTCCTTGTTTGGACTCCTTGGTATTGAAGGAACTATAGCTACTAATAAGGAAGAATTTATCAAAATATTTGAGAATTTAATAAAAAGACCATCAATTGTAATGATAATTATAAATATGGAGTTGCCTGACAATGTTCTTGAATATATTTTGGATTTTAAGACCAATAATAGGACTCCTTTTATATATCTTTTACCCGATATTTTTCAACCAGATATAAGAAATCACGATAAAATTTTTGATAGGATTCATGAGTTAATAGAGGAGATTATTTAATTGAAGGTGATTAGCCATTAGTGAAGGAAAAGAAATTAAGGGAAGGTTTGGGAAATTAGGAATGCATTTAATAAACCAAGCAGAAAATGACATAAAGAACATTAATCAACAAACTCTCTTTCAGATAGCAGAAGCTAAGAAAAAAAACAAGGAGAGAATTAGAGACAGTTCTTTAAAAATGAAAGAGCATTTTAACGAAACTTCTAACAAATTGTTGAATAGTTCTTTATCTTCCACTCTTTTAAAAACTAAAGAAGAAGTATTGAAATCGAAAAATAAGTTAAAGTTAGAGCTTATTTCAGACTTAACAGAGTTAATAAATGATAAAATAAAAAACAATTATACAAATTACACAAACTTTATAATAAGAACCCTTGAAAGTATTAAATATATTATTGATAAACCACCTGAGATCAAAATTACACTAAATTCAAGAGATTATGAGTTTTTTAGTAAAAATGTAGAATTAATTGAAAAAATCTTTAAGAATAAAGTTAGGATAACGAAATCAGAGAAAAATTTCACAGGTGGTTTTATTTGTGTCGTATTATCAGGAAAAATTTCATATAATTATACGATTGAAAATCAATTAAAAAAACACATTTCAATTATAGAAATTGAGTTTTCAAAGATTTTTTCAGGTTCAGAATCAGATATTAAAAAGCTTGAAAATGATTACGTTCATTTTATACAAAATCAAAAATTAGCATTAGATAGTTACTTAAAGGATTATGAATGAAACTCAAGAAAAGATTAAACCCGGATATATTTCATCCATAAATGGAAACTTAATAGAAATTAAGGGCTTAGAGGACCAAGTTAGGCTTCATGATTTAATAAGAGAATCAAAGCATAAAATTTTAGGCGAAGTAATTCAAATTTATTCAGATCATGTAATTGCAAAAGTGTTTGAAAACACTTTTAATTTAAAACTAAATGAGGAAGTTCTGAGTTTACAAGAGCCCTTATCAATGGAATTAGGTCCGGGGTTATTAGGTAAAATTTTTGATGGCATTCAGAGACCACTCGAAGCAACATTTTTAAAATCTGAAGAGGGTGGTTTTTTAGAGAGAGGCTCAGATATTCCTTCTCTTTCAAGAGAGAAAAAATGGACTTTTAAGCCACTACGGAAGATTGATGAATTTGTAAGTACAGGGTATGTGATAGGAGTTGTTCAAGAAACTCAACTTATTGAACATAAAATAATTGTACCAGTAGGAGTTTTTGGAAAGATAACTTGTATAGCAGAAGAAGGGGAATATACTGTAATTGATGAAATCTATCGCCTAAAAAGAGGATCTAAAGAAAAATCCTTTAACATGATTCAGAAATGGCCAATTACTAAACATAGACCATATAAAGAACGAAGTTATCCTCAAGAACCACTAATAACTGGAATGAGGGTGATTGATCTATTATTTCCAATAGTAAAAGGAGGTACGGTAGCCGTTCCTGGTGGCTTTGGAACTGGTAAAACAGTTATTCAACAATCCTTAGCAAAATGGTGTAATGCTGATGTCGTCGTTTATATTGGATGTGGGGAGAGAGGAAACGAGATAGCAGATGTTTTAAAACAATTTTCTGAGATCAAAGACCCTAAAACAGGTCATTCGTTATTGGAACGAATTATTATCCTTGCGAACACTTCAAATATGCCTGTTTCCGCTCGAGAAGCTAGTATTTTTTCTGGAGTCACTATTGGAGAGTATTACAGAGATATGGGATATGATGTTGCAGTTTTAGCTGATAGTACATCAAGATGGGCAGAGTCCCTAAGAGAAATTTCTGGATTATTAGAAGAAATGCCCGCTGAAGAGGGATATCCTGCGTATTTACCTTCTAAAATTTCGAGTTTTTATGAAAGAGCCGGAATTGTTAATATTTATGGGGATGAAGATTTAGGAAAAGAGAATTATGGTTCATTAACTATTATCGGGTCAGTATCACCCCCATCAGGAGATTTCAGTGAACCTGTAACTTCAACAACTAAACGTTTTGTTCAGGCTTTTTGGGCCTTAGACGCAAATTTAGCTTACTCCAAGCACTACCCCGCAATAAATTGGCTGAATTCGTACTCAAAATATCCCGAATCCGTTTCTGATTGGTGGTATGAAAGAGATATTTATTGGCCTGAGATAGATATAGACTGGTATGAGTGTAGAAAACAAATAAATAACATTCTGTCTCAAGAGAATGAACTAAAAAATATAGTCCAATTAGTAGGTGAAGAAAATTTACCTGAAAATCAACAATTCATCCTCTTCATTGCTAGAATAACTAGAAATAGCTTTTTAATTCAAAATGCATTTGATTCGATTGACTGCTTTACCGGGATTAAAAAATTAATTGGGTTTGTGAAGCTTATCTTATTACTGTATAACGAAGGTAATCAATTATTAAATCAAGGATTTTTGCTTGAAGAAATCAAGGAATTTAAAGTTGTTGATGATATACTTAGAATTGGGCGGTCTGTTCCCAATGACGATTTTAAGAAATTAGAAAAATTAAGAAGTAAACTGAATAATGAAATAGAAACTATAAAGTTATTACATGGAGTTTTTAAGAAAAAATGAGCGTAATTTATAGGAAGATAAAGAAAATTATTGGACCTTTAGTGTTTTTAGATAATAAACATGATGTACAATATGGTGAGATCGTTAAAATCAGAACGAACGATGGTAAAGAACGAACGGGCCAAGTTGTGAAAATGGACGAGAGTACGATAACTATCGAAGTATTTGAAGATACGGCCGGATTATCTTCTGAAAATTCTACAATTACCTTCACTGAAGATTCATTTAAAATAAAAATATCTAGCGATATGTTCGGAAGAGTGTTTAACTCCTTAGGAAAACCAATCGATATCAATACAAAACAAGTATTGGAATCTGAGATTTTAACTGAAATAGAAAGAGATATAAATGGTTTACCTATTAATCCATTTGCTCGGGAATATCCCTCAGAAGTAATCCAAACTGGAATATCTGTCATTGATGGTCTTTTCACATTAATTAGAGGTCAAAAACTCCCCATTTTTAGTGATCAAGGGATGCCTCATAATCTATTAGCAGCTCAAATTGTTACCCAAGCCAAAGTATTAACCAAAGAACCGTTCTTAATAATTTTTTGTGGCATCGGAATCATCCAAGATGAAGCGATTTTTTTTATGAAGCGTTTTCAAGAGAGTGGAAACATTCAAAATATAATTTCTTTTATCAACTTTGCTGACGATCCAATAATGGAAAGACTAATAGTTCCACGTGTTGCTTTAACAACTGCCGAATATTTCGCATTTGAAAAAGACATGCATGTTCTCGTAATTTTAATTGACATGACCAATTATGCAGAAGCTTTAAGAGAGTTAAGTTCTGCTAAAGAAGAGATTCCTAGCAGGAAAGGATATCCGGGGTATTTATATACTGATTTTGCGTCACTCTACGAAAGAACTGGAAAAATTAAGGGTAAAAAGGGAACTATAACACAAATTCCGATTCTAACAATGCCCGGAGGAGATATAGCCCACCCTATTCCGGACACTACGGGATATATTACCGAAGGCCAGCTAGTTCTAAATCGCAATTTAGACAAAAAAGGAATTTATCCACCCCTTGAGGTTCTAGCTTCTATTTCCCGGCTAATGAAAGATGCTATTGGTAAAGAAACTACTAGGGAAGACCATGCGGATGTTAGTTCTCAATTATTATCCTCTTACTCTGCTGCTCTTGAAGTTAGAGATCTTATATCGATTGTTGGAGAAGATGGTTTAAGTTTTAATCAAAAAGCATTATTGAAGTTTGGAGAAGTATTCGAGCAAACTTTTTTAAATCAAAGTTATTCTGAAGAAAGAGATATTAATACAACGCTAGATCTCGCTTGGAAAGCTTTATCTCATATGCCAAGGCATCAATTATTTAGAGTCCACCAAGAATTAATCGATAAATATTATATTGGCGAGGTGTAACCAAAAGCGTCTTTTCGTGAATTTCGACCCACAAAAACTAACCTGCTATCGCTACAGAAGAGATTAAATTTTGCGGTCAAAGGTGAAAACTTTTTAAGATTTAAATTAGAGCAATTAATGGTTGAGATTAAAGAAAATTGGGACAATTATTTAGAGAGTCGCGAAATCTTTATCGATTTATACAAAGAAACTATGATTAAGCTTCATCAAACATATAAAGAAATGGGAAAAAGAGACTTTAAATTAATCAGTAAGTTGAGTAAACTTCAGTACAAACCCACGATAGATGTAACATATTTTAAAAAGATAGGATCATTAATTCCAGTAATCGAATATGAATTAATAAAGGAGGAATTACTTCCTGCTTATTCTTTTGAAAATTCCAGTCATTATCTTGATGACTTAATAATAGTTTTAGAAAAATTTTTTGAACAACTCATTGTTTTTGCAAAATTAGAAGATGTAATGTTAAAGATATCTCTATCTTACAAGAAAATTAACCGTAGAATCAGAGGTTTAAAAAATGTCATAATACCTGAGCTACAATTTGAAATAAAAAAAATTAAAGAGATATTAGAAGAAGATGAAAGAGAAAATTATGTTAGGTTAAAGAATACAAAAGACTTGATTACTAAAGAACTATGATTGGAAGCGATTAAAAAATGACAGAAAAAAGTGCAATGGTATTATTCCAGGTTAATATTAATCAAAATTTCAAAGATCTCCTCCTACAACATCTTTCTCAACTAAGTTTGGTACATATTAAAACCAAACCCGATGAAAATGCGATTTCTGATAAGGATGATGCTTTATTTGAGAGAATTAACAAATTAAGTCAGAGCTTAGAAAACCTATTTAAAAATCTTGATATTACAGAATCTGATTTCCAAAAATTAAGTATTGAACCTGAACAAAGGAAAAAATTTGAAGCGAAAGATATCGACGATTTAATAACCGAATTGGTTAATGAAATCAATTATTATTCCAATCGTATTAACGAGTTAAAAAGTAATCGTACTAATATTGAAATAGAATTAGAAAAAATTAACACAATTCATGGGAGTTATCTATTTTTAGAAAAATACCAGTTAACGCGAGACAAATTAATGAAATTTAAGCGTTTAGAATTTAAAGCCTTTACGACCTTCGCAAAGAATTTAGAAAATATTGAAAATATCTTTGAATTCTCTCATTTTCCAAATTTTCTTCATTATGATTATTTAAGCAATGATAGAATAGCATTTTTAATAATCTATCCTAAAGAAAACGAGGACGAATTTAGAGAAAGGATACGATTAATTCACGCTGAAGAGGTACCTATATTAAAAAAATATTTACTCTCAGATGGGATCAATTTTCCGCGAATTGCAAAAGAAATCAAGTTTGTTATTACTTCTTTAAATAAAAATCAAAAGGAATTGGATAGATTGAGAGATGACCACCTCCCCTTGTTTGCTGCGGCAAATGAGATAGTTAAGAATCTGGAAGAATATAACTGGGTGTCACATCAATTTGAAGAATTATCGTTAAATCGATTAAGGTTGAGCTTTTTCTTACCTAAAGGAAAAGAAAAGGAAATTCATCAAGGATTAATTGAAAAATTTCAAGATAAAATTACCATCGACTCAGTCAATATTACAAAACATAAAATTGCTAACCTAAAAGAGGATAAGGAACACGTACATTCTGGCAAAACTAAAAAAATCAAGGAAGAAACAGTCTCAAAAGAAGAAATTGCCGAGGATGAAAAAGAGAGTGAAAAAAAGGATTTACGCAATTCAGCTCCTACAGTTATGAGGAATAATTTTTTAGTTAGACCTTTTGAAACAATTACTAAAATGTATGGAGTTCCTGCTTATTCCGAGATTGATCCTACCCCAATTATCGCATTAACATTTCCTATTTTGTTTGGATTAATGTTTGGAGATATAGGACATGGTCTAGTTTTAATTATTGCAGGTTTAATTGGTGCTGCCAGATATAGAAAAAAGAAAGGAAAAGATTTCATAAATTTTTGCTGGATCATAGTTTACTGTGGCATTGGAGCAGTATTAGTTGGATTTCTATATGGAGAATTTTTTGGTATGCATGAAATTAAGTTATTTAATACCGTTTACATGCATCTAGAACCCCTAAAGATTCCTATATTGAATATTACTTTGTATAATCCATTAGATAACATAATGTCCGTTTTTAAGTTTGCTGTCTTAGTTGGAGTGTTCCATCTTAATTTGGGTTGGTTTGTTCAATTTTTGAATTATTGGAAACAGAACAGAAAATTCTTAGGTTTCACAGATTCTCTGATTAAAATATTTCTCCTAACTGGAGGTACTATTTTAATATTTACATATGGATTCGATATTTACACTTGGTTAGAACCCCCTTACCCTATATTATTACCATTAGTTCCCGGGATAATGTTAGTAGCTTTAAAACCCTTTGGTAAAATATTCCGCATTTCTTATTTGAAAGAAGAGTCCGTAGGAGGGCTCATCGGTGAAGGCACAATGGAAGCATTTGAAACTCTCCTATCAATCATGAGTAATGTAGCATCATATATAAGATTATTAGCCTTAGCCTTAGCCCACATATCATTAATGGTTGCAATTATTGCTATGGGGGATCTGGTTCCAGGCGGTGATGTTGTTAGCGATACTGTTAATATTATAGGGTCTATATTTGGGAATATGATTGTTATTCTGCTCGAAGGGTTATTAGTGTTTATAAATACTATCAGACTTCACTTCTATGAATTTTTCTTTAAATTTTATCAAGGTAGCGGTATAAACTATATACCTTTCTATTTGAATGATACCTATTCGCAAATCATCTTCAAGGTAAGCAGTATCAAAGATGTAATATCAGAAGAAATCGATAAAGTAATCGAATCTAAAATAACCCAAGAAGACATTATTGAAGCAGAAAAGCTAGTATCTAAGAAATTTATGTAGTTAACAAATAAGACTTTTAAGTAGGAAATTATATAATGAATTCTGAGAAAAAAGGAGATTTTAAGGAAAAAGAAGTGAACCAAAGAGGATATTTTGTTAAAATCTTAATTTTAATAATTTATCTAGTTTTTGTTGTCTATCTTTTTTATGTTTTATCCGTATGGGGAATTAATCTCGTTATAATATTATTGTTACTTGGATTTTTGTCATTAATTGTACTTGGAACGTTCTTTAGGCAAAAAAAAAAATCAATATATTCAGAATTATATCCTGATAAAGAACGAAAAAAAATCCAGCGCCCTCCCAGAAAGATAGAATTGAAAATTGAAACCGATTCTGAGAAATTGCAGGAAAGGAAATTAAGAAACATAGATCTAAGTTTTAAATATCGTAAATCTCTTATCAATAAATGCGAAAATTGCGGAATGATTATTACAGGTTATAAGAAAAATTGTCCTACCTGCGGCAATGCTTTTAAATTAAAAGAGGTAATTAAGAAATGCAAAACTTGTGGAATGACAATTCCCAAATCTACAAAAAAATGCCCAATCTGCGGAACAAGAACATTATAAAACTAACAATAAAAAAATTTGGAGAAAACGAAAATGGTAGTAGTTATTAACGAATCAGATGGAGGTTATATCTCTGCGGTTAACGGATCATTAGTAGAAATAAAGGGCTTGGAAAATAAGGTCAGGCTTAATGATTTAATTAAAATAAGTAAACATAATTTCCTATGTCAAGTGATTCAAATTTACTCTGACCGTATTATTGCTCAATCCTTTGAAAGTACTAATAGTATTAGATTAAACGAAAAGGTTGTTAGCCTTCAAGAACCTTTATCAATGGAATTAGCACCCGGATTATTAGCAAACGTTTTTGATGGAATCCAAAGACCATTAGACCTTACATTCGATTTTTTTCAAGAAGGAAGAATAAAAAAAGGACTTGAATTTCCATCTCTCTCAAGAACCAAAAAGTGGCATTTTATTCCAACAAGAAAAACGAATGATATAGTTTCTAGTGGTGATGAGATCGGAATAGTTCAAGAAACTTTAATGCTGGTTCATAAAATAATGATACCACCTAGAAAATCAGGGCTACTCTCTTTTATTGCAGAAGAAGGAGAATATACCATTATTGACGATCTTTATCGTTTGAACAAAGATAATGAAGAAGAATCTTTTTGCATGCTGCAAAAATGGCCAGTTACAAAGAGAAAACCTTTTAGTGAAAAAGAACAACCTCACGAACCCTTGCTCACTGGAGTACGGATAATAGATTTATTGTTTCCTGTAGCAAAAGGTGGTACTTTTGCTGTTCCAGGAGGATTTGGAACCGGTAAAACAATTATACAACAGAATATCGCAAAATATTGTAGCGCTGATTTAATTGTATTCATAGGGTGCGGGGAACCTGGGAATGAAATTGCCAACTTCCTTAAACAGTTCACTGAAACTTTTGATCCGGATACTGGAAGACCGTTACTGGATCGCATCGTCCTTATTGTAAACACTTCAAATATGCCCGTGTCGGCTCGTGAAGCGAGTTTATTCTCAGGCATAACCATCGCAGAATATTACAGAGATATGGGATACGATGTTGCTGTTATTGCAGATAGCATTTCAAGATGGGCAGAATCTCTAAGAGAGATATCAGGTTTATTAGAGGAAATGCC
>Ga0114922_10005967_pt1 | contig 11192 bp, 7 predicted proteins | sample AartaG_FD_100975 | JGI IMG/M metagenome (GOLD analysis project Ga0114922, IMG submission 100975) | Deep subsurface microbial communities from Aarhus Bay to uncover new lineages of life (NeLLi) - Aarhus_00045 metaG | ecosystem: Environmental > Aquatic > Marine > Oceanic > Sediment | place: Aarhus...
ATTTCTCCGTTCTTAGCCCTTAAAGCTTTCATCCCCTCGAAGATTCCCTGACCATAGTTTAATACACAAGCAGCTGGTGAAATTTCAAAATTGCCGAAAGGTACTAATTTTCCTTTTTCCCATTTTCCATCTTCGTAATTTGAGACAAACATTTCTTTTGTTTCTATAAACTCGAAACCTAGAGAATAATAATCTATATCTTTAGCATCCATAAATATCAATTCCTTGTTTATTTTATCAGATTTATTTAATGAAGAGTATACTAAAAAATCTTATTGATAAAAATCAGTATATCAACAGTCTTTAGAAAATCAATAAAAATAAATAAAAAAAACAAGATTTATAAATTAATTTGAGAAAATGTCTAAAGGTAAAAGTTAACACTCAAGAGCTATGACCGAAAATCCTCGAATATCAAACGAATTTAAGATAGTTATTGCAGGATTAGATAACGCAGGAAAAACAAGCGCTTTAATAGCGTTAAGACAAAAATATAACTTCTATGAACGAGTAAAAAATTTAAAACCCACCATCAAAATCGATTACAGCTCCTTCAAGTTCCTTAAAACCTTCCGTATTAATCTCTGGGACATGGGAGGGCAAAAAAAATTCAGAAAAATTTACATTACTAATCCTATTTATTTTGAAGATACCGATTATATTTATTATCTCATAGATATGCAAGATGAAATCAAATTTGAGGAAACCGTAGAATATCTCCACGAATTACTTGACATTTATAGAACTTTGAGTTATTCTAATGAAGTAATAATATGTTTTAACAAATTTGATCCCCAGTTTAAAAGTAGTGTAGAATTTTTAGATCGAGCGAATATGATTAAAAAGTTGATTCTATCGCAAAATAAGGATATTAAATTTGAATTTTATAATACCTCATATTACGACATCTCATCAATTTCGCAAGCTTTTTCTCATTCGTTAAATAGCTTATTAAATTTAAACGATGTGGATGACGGATTAAATAAGTTAGTAAATAATTTTAATTGTAGATATGCAATTTTATACACAGATTCGGGTATAATTATATCTGACCATTACATAGACACGATGGATATAAGAGAGTTTGAGGAGAAAATAAGTCATAAGATTAGCGAAGACCTCGAATTTTTTCAGAGGTTAAAGGATGAGAACGTTAATATAGATGATAGATTAGCTTTTTCAAACGATAAAGCTGATTATGTAAAAAAATTTTCAATCTTATCTCAGAATAAAGATAATACGTTCTACATTGGAGTGAGTACGACAGTAAGTAATATTAATGAAATTAAGACTGAATTAGAAAAATTAAGAAATGTTTTACAAATGAGTTTTACTTAATCTTACATACTTCCTCTCGATATCGATTTCTTTAACACCTTTTATTTTTCCCATAAACAAAATATTTTTCTAAAATATAAAGCTACTTTACATATGGCGCTTCAAAAAATGACGGCTAAGAAAATCATCGAGAAAAAAAAGCAGGGAGAAAAAATTGTTACCATAACCTCGTACGATTATTCCTTTGCTAAAATTGTAGATGATTGCGGGATAGATTTAATTCTCGTCGGTGATTCCCTCTCCATGGTAGTTCTTGGATATAAAAATACGTTATCAGTTACGATGGACGAAATGATTCACCACACTAAAGCAGTAGTTAGAGGGGTGTCGAATTCTATGGTCGTTGGCGATATGCCCTTTTTATCTTACAAAATCGGGATCAAGGAGGCAGTAAAAAATGCGGGAAGGTTTATTCAAGAAGGTGGCGCGGAAGCTGTCAAAGTTGAGGGCGGAGCTAAAATATGTCCGACGATAAAAGCTATGATTGATGCAGATATACAAGTGATGGGCCACATAGGACTAACACCTCAGGCAGTATATAGATTTGGTGGGTTCTTAGTACAAGGAAAAACCGTAGAGTCCGCCAAAAAGTTAATAATTGACGCTAAAAAATTAGAAAAAACAGGTGTATTTTCAATCGTGCTTGAGAGCGTACCCTGGCAAATTGCAAAATTAATAACAAAGTCGGTAGACATTCCTACCATTGGTATTGGTGCTGGTCCGTATTGCGACGGGCAAATACTAGTTATAAATGATATGTTGGGGCTATTCACAGATTTTAAACCGAAATTTCTCAAGTATTTTGGGAATATTGGTACTTCCGTTCGAGAGGCTATAAATAACTATAAAAGCGAGGTAGAAGGAGGAGTATTTCCCGATGCAGAACACTCCTACGAATTTCCAACAGAAGACTTGAATGAGATTGAAAGTTGGTTTGAAAGTGTTGAAATTGAAAAGGAACTAAAGTAAATCCAATGGTAGCATAATCATACAACCAAATATAATGAGTGGAAAGTTGTATAAGATTTTTTAATGATTTTTGTTTTTATACAAGTGATTATGCCCTCGAAATATATTCAAATTACCTTTTCATTAGGCAAAAAGAATTTGGAAAATAAGATGTAAATTATCCAAAAGTATAATTAAATAAATTTTTATTAATAATAATAACATAAGAACTTTGTTTGATGTTTTGTTCTTAAAAATTAAGACCGAATAAATTAATGGAAGATTCAAAATGGCTGATGAGTACGATTACCTTTTTAAATCTATTGTTGTAGGTGATGGGGGTGTTGGTAAAACAGCTCTTACACTCCGTTTTTCAAAAGGATTCTTTACAGAAGATTATAAAATGACAATTGGGGTAGATTTTCACGTAAAAACAATTTCAATAGATACTTCTGAAGGGGCCATTAAGTGTAAACTCCAACTCTGGGATACAGGCGGCCAAGAGCGATTTAGTTCGATAAGACCGATGTACTATAGGGGATCGTTAGGGACAATACTTGTTTTCGATCTCACAAATTCTGCGAGTTTTGAACATTTACCACAATGGATAGAGGAAGTTAGAGCAAACATAAAAACTGAAATTCCGGTGTTGCTCATTGGAAATAAAAGCGATTTACTCAACCAGAGAGCCGTTTCAGCTGAGGAGATTGGTAGATTTACAAAAGATTTTAACTTGTATTATATGGAAACTTCAGCTAAAACCGGTAATGGAGTAGGTGATTGTTTTTATATTCTTGCGTGTTTAATGATAGGACAAGGTGTTCCTGAGCAATTGGTTGCAAACAAAACTGTTTATGCTCCAGGACAAGTAGTTGAAGAAAGCGGTAAAATACCCTCAAAAGAGTTGCCTTCTAGCAAACCCCATGATGAATATATCGCCCCGCCTGTTCCAGAACCCGCTCAATTCTTAAATGAACAACCTAAAATCGAATATGAGGCCCCGCCCGTCCCCGAACCGAAATTGACTAAATTAGTGGAACCGGCTTCTTTTTTTGAATCTGAAAAGGAAATTGAATATGAAGCTCCACCTGTTCCCGAACCAAAGCCTGAAACGGAACCGCAATTCATTCCCGATATCTCAATTCCTGAATTAACTGAAATTGAATTTAAAACTCCAGATGAAATTTTGATCAAAGAAACGATAAAATCCGAACTTGAATCCTTAACAAGCGACGATACGGTCTATAAACCAAAAGCAATTCCTTTTACTAACGCTCCAGAACCTGCACCACCTCCCAAGGAGTTTCAAAGCCCTCCTTCGGAAAAACCAAAAGAAAGCACTCCGATTCATACTCCATTTCGCGTAATTAAAAGGGAAGAACCTACGAAACCTCAACCTGCATCAATGACATTTGAACCTAACACCAAACCACAACCAGATCCTATAAGTAGATCACCACTTTTTCAAACCCAAACACCTCAAGGATCTACTTCTGATTCACTTATCGATTACATGCCCCCAGCCATTATGTCAAAAAAGGAGAAGAAAAAGAAAGACAATGAACAAAAGAAGCAAGATAAAGAAAAAGCAAAGATTGAGAAGGAAAAAAAAATATCTGAAGAACGGGAGAAACAAGAGAATTTAATTAAAGCTATGAAAAAATCGAAAAAAGAAAAACAAACTGAACCTAAAAAAACCAAACCGTCATCACTCCCTACTGTTAGTAAACCCAAAGTTGGGATGGATTCCTTATTTCAAACTCTTAGCCAAAGATCTGAAGTAGAATCTCAGAGTCAGAGCGTTCCTTTTATGCCTTTTACAGGAGAAAGGAAAACTAAGGAAGAGGGGGCGTCTAAATTAAGAATAATTCCTAATGTAGCGGATGTTGAAGCCAACTCTAATTCTTTTACAGCGTTTACGTCTGCTCAACAAGTAGAAGAAGAAAAACCAAAAAGTAAATCTAAAGATCTTTTAATCTGTGAACAATGTGGATCTATTTTATCCTCTGATTATGCTTTTTGTAATAAATGCGGTAATAAATTATAATTTTTAAACATTGAAATAGATCTTTTTTATTTGAATCTTCTAAAGATTTTTACCGCAGATGGGGCAAGTGCTCCACAATTTTTTGATCTTTGAATTACAATAAGGACATATTTTTAAATCTGGATCTATTTGAGTTTGGAGCTTTCCAAAGATAGTTAAATTGTCCTCTAAACGATAGCTTTTTGGTTGTGGTGGTGGTTGAATCGAAGGTTCGCTTAAATTATCGTTTAATTTTATATTAGGTTCTGGTATTGAGTTACTCGCCAAATCTGGTGGTTCGTTATATTCGCTCTTTACCGTATCTTGCTGTGAAAATCGTCGATTTCCTTCTGATTCTTCTATAGGAATGCCAACTTCATAATGAAAATAATTTCCCTCGTTATTTTCAATAATAACTTCACCATGAGCTAGTAATACCTCAATGTAATAAATAATAATAGAACCCATTGGAACTTCAGCTATTTCTGCTATAAAATAATCTAACTCGTGTTCCATTTGCATTCGATACCACGATTTTCCACGATCAGCACTAAATATGAGCAGAACCCTTTCTAAAGTTTTGTTAAAATCATCTTCTGTTAGTTTAACAACAATTTTAATCGTTTTTTTTTGTATACCCTTTTGCCCTAAAGCTTCTTCTGCTTTAGCAGCATCCCACGCGGTTCCGCATTTAGGGCAATTCGTAAACCAATTTGGGTATTCAAACATGCAGTTAGTGCAGTTTTTCGTAAAATAACGGGTAGTTTTTATTCCAAATGTTTTTTTTTTATCTTTTCCCATTCTCCAATCAGTTCTAAAGAGGAATTTTACCCTAATAATCTTATATAAAATATTAAATTACTTTCCGACTAATAAATATATTTCAGACGGATATATAAAAAACTAAATTCTTACTTATTATAATTTTAGTTTTTTTACAATTTTTTCTAAATCACCGGCAAAATTAGATAAATGTCCTCTCTTTACGTGAGGCATTATCACAACTCTAACTAAATTAAAATCTAGGAATTTCCCTAACATCCAATTATTGTGACGTAACGCTTTTTCGAGTTCACAGATACTATCTCCATTTTCCGTGGTGATCCCAACCACATTCATAACAGGATCCGCAGCTAATTTTATCCCGCGAATTTCAGAGATCCTTTGTGCTAAATATTTAGTGTTATCCATACATTTCGAAACTATTTCATTAAAACCTTTAATTCCTAAATACTTTAATACTCCCCAAAACGCTATGATTGGACCTCCTGGTCTAGTCCCAACAATATGAAAGTGCTTAAATGATCCTCCCGCTAAATAAGGAATTTCAAAACCCGTTTTCTGTAATATTGAAGAGTCTTTAATAAAAATGCCGCCAGAAGGAATTATTCCTAAACCCATTTTATGAGGATCAGCAGTAATTGAATCTACAGAGTTTATCGAAAAATCCCAAGGAGGAACCTGATAACCTAACCTTTTAAGAAAAGGTAAAACAAAACCTCCGAATGCGGCATCAATGTGAAAAAAAATATCTTTACCTTCAATAAATGTACCTATATCTTCAATTGGGTCAATTAAACCCAATGAAGTTGTGCCCGCAACTCCGACAATAGCACAAGTATTTTTATTAATTAATGTTTCAAGATGATTTAAATCCACTTCGTAATTCTCTAATAATTTCACCTTTCTCAGTCTAAGGTTTAACAAATCAGCTGCTTTATCAAAAGAAATATGAGCAGAAATTGGAACTACGACTTCCGGATTTTTAATATCAGATCGCAAATTTCTGGCGATCCTCATAGCTATCAAATTTGCTTCAGACCCGCCAGTAGTAAATGTTCCTATAATGTTTTTATTTCCAAACAAATCCCCAATTTCAGAGATTAGTTCATCCTCCAATGCAGCAGTGCCTGGGAATAACCCGGGATCTCCTAAATTCTTAGAAATATATTTGAGATAGATTTCTTTAGCAAAATCTAATGGCTCTGTGCACATTGATCCTAAAATTGAGCCTGAATCGTAGGAAAAATCTTTCTCAAGCTTTTTTTCCAGCAAATGAAGTATATCTCGTTTCTCTAAACCGTTTTCTTTCATCTACTACATTGAATAATTGATTATGTTATAATTTCTATTAATTCTAAGAAATAAAAAGCTTATAAGAATTAAAGTTTTACAAATTAAGATTTATATTAGGAGAATTCTAATAAAATTGGTAAAATTTATACTTAAACAAACCGCTCTGAATCTCTCTTAGTATATTTTTCAATAACGAGTCCTAGTTCCTCGCTTATATCAATTTTATAATAATTAGCTACACATAATATCGCAAAAATAACATCTGCGAGCTCTTCACCTATTTTACTTGCGTTTTCGTCAGACTTTTTTGGTTTAAATCCTTCAAGGTAATTTATTTCTCTAGCTAATTCACCAACTTCTTCCACTATCGCACTGAACATAGAAAGAGGAGGCCAATAGCCACCATGATTTATAATCCAAGCATCAATTTTTTGTTGAAATTCTTTGAGCGATAAATTTTCTTTCATAAATAATGTAAGATACTCAAATATTTATTGACAGTGAATATGTAATTTATTGAAAAAATTGCAAAATTTTCAGCAGTAAAACCTTATTTTATAATGATTTTTAGGTAGTCTTATATTAAATATTGCAAAATTCTATCTAAATTTATACCCTGTATTAAAACAGCTATTTTGAAAAATAAATTAAAGGATTAAATAAGAAAAATGAAAGATAAATTTATTTCTCTTTATGAGAAAAATCACTCAAAAAAGGACGATGAAAGGTTAGGATTATTCCAACGGCTTAATGATGAGTATTCGATTAAAAAAGCTCTATATCCTGGAAGTTATGCACATATTACACCAATATTTGTATTTCCAGCAGTTATTTTTAACGATGTATATAAGAAACTTCAAAAATTTTTCGATTCAGATGAAGTTTTTAAATATATAAATAAAAGAAAAATTTATTCCGAGGAGCCATTTTATTCATATATATGCGAAGATTACAACAAAGAACTCCCATTGGAAAAGAAGAGCTTTGATTTATTAATATCCCAATACGCAGGATTCATATCTCGCGCTTGCAGACACTATTTAAAAATTGGTGGAATATTAGTAGTTAATAATAGCCATGGAGATGCAAGTATGGCCTCTATATCGCCTGATTATGAATTTAGTGCTGTAATAAACAAACGAGACAAAAAGTTCACTCTTTCCACCCGAAATTTAGAAGAATATTTTATACCTAAGAAGAAGATTGAAATAACAGAAGAATTTTTAGAAAAATATATGCGTGGAGTGGGATATACGAAAACTGCAACAGATTATGTTTTTAAGAGAACATGTTAACCATATACTTCAAGATAAAAGAGAGTTTTGGAATCTTTAATCTTTTTATATTTTAATGAACACCTATTACTCTAAATTTACCTTCAATTTTATGAACCATAATATTCATTGAATATTTTTTAACTTTAGTTTTTCTAGTTTACTGTATTCCCGAATTTATTAAAAAGAAAATTGTAAAATCCGAGTAGAGCATTATTAATATATTTTTGCAATATTTTTTGTAAGAGTTTCTATAATAATTTTTGTTAGATTTGCATTATTTATTGTCAATGAATTAGGAAAACAAATTATATCTTTTTCTAGATTCCCATTCTGCTTTCTTACCCGGATTATACCTATTTACTTCGCTGTAATACCCTGTAACTCTTGAATATACTTTAACATCTCCAGATTGACAATTAAGACAGATAAAACTCCCACCTCGAAACATTTTTCTACAATGAGGGCAATAAGTAAAATCGGTTGTGTAAGCGAAATAAGCCGTGTTAGTATTAAGGCATATATTTTTAGTTAGTTCCCACAATCCGTTAATGTCTGGATTTTGTTCACCAAGCCAGATATGCGTTATTACTCCTCCTTCAACAATTGGATGATAATCTGCTTGTAATTGAATTCTCTTTGATAATGGTAGATTAGCGTCGTAACGAATATGATCTGAATTTGTGTAATAAGCAGAGTTACCAGATGATATTGGAATTGCTTTTTTTGGAAAATGCTTTAAATCTAACTTAGCAAAACGGTTACTCGAAGATTCCCCGGGTTGTTGCCATAAAGAATACGAAATTCCGTCTCTTTCGGTCATCGAATTACACTTTGCTACCATATATTCTAACACTTTTTTCCCAAAATTGTATGCGGTGTCATCTTCGTGCAATTCATACCCAATCAGACTTTTTAAGGCTTCGTTTAAACCAGTAAAACCGATAGAGAGATTCTGATCGTTTAGGTTAAAAATTGGTTCCCCGTCTATTTTACCGCTACACAAAGGTAGATGGCCCGTTCTTAAGCGTTTTTCCATCAATTTCCATTTTTTTAGTAGTACTCTTGCAGAGAGCTCCATATTCTTATCTAAAATCCTAAAGTAATCGTCTTCGTTAGCAGACATGTAAGCGTACCTAGGTAAATTAAGACTGACGCTTTGAAGCGAACCAATTGAGACGTAATTTTCCCAGACATTAGCGTTTTTCCTCTTTTCGGGGTCTAATTCACATCTGCTTATAATTTGATTACCGCTTAAAAATTTACGGCAACATTGGCTATGAATTTCGTCTGGCATCCATTCTGGGCACATATTAAGAAAATATGGAGTGCCCATCTTAGCAACTTCTTCCATTAATTTAATGTAAGATGGTTCGAACTCTTTAAGCCACTCTTTTTTAATCTTTATTTCGTGTTTTGGAAATGCAAATAGCTTTCCATCGTAGTCTCCATGGATATAAACATCAGTTAGAGCGTCAAAAAGCTTTAGACACTCTTCTTTAAAATCACCATATTTACCAATAATTTTACCGTGGGGACCAATAGCCTGAATGGATAACAAACCTTCAGGTACTGTAGGAGTACAAGAAATTGAAGTAAATGGTACTTGCCCTCCCCTCGCTGCAAAAATCTGGTTTGTTTCGAATATTAAGCATTGCATTGATTGTTCGATTTCCCTAGCGGTAAGTCCTTTAGCATAAGGAGCGAGGAACGTAGTTAAGTAATCATAGCCCTGACCGCCTGAAAACTCTCCTTGTATCGTCCCTAACCATTTAGCTAGATGGGTTACAGCCACCCGTAAGCTTCCTGCAGGACCAGACCTACTACAATGTGCCCAACTATTTACGGGAGGAAGTCCGTGTTCGAGAATCATACGAGGATCCCATTCCTGACAATTATGAATTAAGATATTATTTGCATAGAAAGTATGAGTGCGCCAGTCTCCATTACCTTCTAAGGTGAAATCATATAAATATGGATAAGTAGGATGAATTTTTTCAATGCATTTAACAATATCATATGTTTCTCTTTCAGAATATTTTGGTGAATGGTTTTTAAGATACTTTTTTAATTTATTTTGTTTTTTTATTTGTGCAAATTCAACCAATTTAGAGAATTTGAGAATATTATCGCCACCAAAGATTTTTAGCCTATACTGTATACCTTCACCTTTATATCCCTTTATTTCATATTTATAATGTTCTTCTTTAATATAATGATATATAGAATGAGTAGCAAAAACAATACTTAAGAAGTCAATTAAGGATTTTGATTTAGAGGTATATGTAATATCACAATCTGATCTATCAGGCCTATAAATTATATGCCCATCTCCACTGTAGAGGGCAGATAATAATGGTTTTAAATTTTGATCAGATAAATTCAAGAAAATTTCATTAAGTTGCTTCTTATGGCTATAGGGTTTAATTCCAAAAACGTATCTGAACAATAGATAAATCATTTTCCCCCCAAAATATAATTGTGGTGCTTTATTTTCAACAAAATTGGGAGTGATATATGTTTCAAAGCTTTCTTTAATAACCCGCTCCATATCCGCAAGTATATAAGGATCTTTGCTAGTTAAAACAAGATTATAATTCTGTTTATCTTGTATATTGTAATTTCCCTCAGATAAAAAATATCCAATTAATCTTAAGATTGGTTCTTTAATTTTTAAAATTGATGGAATTGAAAGAGGAGACCCAATAATACCCAATTCTAAATTAGAAAATGGAATATTGAATGTTTTTATTATTTTAATTGCCTCTAGAATTGGAAGACTTCCTCTTTCCCAACTTCTTGGGTAATTTAGGATTTCCGCTTTACAAAAAACATCATCCCAAGACATAGAATACCGCTGTCTTACTGAAATTAAAGAATTTCTTAGATCTTTCACGTATATACTCTCTAACAGGTCTGTAGGACACTTTTTAATTAGTTCTTCAATAATATTTAGTTCATAATGATCTCCTTTTATTACACTATTATTTAAAATCAATAATATATCTCCAATTTTTAGATTCTTTGTGGAGATTTGACTAGGAATTGAATCATTAAAGATCATTATACGATGATCATCGCTAAGGAGAATTTCTTTTCCACTTTTCGTCGTTATTTTATTGATATAATCATCTGAAGGTTTTCTTGATAAAAATTTTAGTTTTTTTATTCCCGTAGGCGTATATAATGAAAGTGATTTTGATGACATATTAACAAATTCCTGATTTTTATCAAAATATACATCAAAATCTTTCGCCTTTTTTAAAGATAAATATTTCCCATCAAATGTTGGAATTTTAGTACTACCATCAACGCAAAAGGGTCTTAAATCGAAATATCTTAGCATATGTACATGGATGTCTCCGTATAAATGAGCATGCGCTTCTTCTGAGTTTAAAATCCTTAAAAGAGCATATTCGTCAGAAATTCTATTTGCTGCCCAATGGTGAATACTCTCGGGATTTAGATCTTGATTAGCGTTTTCATTGACACCTTTCTCTAATATCGCTTCGTAATCCATTAAAGGCATA
>Ga0114922_10005968_pt1 | contig 11192 bp, 14 predicted proteins | sample AartaG_FD_100975 | JGI IMG/M metagenome (GOLD analysis project Ga0114922, IMG submission 100975) | Deep subsurface microbial communities from Aarhus Bay to uncover new lineages of life (NeLLi) - Aarhus_00045 metaG | ecosystem: Environmental > Aquatic > Marine > Oceanic > Sediment | place...
GGCAGCAAGCGGCTTACCGAGTCGATTAGAACCATCGCCGGCAATTCACCACCAGACAGGACGTAATCCCCGATGGAGATCTCATCTGTCGCTAAATGCTCCCGTATGCGTTCATCGACGCCTTCATATCGACCGCAGATCAATGCAATGCGCTCGCTCCCGGCTAGCTCCCGCGCTGTTGCTTGATCGAAAACTCGACCTTGAGGGGTGAGCAGGATCACAGGAACCTCACCCCGCGAGTCTCCGAGTATAGATTCAACGGCCGCGAAAATCGGTTCAGGCTTCATCACCATACCGCCGCCGCCACTGTACGGTTCGTCGTCGGTCGTGTGGTGACGATCGGTTGTGTAATCGCGTAAATAGTGCAGATGCACTTCAATCCGGCGTGATTCCTGGGCTTTGCCCAGGACGCCGGCTTGTAGATAATCCTCCATCACCTCTGGAAACAACGTGAATACATCGAATCGCATTTGAATTGAACCTTATCGCAACTTTGGCCTAACTAACCATGTGCAGCTATAGGATATCTCCCTTTTCATTGATAGTAGAACGCTTGCAGTGTCTACGCTGATTATAATCATCTCTATGAAGACATCCAAAATATTCCTGTGCAAAATAGCGTTTCGGTTTGCTATTAAATAATGCTCTGGTATGTCATGCTGGGTGGAGCGAAGCATCACGGGGTGCGGTAAATTCCAATAGCTAAGTATTATGGGGAAACGCTTGGATTAAGACGCTCCTCTACCCACCGCGCCAGGACTTGCTCAGTCGCTTTAAAGCCCAACTGTGGAAGATCGCCAGGCTCGAAGAAACCGACTTCGTCCGCGTCATCACCTGCAGCCAACTCACCTCCCACGATCCGGGCTCGATAGAAAATCACAATGCTCGCGCCGCGCGGGTGTTCTGCCCCATAAACCACATCCACAAGATCGACGATTTCGACGTCCAGCCCGGTCTCCTCCAAACATTCCTGGACCGCGGTGGAGCGGGGATCTTCCGGCCCATCGACAAAGCCAGCGGGAAGGGTCCACTTCCCCTGCATCGGGACATTGATTCGCCTCACCAACAACACCTTCCCATCGCTCTCAACGAGGACACCTGCCGCGACTTTCGGGTCGCGAAAGTGAATGTGCCCACATGCAGGACAGGTCGGGCGAATCTCGCCGAACGATTCGCGGTCTTCCACTTCTGTGCCACAAAAAGGACAAAAGCGGACGGAGAAAACCTCATTCATGTGCGTTTGTATCGAATCCAGAGAGTTAAGCCGCCGAGAATCAAGACGAGGGCGCCAAAACTAATTTCAAGCACGCGCAGGATGGGAACAGGAGCAGGGCTCCAACGTTCTGTTGTTTCTTGCGCATATGCCAGGTCAACATCGCCAGGCGGCTCTGCGTCAGATTCCTGGGTTTCTGCCACGGCGTTCATACTTTCGGTTGGAGGTGTTTCCGCATGTTCGTCTGTGGAAGGCTCAGCTGGCTGTTCGACAGCGCCCTCTCCAGCGACCGTCTCCCCCCCAACCACCTTTTCAGCCATTGGCTGGGGTGAGGGTGAAGTCGCCGCACGAAGTGCTTCCTCGGGTTCTTCCTGGGCTCCGATCGCCGGTGGTGCAAGGATCCCGCTAATCTCCTCTTCCGCCAACACATCAGCTCCATCGCGTTGATCATCCGTCTGAGCAAAGGTTTCCGCGACTCCGAGTTCAGGCTCGGCTTGGGGAGCGGCGACAAGAGCTTCTTCTGCCGCGTCGCTCATCACTGCCGCTCGCGAAGCCATGGATAACTGCCCTGTAAATGTATCCAATCCCACCAGCACAACGAAGACAACAGCGGCCAGCGCCGTCGCGAATTGGAAGACAGGATATGCACGAGATCGAGAACGAATCCCCGCGGTCTTAGGGGTCAATGTGAAGCTGCGGGGCAGCGGAGCTTCCGGAAGTGATCCCAGCTGCTGTACAACAGCTTTCATCTCTTCAAGCGCCCGCTTCAATCCCGGTTCATATTCCAGGCGCGAGAGTAAGCGAGCAAGAGCGCGCGCCGATAACTCGCCATCGAGATACGCCGACAATAGTTCAAGATCACGGGCAGGAAGATGGTTTATTTCCTTCATCAAATCGTCTCATCATCCAGACGAAACCTGGATGGTAAAAGTTCCCCTCGCCGATTCAAGCATTCACGCAACCTCCCGCGTGCACGCGCCAACCGGCTCTTCACAGTCCCAATGGGCTTACTTATCACTCGCGCCGCTTCCTTGTAATCAAACCCCTGGACATCTACTAACACTGCAACCGCTTTAAAATCAGGCGGTAGCTCATCAAGACATTGCTCGATAGCTGCACGTAACTCAGATCGCTCAATCTCCTGCTCGGGCTTCTTGCTCTCATGTGAGAAGGATGTCCCGATTTCCACGGCCAATCGATCGCCATCATCGGAAAGCTCATCCAGTGAGGATGCGGGGCGACGCTTCCTACGACGGAGTTCGTCGTAGCAGGCGTTCACCACAATTCGAAGAAGCCACGATCGAAAAGAACCGCCTCGGAACTTCCCTATACCGCGGAAGGCGGAGATGAATGCATCCTGAGTCGCATCCGCCGCGGAAGCCGGATCACTCATGAAGCGATAGGCGAGGTTATATGCGCGGCTCTGATATTCTATGACAAGCCGGTTGAATGCATCCAGATCGCCACGCTTCGCGGCGTGGATGAGACTCTCTTCATCCATGGTATATCCATGATATCCTGCGGAGGCAGTCGGAGCAAGAAGGCGAATTCATGAGGCGAGCTCCTGGAAAAGGAAAATGAACGGACCTCATCACGCTGTCAACTCATTCATCACTTTTCAGATTATGCTACATCTCTGATCAAGGTTGAAGTCACGTAAATCAGATAGAACCGAGCATACACAAAGGAACTCTTCGCCATAATCGATTGTTATACCGGTACAATACAGCGATCGAGCAGTGATTGGGCAAGTATCAGATCTCAACCGATCTATAAAGATTATATTAAACATGAACAGGATTCCACATTCAACGCTGCTGCAGAGGAGGGTTGTTATATGAACATCCTCGTTCTCGGAGGAACGAAATTCGTTGGTCGTCACATCGTGCGCACCGCGATTGACCGGAATCACAATGTAACGCTCTTTAATCGCGGTCAAACCAACCCCGACCTTTTCCCCGAGGTGGAAAAGCTCATCGGAGATCGCGATGGGGATTTGGCTCCACTTCGAGAGAGGGCTTGGAATGCCGTTATTGACACTTGTGGGTATGTTCCCCGCATCGTGCGCAAATCGGCCCTTACCTTGTCTGACTTTATCGACCATTACACCTTTATCTCAACCATTTCTGTCTTCGCCAGCTTCGAGAAAGCGGGAATCTCAGAGAACGACCCTGTGGGCACGCTCGATGACGAGGGAGTTGAAGAGATCACGGGTGATACTTATGGTCCGCTTAAGGCGCTTTGTGAAGCGGCGATCCAGGACGAGATGCCTGGCAGAGCGCTCATCATCCGCCCCGGTCTGATCGTTGGCCCACACGACCCGACGGATCGCTTCACGTACTGGATCCGCCGCTGCGCACAGGGAGGAGATATCCTCGCGCCCGCACCGCCCGAGCAATACGTGCAATTCATCGACGCCCGCGATCTTGCCTCCTGGACCCTCGACATGATCGAAGCGGGACAGACCGGGATCTATAACGCGGACGGACCCGAGTTACCGCTTACGCTTGGCGAACTTCTCCAAACCTGCTGCACCTTCAGCGAGGAGGAAGCCCGCTTAGTCTGGGTCGACGAAACCTTCCTGCTTGATGCTGGTATCTCCCCCTGGAGTCAGGTGCCGTTATGGCTTCCAGGATCTGAGAACGCGGGGGCGATGGCAATCAATTGCACTCAAGCGATAAAGGCAGGGCTGCGTTTTCGTCCTCTTACGACAACGATCAGCGACACGCTCAATTGGGATCGAGGCCGCGATCGTTCCGTTCCTATGAAAGCCGGGCTTGAGCCCTCGCGCGAAGCTGAGCTCCTTGAACTTACCCGAAAGTAAGCGTATTTGCACACTTCTCGCCCATAAGTTTGTGGGGGTGCTTTAGGTCTACGTTATGGCAATCACAATTTCTGACAAAGACATCCAGCGCTACCGACGTATAACGTACCGCATCAACCCCGAGTTGCGGCTCACCAGTGTCGAAGATGCACGCGAGCATGTGGACGCGCGCGGATTCGTCATGCTCTGGCCCATCAAGGGCATTGAGATGCCCAGCCTCTGGGCCGCTGTCGCCGGCGATAAGCCGGTAGCAAACGAACATGATGATCCCGGCCATATAACCTGGGGCTGGAAGGATCAGATGCTGGATCAACGCCGTTGGTATTACGGCAAACTGCTGCGTGGGAAAGCGACCTTCGCAAGTTTGGGGGTCCTTCCATATTTTTATGCCTTAGCTCCACGCCTCGCTGATCTCGATGACTACCGCGAAGCGTATCATGCAGGTCATCTCACACACGAAGCCAAGGCAATCGCCGATATTCTCCTTAAACGCGGCCCTCAAAATTCCGTTGGCCTCCGCCAGCTTACGCATATGACTGCCCAGAGCTCGAAGTCACGTTTCAATCGGGCTCTCACCGATCTGCAACGAGGGCTCTGGATCCTGCCAATAGGTGTCGCCGAGGCCGGTTCGTGGAGATATGCCTTCATCTATGAACTCTTCGATCGCTGGTTCCCGGATGTGCCTGAGCAGGCGCGTGGAATTTCACTTCGTCAAGCCAGAGCGGAGCTCGCGCGGTGTTACCTTCGATCTTTGGGTGTTTCCGAAAGTCGTGAGATCGCGAAGCTCTTCCACTGGGAGACGAAAACCACACTGCAAGCGTTGGAAGATCTTGAAACCGCGGGCGATGCTCTACTCATAAGCGGTGGCCGCTGGGCGATTAAAACAATAGCGCAGGAAGAAGCAACTGAATAAACCCAGGAAAGCTCCCAATACATTCATGTCAGTTTGAGAAGCGGAGGGTCCGTAGCGCCCGCTGTGCCGAGAAATCCATGAAGCGATGCGCTAAATCGTACGAGGCCGTGGCAAAGTAGAAGGCATTCATTCCATAGAGTGGGCTCTCATGAGAACCTTCCCATTCTACCTGGGACCCTCATCCGACCAAACAGCGACTTTAGGTCTGAGATATATCAACCTTAATGATTACACGCTCTTGGGCGACACGGACGACATCTTCTCTCAATGGTCTTCCACCCTCATCAAGGCCGACATTGAAATAACGTGCGCTCCCTGGGGCATGGGCGAAGTAGGTCATCAAGCCGTCCTCGACTGTTTGAATTTCCACCAGGGAATGAGCCATTGCTTTGAGATTTTTCCCTTGCATTAGCAAGTCGACTGGTGAGCCACCCCGCAGATTTCGCCACCAGGTCCGCACCCGTTCGCTTGTTATCAGCAGGTGATCGCCATCTTCACCTACCACACGCACAAAATTCACTGGAACAATATAACGTTTCCCGGTCTTGCGTCCTTCAAAACTAATCAGGACTGTATTCCGACTCATCAACCCATGGAAGGGGGACTTGAGAAGCCAAATAACAAATGTGTTGAATGACATTCTCCTGCATCTGGATCGCTTGTACCGTCATCCGGTTCAGGATAGCGATCACGGCCTCATCCATATCGTCGAAGTGATTTAATGCTTAGTGATTTATACTCGAATTACTTTCAATTCAGCAACAAAGGAGATCATCTCGAGATGGATTTTATTTGCAGCGCTATCATAATTCTCGCTTGTATACCTGACCGGTGTCAGAAAGCCACCGCGCTTCTTTCCTTCCAGGCGAGCTTCCGTCACAAACCCCAATGAAGAGATGGAGATTCCAACATCCTTCGGAACGATGATGTCTACGTCGCCAACAAAACGATAGAATTGAAAGGTGGCCTCATCGTCAGGGAAATTTGCCTGAGTGAAATCCAGGTCGACATCACCTACAAAACTCCAGATCTCCTGATCCCTCGCATCCCACTCACCTGAGCGACGCAGATCCCCGAAGAGCAACATGCGAACATCCTTACCTTCCGGTGCAATGCGCGGTCTGACGATTATCAAAACCCCCATCAAGATCAGAAAGCTGGGCCAGCAGATGGCGCCGAAATCAATATTGAAGAGATTGCTCATCATAATGAGAAATCCAAACCCAATGAGCGCGCTGCCCAAGAGTATCTGTGTTTGTTTCTTCATGTCGCCCTCCTAAAAGCAAACGAATTGTAATCTGGGTAAACGAGAAGATGTACCTATCATGGTAGAGTGCCCATCGTTTTTTCACTATTGCTACTTTACCGCTTAAGAACGACTTCTGTCCAGTTCTCCGCTCTCTTGCATTGGCTGCAACATTAACCATAATCATCACCAAGATAATCGTCTTTCCAAAAACAAGCATCTGGAGGCGCCATGAATAATCGTCAACGTTATTGGATACCTATCCTGCTTCTCACTGCTCTTCTCGGTTCGTGCGCTGGCGGAACATCTGGAAGCGTGATTGGTTCCAAGGAGAGTTGTAGTAGCAGCGCTGGCTCTGGGATCTGTGAGGGCACCTTCAATAAGCTAAAAGGGACCTATGGGAAAGATATTGAGGACGAGTCCGTTTTCAGCGGCGATGCGATTGATGTTGAGGTCCGGGCCTCAGTAGAGAGTGGTCCGATTCGAATCTCGGTGGAGTCGCCCGATAGTGAGGTCACCTTTATTGAGATCTCTTCCGGAAACTCGGGCACACTCTTAGGTGTCGCCTCAGGAGAGTTCGACGGCTTCGAAGTTGTTTTTGAAGCCCTCGAGGGAGAGGCGGCAGATATCACCTATCAGATCACCTATCAAGTGCGTTAAACCAGAAGAAGAATGGAGCGATATGCATTGCTGCGACGACGCGCGCGATAGGTCATGAAAATACGAGTTCACTTGATCCCACTCCGTATGTCCAACGCCTATGTGATCGAGTTGCCGTCCGCATTGGTTCTCGTCGACACGGGCTCTCCCGGTGACGAGAAGAAGATACTTTCACGGCTAGACACCTTCGGAAACAAACCCCTGCGGCTCGTCTACATCACACATGCCCACCTCGATCATTACGGCGCAGCGGCTTCGATTCAACGCGCCACCAACGCTCCATTATCGATTCATGCTGAAGATGCTGGAGCTTTATCAAAGGGGGAAACACATCTCGGGTATGTTCGTGGTCGGGGCCGTCTCACAGCCGCGCTGATGCCCATTGTTAGGCGGCTACTCCCAGTTGAACCGGTCAGGGCTGACCATGTGGTTCAAGATGGGCAAGATTTGGGGGATTTCGGCTTGCCCGGACAGGTGCTCCACACCCCGGGACACACACCAGGCTCTACTTCTCTTATTGTGGATGGCAGATTGGCCTTCGTTGGAGATCTGATCTCCACCTCTGGGAAGCCCCATACCCAACGCCTGTACGCTAATGACTGGTCCGAGATCGATAAAAGCCTCGAACGATTGAAAACGCTCGATCTCGAGTGGTTGTATCCGGGTCATGGCCGGCGCCCGTTATCCGGAGAGTCATTCGCCTCAATGGTCTCTACACACCGATAAGAGTGCCCCCCGCTTGATTTATGAAGCAGCGTCATCATCCCCTGCCTCACCCTCCATCCGATAGTTTGAAGGGACGGATGCAAACGCTGATACTCGAACGAGGTTATTGTTCCCCGTTTTCCTTTTCGACGATGATCGTGCTTTTCGTAACCAGTGCAGCAATGGCGCTAATCGCGGCCAGTTGCGGTGCAATCAGAGCCCCAACTACACCCAACGTCAGAGGTACGTCGATGAGGGATTTTCCCTCTTCGTTCTTAATGATGATCCTGCGGACATTCCCCTCATGTACTAGTTCTTTTATTTTAGCGACAAGGAGTTCGCCGCTTACCTCGAATTCCTCTGTCCAAACTTTCTCCTCACTCATGTTTTGGTTTCCTCCATTAAAATAAAATTTGGGTCAGTTATGCAGCTGATACTTTCATCGTTAGCATACCCTCTTTGATCCATGAAAGGCCAAACCCAAGATACGGGAATCGCCGAACGATCCTTTTACCGATTTCCGTAGTCACGAGATCGATCTCGATCTGGTCGCCGCAAGCACCCTGCATTTCTTCCGTCCACGCATAACCGAAGCCAAAATACGGGAAACTCCACTTCCTTTCACGGCGAACTTTTGTAGCAGATAGTGTTGTTTCATTCCCACCGATAGTGCCCCCCATCTCTTTCACCCAGGCAAAGCGAAAACCCCGATACGGAAAGCCATATCTTTTATCTCTACCCACGTCAACCGCCTGCAGATCGATGGACACTTCCTTGGAGGAACCCTGCATTCTCTTCGCCCATGCAGAGCCCAACCCAATGTAGGGAAACGACCACTTTCGCTCCATGCCGACTGCTGTCGTCGTGAGTGGGATTTGCAGCTGCCCGCCATTCGCCTTCACCATGTCCACCAGGGCTTGATAGGAAACTGGGGGGGGATCACTCTCGGCGAAACGCAAGGTACCTTCTACGAGAGGCTCGTGGCAGTTCGGACACCTACCGCTCCACCCTTCAAACTCACACCTACAGCTAGAACAGAACATCGTTATCACCTTTCATAATTTGGAGATCTTGCTCGGGCTTTGGCTACAATAGCTGGGAATAGATAAATGTTCATGACAGGAGACTGACTTCTAGGAAATACCTGCCTCTCGTGAACCCCGCATATCCACTTGGAAACGTGATATACAGAATTTGGATCCAATGCTAAATCATGGATGATTTACGGGGCTGTCTTTCTGAGACAAAACGCAACAGAGTCGAAGACTCTCGTTGTTCCCAGACAAGAATCATCTCAAAGGAAGATCGAGATTAACCTCACCCTGCCTTCGGACGCTTAAAGAAGAGGATATAGTCGCTAAGACCTGAGCCCGGAAAACTTTGCTCGACTGTGACCAACTCCCAACCCTCCGCGCCTAAGTCATTCACATAATCATGAGACTGAACCTTCCGCCCTTCCACCTTGATCTTCTTCAAACTGCCAGGTATGACCAGCCAATAATATTCCCACTTCTGCATCACGCTCACCTCCAGGGAGAAACCTAAAATGATCCTAATTGCTGCGTTCTACTATGCCACCAATTGTCAATTAGCCGCTGGTGTCAGTCCACGGAACGCAGCTTCAGCGATCCATCCTTCTGACCTTCCAGACGACAAGCGCAAAGACCAGCAAAGCGCTCCCAACCACGACTCCCAGCGAAACCAAAATCTGAACCACCGTTGCTCCGTTTGTAAACGAGTACCTGAACAATAGGGAGAGTGCTGCCGTCGGAATCCAGTACAGCGCCTGCCGTACTCCTTCAGGAAAGAGCGGATCGATGACCGATAGGAAGAGGGGTATCAACAGCGGCTGAAAGATAATCATCGTCCACGTATTTAACTGCTGTCGGTTCTCGAAGAGGAGTCCCATCAGCAATCCCAACCCTACAGAGAGCAACGCGCCGCTGAGTAACCCCATTAGTGCCAACCACCAGTTAATAACGTACACCCAGTTGAAGGCAAGTAGCAGGATCGCCACTGACAAGACGATAGTTATTCCAGCCAACGCCTTACCCATTACTACCTGACGGATACTCGCCGGAGAGACGAGCAGTGTCTCCACAGTTCTGGCCTGCTTCTCCTCGATCATCAATTGAGGCAGGGTGAGCATCCCAATATAGAACAAGCCCACAACCAGGATCAAGGACAACGTACGCACTGGTCCCATAGCTCCCGGTTCGGGGTATATCGTCCCCAAAATATGGATATCCACCTCGCTGCCGAAAGCCTCTGCCAATCGCCCTTCAACTTTCTCTCCCAAGTCATCTGCTGAAGCCCGATTTCCCCAGAGAAGATAGCCGTTGATTTCAGGGGCCTCTCCCGAATCCAGCATCTCATCAAAATTCTCTGGGATGACAAGCCCCAGAGGCCCCTCGTCCCCATCATCCATTAATTCCTTGAAAGCCTGGAATGAAGATGTTTGGGATACACGGATATCCGCGTCGCTCTCGAGGGCAGCGATCCGGCTTGAGCTACCAAGCTCATAGACGGTTATGTCGATCCTGCCCGGATTCCAGAGCGTGGGCGCCAGCTTTACGATCACGATAATCACAAGGGTAAATATCAGGTTTAGAAGGATGGTCCTATTCCGGAACGCGTCTACGAAATCCTTTGATGCGATCGCCTGGATCATACGCAGATTGTCGCGAAGGCGAGTAGTTGTCATGTTGATCTATCCTTAGCGATCCATACGCTTAACACGCCAGGTCACCACGAGAAGAAGTACGATCGTAAATCCAAAGAGCACGCTCAGGTTGAAGAGCAGTGCAGGGGCATCGATAACATTAGAAAAGGACATACTGAAGAGCTTGCCCATGGCTACTGAAGGAAGGTAGGGTAATGCGGTCTTTAGTGAGGCAGGAATGTTAGCCGCCGGTGCCAGCGATAAGAGCATCGGTATCATCAACACAATCAACACCAATCCCATGACCATATTCATATTTGCTTGCTGCTCGAAGAGCACACCCAGAAGCAGGCCCACTCCGACGGTGAAGAGCGCCCCCGCCAGCACGGCGAGCAATGCCACCCAGCCAGTCGCTAGAAGGCTGTAGTTCAGCGTATAGACCACCAGAGCCGCCACCGTGCAGTAGAACATCCCCGCCAGCGCCTTGCCGAGCACGATCTGGCCGTAGCTTGCCGGAGATACTAAAAGCGCATCGATGGTATGCCTTTCCTTTTCCTCAATCATCAAGAGCGGCACCAGCGCCATGCCAATGGTCAGGATCGAAATCGCCAGCGAGATGCTGACCATGAAGGGATGCCCTCCTGCATCTGGCGCTGGGAACAACTCGTTTCCCTGCGTGTTGATGATTACCTCGCGGTTCAAAGCATCACTTAACCCATTCGTGAAGAGAGCCACCAATTCATCTTTTTCCGAGCGCGTCAACGCATGAGCGTAGTAGGCTTCAATTTCCAGGGATTCTTCCCCTTCCAGAATCGCTTCCAGATCGGCCGGAAGTGACAAACCTATCGTTCCGGCGACGGTTCCACCAACCTCCCGGAGCATAACCCCCTCAGAGGGCATCTCGAGCAGCCGGTAGGAATCGCCTCGGCCAAACTCCGCCACGAAAGTCGAGCCTGATGCGTCATATAC
>Ga0114922_10005972_pt1 | contig 11188 bp, 9 predicted proteins | sample AartaG_FD_100975 | JGI IMG/M metagenome (GOLD analysis project Ga0114922, IMG submission 100975) | Deep subsurface microbial communities from Aarhus Bay to uncover new lineages of life (NeLLi) - Aarhus_00045 metaG | ecosystem: Environmental > Aquatic > Marine > Oceanic > Sediment | place: Aarhus...
GCCGAGGCAGCATAGGGCTTGTGGCTTGAAGCATGCAGGGGTTGTGCTGCCGTCCGTTCCGCACTCCGCGTTCCGCGTTCCGCGTTCGGGAGGTTCCGCACTCCGCACTCCGCACTCCGCATTCCTTACAGCTCATCCGGTCCACCAATCCGTCCTAATACAGCGGATGCGGCTGCTACAGCAGGGTTGGCAAGATAAACCTCGCTTGAGGGGTGCCCCATGCGGCCCACAAAGTTGCGGTTGGTGGTAGATACGGCCCGCTCCCCTGGGCCCAGGATTCCCATAAAGCCTCCTAAGCAGGGGCCACAGGTGGGTGGACTCACAATTCCCTTGGCAGCCAGAAAAATCTCTAATAGGCCCTCGGCCATCGCTTGCCGGTAAACGGCAGGAGTAGCAGGCACGATAATGAGCCGCACATTCTTGTCAATGGTCCGGCCATTCAGGATACGGGCTGCCAGGCGAAGGTCCTCAATACGCCCATTGGTACAAGATCCGATCACGGCCTGATCAATGGGAATCGTGTCTACCGCTGAGATACCCCGGGTATTCTCGGGAAGGTAGGGGAAGGCGACCTGTGGTTCGATATTAGAAACATCATACGTCCTTACCTCTGTATAAGTAGCATCCGGATCACTCGTATAGCATTCAAAGGGACGTTTTGCTCTCGGCCTTATGTAATCAAGTGTCGCTTCATCCGGGGAAATGATCCCGCTCTTGGCGCCTGCCTCAATCGCCATGTTGGCCATGGTCATTCGATCTGCCACGGGCAATGCCTTGATCGCATCGCCCGTAAATTCCATGGCTTTATACGTGGCGCCATCGACTCCGATGTCGCCAATCGTGTAAAGGATCAGGTCCTTTCCGGTCACCCATTTCCTCCGCTGGCCATGATATACGAGCTTGATCGATTCGGGAACCTTAAACCAGACATCACCCGTAATCATGGTCGCTGCAATGTCCGTGCTCCCAACCCCTGTTGCAAAGGCTCCCAACGCCCCGTATGTACACGTATGACTGTCGGCACCAATCACCACATCTCCGGGCAGTACCAGGCCCTGTTCTGGCAGGAGTACATGCTCAATCCCCATTTCACCAAGTTCAAAAAAATACTTGATATGATATTTTCTGGCAAAAGTGCGCATGGCCTGCACCTGAATAGCAGACCGGATGTCCTTATTGGGCACAAAGTGATCCGGCACCAGGGCAATTCTTTCCGGATCAAACACGGTCTCAACGCGTGATTTTTCAAACAGATCGATAGCAATGGGGGCCGTAATATCATTGGCCAAAGCCATATCGATGCGAACATTGATGAGTTCGCCAGGTGTCACTGTGTCACGCCCTGCATGGGCAGCCAATATTTTTTCCGTAATCGTTTGGGGCATGTCTATACGGGCTCTTCGTGCGGGGTATTGAGGTTTTCGTCAGCAGCCCCCTCACTCCGGGGCTTCTTGCGAAGCCAGAGAGTGGTGAAGGGGCCTGAAAGGACATAGCACAGTATAATAAGGAAACAGGCAATACTTGGCTCTGCTGCAATGACGATGAACAACAGGACAACGACCACCAGCATGTTGAACTTCATCTTTTTAAATAACTCCATTTGCTTGAAGCTATAATACTTGATCGTGCTGACCATCAAGAAGGACAAAACGTAGATCATGATCAAGATCGTCACGTGTTTTGTGGTCCCTGTCCCGCCAAAACGATAGAGGAGGAGAACCGTGGTCGCAATCATGAAGGCGGCCGCCGGAATCGGAAGTCCGTTAAAGTAATCACTGCGAACGACATGGACCTGGGTGTTGAACCGTGCCAGCCGAAGCGTACCGCAGGCCACAAAAAGAAGTGCTGCCAACCATCCCAATCTTCCAAAGGGCTGAAGGGCCCACAGATAGACCAGGATGCCAGGTGCCACACCAAAGGATATGGCATCACTCAGGGAGTCATATTCAAGGCCGAACCTGCTCACGGTCCGTGTTACCCGCGCGATCTTGCCGTCCAACCCGTCAAAGATGGCCGCTATCATGATAGCAATGGCTCCCTTCAAGTACTGGCCCTGGGTCGCGGCCACAATGGCAAAGAAGCCACAAAAGAGGTTCGCGGACGTAAGAAGGTTCGGCAGGACATAGATCCCGCGCTGTAATCTTCTTGTATTTGAACGTTTTTTTCTCTTCATGATAGATGCCCCAAAACCGATGTCCCGGCCAGGACCTTATCTCCTACAGACACAGCCAGTGCAGTGTCTGGCGGAAGATAGACATCCAGGCGAGACCCAAAACAGATCATACCAAACCGCTCCCCACGGCTCAAACGGTCTCCCTTGCGTATCTTGCAGATGATCCGTCTTGCAATGAGCCCGGCAACCTGGACCACTATGAGTTTGCGACCTCGGCCTATCTCCAGACTCACCGCGTTTCGTTCATTGTCCCTGGAGGCCTTGTCCAGGTTGGCCGAAAAGAACTTGCCAGGATAGTAAACAACATCAGTGACCGTGCCATTGTCAGGTGTTCGGTTGACGTGAACGTTGAAAATTGACATAAAAATGCTGATTTTAAGCATTTTTTCAGGAGCGAAATCTGTCTCCTGCACGACACTTACCTCTACGACCTTGCCATCGGCAGGGGAGACCACGGCCTTTTCGTCCTCTGGAATGACCCGTTCCGGATCCCTGAAGAAGAAACATACAAAGAAGGTAACTGCCAAAAAAAACAGGGCCAGCACATATAGCCCCAAAATGGCAACGATAGCTGTCGCAAAGGCCGATCCAAGTATGAACGGATACCCCTCCCGGGCAACCGCACGGACTTTTTGGTTGATCGGCCCAGAACGCTCAGAACGAATCATCGAACCCTCGGTTGTTGCTACGAACCCGTATCTTCAGACTCTTGTCTTTTTTGAGCTCCACGATGTTCGGCCAGGATACGCTCTATCTTGTCCCTGCCGGCAAGCTTCAGCTTTTGGATTCTCTTGCGTTCCATGGACTCTTCGGCTGTAAGATGAATTCGCTTGTTATATTCTTCCAACTGGCTTTCGTATTCCTTGTGTCGTTCCACACATTCTCTCAGGGTTCTGTTCTCTTTGATCAGCCGGGCAATGAGCTTCTCATCCTTCTCTTCCATAGGCAATCCTCCAGGAAACCCACATGTATGCAATTGAAAACGCTTTATTATATCTCTTGGGCTTTCTTTGTCAATAGTCCTGCCCTTTTTCGACATGGTAACGTCAAAGTAAGCCTTAAGATAATGTTTTACAAGGAACATTTCCTCATTTCTAAAATCCCCCCTATCCCCCCTTTTTCAAAGGGGGGTACTTCAAAGTCCCCCTTTTTCAAAGGGGGGTACTTCAAAGTCCCCCTTTATTAAAGGGGGATTTAGGGGGATTTTTGTCCTCAGGCAAAATCTGACTTTGGCGGGGCCCTCCGTTTTTCGAGCTTTATCTCAGCTTCCGATTTTCGGATGTAATGGGGTGTCAGACGGGCAACATCCGCAATCTGACCATTAAGAATCTGATCGATCCCCATGTAAGCAACCACCGACGCCCTGACTCTGTTCAGATACGGTGGCGCAAAGTGCGCAAGGCTCCCGAGGGTCTCTCTGATCAATTCACCATACACAGTGGCACCATCGCCCACAAATAGACACAAACGTTGTATCTGCTTCAGCCATTGTGTCGGTTCTGCTGCACAGTCCTCAATCACCCTTGTCCACTTCATGTAACCGGCACATTCATAGAGGGCTGTGTATATTTGTCCTTTACGAGCATCCAGGACCGGGCAAATTAGATGGGGAAATGAAGGAAACTGGTAGGCCAGGGCGTCCAGTGTGGGGACACCTGCGACCGGTTTCTTGGTCGCAAACCCCAACCCCTTAACAGTACTGATCCCGATCCGCAGACCTGTAAAGCTTCCCGGGCCTGTAGTCACGGCAAATCCGTCACATTCGGCAATTGTCATGCCTGCCATCTCAAGGGTAGAATCAACCACACACATTAGGCGTTTTGCATGCGTCTGTGCGCTGGTTACCGACACCTCAGCTAACACCGTATCGCCTTCCAGAACGGCAACACTCCCCGTCTGGGTAGATGTATCAACTCCAAGGATTTTCATGGCTGTTCTTCGACCACTCGACCACTCAACCAGACTTCCCAGTTTGCTCCCTGACGGGTTTTTCTTTCAGGGCAATCCTCAAGACCTCGTCCACGTGACTTACTGGCAAAAAGGTAAGTTTGCGCTTAATGTTTGAGGGAATTTCGGTCAGATCCTTCTTGTTTTTCTCGGGGATTATGACCTTGCGAACATCGGCCCTGAGCGCTGCTAATGCCTTTTCCTTTAGTCCCCCCACTGGAAGTATACGCCCACGGAGGGTGATCTCTCCGGTCATGGCCACATCCCTACTCACCGGTCGCCCACTCAAGGTCGAAGCCAACGCCGTGGCCATAGTGGCCCCAGCCGAAGGCCCGTCCTTGGGAATCGACCCTGCAGGAACGTGTATGTGAATGTCGATGTCCTGGAAAAAATTGTCGCTAATTCCAACGGCCTTTGCATTAGAGCGGACATAAGTCAGAGCGGCCTTTGCAGATTCCTGCATCACCTCTCCGAGTTGGCCTGTAAGGATCAAGTCACCCTTTCCTTTCATCGTAGATGCCTCTACATACAGTACCTCTCCCCCAGCTTGTGTCCACGCCAGCCCTGTAGCAACTCCGATCTCATGTGATTCCTGCTCCAATTCCTGGAGGAATTTCGGTACACCCAGGTAGCGGTGAAGATTGGTGCAGGTGATGGTGAACGGCCCCTTCTCATCTTCAGCCACTTTGCGGGCCACCTTGCGGCATATGGTGCCGATCTCGCGTTCCAGGTTCCTGAGGCCAGCCTCTAAGGTATACTGTGATATGATATTCCGCAGCACCCCTGGGCCAATCCTTACATGTTTTGAGGTGATCCCGTTTTCCTTGATCTGGCGCGGGATCAAAAACTGTTGGGCAATGGCAAGTTTCTCTTCTTCTGTATATCCGGTAAGCTCTATAGTCTCCATCCGATCTTTCAAGGCCGGGTGGATAGGATCGGCCAGGTTGGCCGTGGTGATAAACATAACCTTTGATAAATCAAAGGGGGTGTTCAGATAGTGATCGCTGAAACTGACATTTTGTTCCGGATCGAGGACTTCGAGCAGGGCAGCGGCTGGGTCCCCGCGGAAATCAGCACCAATCTTATCCACTTCATCCATCATGAATACAGGGTTGCTCGTACCACACTGCTTCAATCCCTGAATGATCCGTCCCGGCATCGCTCCGATGTATGTGCGGCGGTGTCCCCGGATTTCGGCCTCGTCCCGGATACCACCCAGGGACATGCGAAAGAACTTCCGGTTCATAGCCCTTGCAATCGATCGCCCCAGAGAGGTCTTGCCCACTCCGGGAGGCCCCACAAAACAGAGTATGGGACCCTTCATTTGCTTGTTGAGCTTCCGCACGCTTAGATATTCCAAGATACGATCCTTTACCTTCTGGAGATCATAATGGTCCTCATCCAGGACCTGCTGAGCCTTCCTTATATCCAGGACTTCTTTGGTCGATTTGCTCCACGGGACCTCAACCAGCCAATCCAGGTAGGTGCGCACAATGGATGCCTCCGCAGCATCGGGGTGCATCTGCTCGAGGCGCTTTAGTTGCTTAAATGACTCTTTCTCAGCCTCCTTTGACATCTTGGCTTTCTTGATCTTTTTGGTATATTCTGAAATCTCTTGGGCCTTTTCGTCAATATCTCCCAATTCCTTGTGGATGGCTCGCATCTGCTCCCTGAGAAAATATTCTCGCTGGGTCTTCGAGATCTCTTCCCTGGCATCTGACTGGATTTTGGCCTGCATGGAAGAAACTTCCAATTCCTTGCTCAGGAGTTCATTCACTCGATGAAGCTTCTGAATGGAATCAGTCATCTCCAGAATGCCCTGGGCTTGTTCTACCTTCAACTTGAGGTTTGAAGCCACCAAATCTGCCAATCGCCCCGGCTCATCAATTCCGCTCAAAATGGCGCTCACATCACTGGTCAGCTCGCCTCGCAAGTCAAGTATCTTTTCTGTCTGTTCACAGGCATTACGCATGAGTGCTTCGGCCTCAACGCTCGTTTTCTCCTCTTCCTGTTCGGAAATCTGTCCGATTCTGACCTGGTAGAAAGGCTTTGTTTCTGTATAATCTATTATCCGAGCCTTGCCCAAGCCCTGGACCAGGACCTTTACCCTGCCGTCCGGAAGCTTGAACATACGTATGATCATAGCCACCGTGCCCACCCTGTAAATCTCCTTGGGTGTGGGGTTTTCAGCCGTAACGTCACTTTGGGTGACCAGAAGAAGGAGGCGATCTTTAGCCATAGCTGCATCCACGGCGCGAATCGACTTGTCTCTACCCACAAATAGGGGAAGGATCATATACGTGAAGACAACAACGTCACGCACGGGAAGAAGGGGGAGTATATCCGGAATGTCTATGGGTTCACCATCTTCTTGTATGATGTCAATGGAATCGACCATATCTGTTTGTGCCATGCAGGTTCCTCCGTTTCCGTTTAGCCCGTTGAGCCCGTTTAGCCCCTAAACACAAACATATAATATAAGAGATGGTATCCTAATGACAACAAAAATCTTGCTTTTTTGACCTATTCTCTATACTTATCCCTTAAATATTTGTAACTACTCAGGTTCAAAGTTCCAAGGTTCACGGTTAACCATTATAGGTTCCAGGTTCACGGTTCCGGGTTCACGGTTAACCCCTGAACCCCTGAACCGCTGAACCGCTGAACCGCTGAACCGTTGAACATTTTTATCTTGAACCGTGAACCTGACAACCTGAGTAGTTACGAATATTTATCATATTTCGTTTTTGCTAAACCAGCGTTCGTGGGGTAGCCCTTGATTCTTAGGCTTTTCATCTTCTTGTTCGGTATGGCAGTGGGGAGTTTTTTGAATGTGTGTATTTACCGCCTTCCCCGATCCATTTCTTTGATACGGCCACGCTCTATGTGTCCAGGCTGCAAGGCCAAGATCGCCTTTTATGATAACGTGCCCGTGGCAAGCTATCTTTGGCTTCGAGGGCGATGTCGGCATTGCGGAACTGCAATCTCCTTGAGATATCCCCTAATTGAACTTGTATCGGGTCTGTTTGCAGTTGCCGTCTTTATACGTTATGGCCTCTCTTGGGAAGGCATTTTTCTGTACGCACTGGTCGCGGCCCTTCTGGTGATCACGTTCATTGACATTGATCATAAGATCATCCCTGATGTTATTACCTACCCTGGTATCGTGGTCGGATTCCTCACGTCGCTGGTCCTCGGTCGCATCACGTACAAAGAATCCTTGTTTGGGATTATCCTGGGCGGAGGTGTTCTGCTTTTGATTGCCTTGGGTTACTATTTGCTGACCAAAAGGGAAGGGATGGGTGGCGGTGATATCAAGTTACTGGCCATGATTGGCGCGTTTTTGGGCTGGAAAGGCGTCATATTTACGGTTTTTGTTGGATCAGCTATTGGAACAGTAGTGGGCATAGCTTTGGCCCTTCGCACGGAAGGGGGACGAAAGCTGGCGATCCCTTTTGGTCCTTTTCTCAGCCTTGGTGCCCTGCTTTTCCTGTTTTTCGGGCCGCAAATAATTGGCTGGTACCTAGCTTTAATGGGGCATAGCTTTTAAAAAGATGTTTTTTTGGCAGATGGGCCGTATCCCTTAAGAGAAATTTTCAAGGAATTTAGGAATTGCGAATTTAGGAATTTAGGAATTAGATAAGGATGTTTTACTTCAATCCCTCAATCCCTCAATCCCTCAATTCCTCAATTAGTCGTTTATGAACTTTTTATCCGCCTGACGCGGAATAATCCAAAATCTTTTTCTGAAAGACTGTAAGAGCCTTGAAGACATTTAGCCCGGGCCTTCGGACCGAAATTTTACTGAGTCTAACCGTTCTCTTAGTGGCTGCCATGACCTTGACCAGCTTTGTGATTTTGAGGATCACGGAGAGGGACTTGCTTCGATATAAGACGGCTGATGGCATGGCAGTCGTCCAAAGGATACAGGTGGCTGTTGGGGACAGCAAAACAGAGGCAAGCCCGGCTTCTCTTAAACTGTTAAAGGAGCGCCTTCGCAACGGTATTTCCTGGATGGGCCATTCAGGACTGTATGATGAGATCCTTGTGGTCGGAAGGGATGGCTCGTTATGGGTTGGTGAGGAGCATCCAAAGTGGTCAAACGAACCTGGCGACAATGAGATTGCCAGCGTCCTCAGAACGGCAAAGCCCAGCACAAAGATAAACACGGAACGCACCCTGGTTACAGTTACAGCCCCGATCTTTGCCAATGGACAATGCATTGCGGCTGCCAGAGTACCTGTTCGGATCGATGCAATGAGCCAGGGGTTAAGGAAGTCCCGCACGCTCATCTGGTTTTACATAGGTTTGAATGTGCTGGTGCTTGTTGTCTTTGGAAACTTTCTTCTGTCCAGGATCGTAATCCGGCCCATCCAGCGTCTGGTCAGGATAGCCGATCATTTTGAAGAGACGGATCTCTTTTCTATGATGACCAGGAGCGATCAGAATGAGATTGCGCACCTCACCATGGCCCTTAATCGGATGCTAAAAAGGCTTGCGGAAAACAAGGAGCGTCTGGAAGCCCATATCCGTTCTCTGGAAACGGCCAACCTGGAGCTCAAGCAGGCCAGGGAGGAGGTGCTGCGCTCAGAAAAACTCTCTTCTTTGGGCCGGTTTGCCGCAGGCGTGGCCCACGAAGTCGGCAATCCGATCGGGGCTGTTCTGGGTTATACGAATCTCTTAATGGATCACGTTGCAGGCAACACCGAAGCCATCGATTATCTCGGACGTATTGAGAAAGAAGTGACCAGAATCAATACCATCATTCGCGAGCTCCTCGATTTTTCAAGACCCTCGCCGTCTGAGCCAGCCCCCCTGGATGTGAATGCCCTGATCATGGAGAGCACATCTTTTCTTAGTGGTCAAAGTCTGGTGGCATCTATTAAGATAGAGACGCAACTTGAGCAAGGTGTCGGGATGGTGTGGGCCGATGCCAACCAATTGAAACAGGTTCTGATCAATCTGATGCTTAACGCGTGTGACGCCATGGAAGAAAGAGGATCCCTGACCATCGCCAGCAAAAGAATCTCTCCTGTGACAGAGACTACAGGCTCAGACCAGCACCCGACAGAGTTCATTCAAGTCTCTGTTTCTGATACGGGTAAGGGGATTGCCGCCTCTGAACTCAACAAAATTTTTGATCCGTTCTATACTACAAAGCCCCCGGGTAAGGGTACCGGCCTGGGGCTTGCCATCAGTGTGCGCATTGTTGAAACATTCGGTGGCAGCATCTACGTGGAAAGCACTGAAGGTAAGGGCAGTACCTTCACAGTTGAACTTCCCCCATGGGAGCCTGACCATGATACCAAATGAAGTGACCATTGACCTTGGTGCACTCAGGCACAACTTTTTTGAGATCAAGCGATTGGCCGGCCCCCATACCCGCATTATTGGCGTTGTCAAGTCAGGTGCTTACGGCCATGGCATGATACCGGTGGCCAGGACCCTGGTGTCGGCGGGCATTGATTATCTCGGGGTATTCGAACTGGAAGAGGGCCTGGATCTCAGAAAAGCAGGCTGTGAGGTTCCGATCTTGATCATGATGGGAATCCAATCAGATGAGGTTTCAGCCGCTGTCAAACATGATCTCACACCTGCACTCTTTCAACTGGACATTGCGGAAAAACTCTCCCGAATATCGGCTGAACAGGGCAAGGTGACACCGGTCCATGTCAAGGTGGACAGCGGTATGACCCGGCTGGGGGTTTGCACCGGAGACCTCCGGAACTTTTTAAAACAGCTCTTGCCCCTAAAAGGGATTCAAGCCGAAGGGATATTTTCCCACCTTGCCGTCGCCGATCAGCCAGGTCACGCCTTTACCGACCAGCAGATAAAGAGATTTCAGGAGGCAGTGGAGGAGTGCGGGCGACTCGTGGGCTTCCCGGAGGGTGTTCACGTTGCAAACAGTGGTGCGATTCTGGGCAATAAGGGTCTGGATCTTGGTATGGCACGACCCGGAATCCTTCTTTACGGTTCGCCGCCTGCTCAGAGATGGGCTGCGGCAGCTTCCTTCAAGCCGGTCATGACTTTCAAGTCCCGTGTGATTCAGATCAAAACGGTCCCCCCGGGTACTTCGGTCAGCTACGGCCGCACCTATATGACGCAAGAAAACTGCACCATCGCAACCATCCCTGTCGGGTATGATGATGGATACAGTCGTTTGCTTTCGAATAACGGAGAGGTGCTGATCCATGGGCGACGCGTACCAGTGGTCGGTCGCGTCTGCATGAACCTGACCATGGTAGATGTCACCGGGGTTGAGGGTGTTGCAGTTGGCGATGAAGTGGTTCTATTGGGGGCTCAGGGTAAAGAGCGGATTACAGCCGAGGAGATTGCAACAAGGATCGGGACGATCAACTATGAAGTGTACTGTACCATCGGCAAAAGTAACCGGCGCGTCTATACCGATTCCTGATCTCATTACAGAATATCCCTTATTTTTCCGGACAGCTCTTTTATTTTGAATGGCTTCTGGATAAATCCATTACAGCCTCGTTCCAGTATCTCACCGGCTTCACCATGAATGCTGTAGCCACTTGAAAGCAAGACCTTAATATGCGGGTTGATCTCCTTCATGCGGTCATAGGCTTCGCCGCCACCAATATTGGGCATAACCATGTCCAAAAGGACGATGTCTATGTCATCCTGATTTTTCTCATAGACTTCGATAGCCTCTTTTCCATCCCTGGCTAACAGTACCCGGTAGCCCATGGCCTCCAAGAATTCCCGGCCTACTTCCAGGATCACCTCTTCATCGTCTACCAGGAGAACCGTTCCAGTTCGCCTAATCAATTGCTCAGCAGCTTTGACAGCTTTCCGGACCCTTTTTTGTGATGCAGGCAGATGGATACTGAAGGTCGTCCCGTGCCCCTTCCTGGATTCCGCATCAATATATCCGCCATGGCCCTTTATGATACCGTAAGCGGAAGCCAGACCAAGACCGGTGCCACGGCCCATCTCCTTGGTCGTAAAAAAGGGCTCAAAGATGCGCTCCATGGTTTCTTTGTCCATGCCTATGCCTATGTCGGTCACCGTTAACAGGACATAGTTGCCCGGCTTTGGATCATA
>Ga0114922_10005974_pt1 | contig 11187 bp, 8 predicted proteins | sample AartaG_FD_100975 | JGI IMG/M metagenome (GOLD analysis project Ga0114922, IMG submission 100975) | Deep subsurface microbial communities from Aarhus Bay to uncover new lineages of life (NeLLi) - Aarhus_00045 metaG | ecosystem: Environmental > Aquatic > Marine > Oceanic > Sediment | place: Aarhus...
CGAGGAATCTACAATCGAGACAAAAACGGGAACCATCCGCATCATGCCTGCATGGAAATGGTTGCTCAAACCGCAAGGATGAACGGAGAAGTCCATAAGACGAATGGCCTGAGGAATTTCTTTGAACTGGCTGGAAGCTGGGAGGCGATGGGACTACCGCCCTATATGAGAGGTGTAAGACTGGAAGGCGGACAGTTGATTATTCATGAAGATCACAGCGGAGGCACCGTTTGGCCTCGTTTCTGGCCATCTCTTCGGTGAGCCCGAGTTCAGCTTTCTCAAAGGTGGCCTTTCGTTTTTCTACGGGCAGCAAGGGCATGTCAGGACGCTTCAGGGTCTCCTTTTCCTCTTTTGTAACCTCTATCTCTTCGACCTTCATCCGCTTAACCGGGTGATAGATCTTCTCCTCCAAAGATTCTCCTCGCAGATACCGGTGAATGGATCTGGCGGCCTTCTTGCCGGCCGCAATCGCCTCGATCACGCTTGCAGGACCTGTTACACAATCGCCACCGGCAAATACGTCGGGCATGTTAGTCTGGAGGGTTTTTGGATCAACCAAAAAGGTACTTCGAGGGGTAACCCCGATTTCACGGGCTTCTATAATCGGTCCCAGGTCCACGCTCTGGCCAATGGCCAGAATAATGGAATCAGCCTCAAGCTCAAACTCTGTACCCTTAACCGGTACGGGCCGCCGCCTGCCGCTTTCGTCCTGCTTTCCCAATTCGGCCCTCATACATTCCAAATGTGTGACCTTGCCGTTTCGTCCCTTCACGCGCTTGGGAATCGTCAAGAAGTGAATCCTCACCCCTTCTTCTTGGGCGGCTTGAATCTCTTCCTTGCTGGCAGGCGCTTCTTCTTTTGAACGGCGATACACGATGCTGACCTCAGGCATGCCCAAGCGTATACAAGTCCGGGCAGTGTCCATAGAAGAGTAACCACCTCCTACAACCACCATGCGCTGGCCTATGTTGACCTCCTCGTGAAGATTCACCTTCTTCAGAAAGCTGATGCAGTCTATTACGCCATCAAAGTCGGATTCGCCCTCAATATTCAATCCAAAACCCTTGGAAGCCCCGATGCCGAGGAAAAAGGCCGCAAAGCCTTGGCCCCGCAAATCATCCAGGGTCAGGTCCTTGCCAATGGCTGTATTGGTTCTGATCTCAACACCGAGTGCCTTGATCGATTCGATTTCCCTCGCAATGATGCGCTTAGGTAGACGATACTCAGGAATCCCCAGACTCAACATGCCGCCGGGCACAGACTCTGCCTCAAAGACCGTAACCGGGTAGCCCTCCCGAGCCAGGTAGTAAGCCGCCGTGAGTCCTGCCGGCCCTGAGCCGATAATTCCCACCTTTTCCTCCCGGTGAAACGCCACCGGCTTTTTCTCGTAGCCTGCGGTCTTTAGAGCATACTCCGCCGCAAAGCCTTTAAGATCCTTGATACTGATCGGTGCGTCGATCTCGCCCCTGCGGCATGCCTTTTCGCAAGGATGCACGCAGATCAGGCCGCAAACCCACGGAAAGGGATTATCTTCGCGGATCAGTTCTATGGCATCCTTGTAACGGGCATGGCCAATTAGCGCCACATAACTGGGAATATCGATCCCGGCCGGGCAGGCCATCTGGCACGGAGCAGGTACAAGGCCTCTGCATACCAGGGCAGGACATTGCCGATCCCTGATATGGGCTTCGTATTCGTCCCGAAAATATCTAAGGGTAGACATGACCGGGTTGGGCGCGGTCTTGCCAAGGCCACACAGGGAAACATCTCTTAAGAGCGCAGAAAGTTCTTCTAAGAGCCCCAGGTCTTCCTCCCGGCCATTTCCTTCACAGATATCAGTCAACACCTGAAGCAGCCGTTTTAGGCCTTCGCGACATGGCACACACTGGCCGCAAGACTCCTCCACAAGAAACTCCATGAAGTATCGGGCCAAATTGACCATGCAGGTATCTTGGTCCATCACAATCATGCCGCCCGACCCCATAATGGAACCCAGGTTTGTCAACTGCTCGTAGTCAACGGGGGTGTCGATAAGCTCTTCCGGGATGCACCCTCCAGACGGCCCCCCTGTCTGCACCGCTTTGAATTTTCGACCGTCCAGGATCCCGTTTCCCATATCGAAAATGATCTCCCGGAGAGGAGTTCCCATGGGAATTTCCACAAGACCACTGTTACGGACCTTTCCTACCAGGGAGAAGACCTTTGTTCCTTTGCTCCGTTCCGTTCCAAGGCTCGCATACCAATCCGCACCCTTGGCTATAATGACGGGCACATTGGCCCATGTTTCCACATTGTTCAACGTGGAAGGACTGTCGCGGAACCCCTTTTCCACGGTATGGACATATTTGGCACGCGGCCTTCCGACCTTGCCTTCCAGTGAGGACATGAGGGCTGTGGATTCTCCACAGACAAAAGCGCCGGCCCCCGTGCTGATCCTTATAGAAAAACCGAATCCCGAGCCCATGATGTCCGGGCCCAGGAGTCCATATGCCTCAGCTTTCTTAATAGCGCCGATCAGCCTCCTGACAGCAAGAGGGTATTCGTTTCTAACATATATGTACCCTTCATGAGAGCCGATCGCGTACGCCCCTATGATCATCCCCTCGATGACGCTGAAAGGGTCACCTTCAAGTATGCTCCTGTCCATGTAAGCCCCGGGGTCTCCTTCATCGGCATTACAGATCGCGTATTTTTCCTCCCCATGGGCCTTGCTGCAGCTTTCCCACTTGATTCCTGTGGGAAATCCGCCCCCGCCGCGGCCTCGCAGGCCAGATGCCTTGACTATTTCTATGATATCAGTAGGTTGAAAATCGGCGAGACACCTGTGCAGGGCAAAAAAACCGCCCCTTGCCATGTACTCTTCAATATTGTCAGGATCCAGGTAGCCGCAATTTCTAAGGGCCACTTTAAGCTGTTTTTTATAAAAGGGGATTTCTTCCAGGATCGAAATATTCTTGGCAAGGAGGCTTTCAGGTATAGGATTTGGAGTCTCTTCCTCCAGAACAGAACGGGGGTCGCGGAATTGCCCCAGTGCCCATTTCTCTTTGAGATCCCCCTTTAGTCGGGCATTGATCAGTTCGCTGATTTTTTCTTCGGTGATATGTTTATAGACGATTCGAGGGGCACCAGGCTCTAGAATATCCACAAGAGGTTCTTCCTGGCACAGCCCCAGGCAGCCGGTTTGAGCAAAGCGCAGCCCGTTGCCATTGGCAGGCCGCTCCTCTTGAGCTCTTGCCATGGCCTTTTTTGCACCGGCCGCGATGCCACAGGCAGCCATCCCAAAGTTAACTTTTATCCCGTCGGGATGGTATAAGCTATGCAAAGTCTTATTCTTTATGTCCTCCAAATCTTGGAGAGATCTGATTTTCATGGCTTTCATCTACTGATATTCTTCCAGAATCTTGTCCACCTGATCCTTTTCGACATTACTGTAGACATCCTCGTCCACCTTGACCACAGGTCCCAGACTGCAACAACCGAGACATCTGACCGATTCGAAAGTGTATCTCATATCTTCAGTGGTCTCCCCGGCCTTGATGGAAAGAAGGCCCTCAATCTTATCTTTAATCCTCACAGCTCCCCTGACATGGCACGCCGTACCCAGGCATTGACTGATAATGTGTTTGCCCCTCGGTTCAAGATGAAAGGCCTTATAAAAGGTGGCAATGCTGTAAACCGTGCTAAGGGGGATGTCCAGCTTCTCAGCCACGTACCGCAAAGCTTCCTGCGGCACGTAGTTATACTCCGCGCTTACTTCCTGAAGGACCATAATCAAGGCTTCCGGGTTGTTATCAAACTTCTCCTCAATGAGCGTGTCCAGCCTCATCAAATCAACATCATGCGCCTGTTCCATCTGTGCTCTTGGACTCCTTTTCTTTTTCCATTTCTTCTTTCGCGAACGTTCTTCCTATTCCGACAAAAACCCTTCTATTGCTGTTATATCTATCTGATTCATCCCTAATCCTAACCTGTCACTATCAATACCCATACTGAGTCCCAAAAGCTGCGAGTATAGAATAGAGGGGAGAAAATGATTCCTGCCCCGCTCGCTACTAATCATCCTTTGAACTGTATCGAACTGGATATGACAATATGAGCAGGCATCGCACAGGTAATCAGCCCCTGATTGTTTTGCGTCCAAAAGCTTTTTTTCTGCCAGGTCCATAGATAGATTATCATTTATTCCAAATACAGGAGCACCACAACAATCGAGCCTTGCTTGCCAGTAAATGCTTTCAGCACCAGTGAGGGCCACCAGTTTATCAAATATGGTAGGGTTAACCGGATCGTCAAATTGGACAATCTCGCTGGGTCTTAAGGCATGGCATCCGTAATGTGTCGCGATTTTAAGATCTTTATAAGGCCTCGTGATTTTATCCTTTATAGCCTCAGCACCTACGTCGTGGTAAAAAATAGATAGCAGATGTCTAATTTCAATATCTCCTTCAAATTTCAGGCCCTCTTTCATGAGGGCATTGTTAATTTCTTTTCTTAAAGATAGATCTTCCTTCATGATATGGTCTGCATGTTTCAGCATTCCGAAACCACATTTGCAAAGGACGATCATATTTACGTTTTCCCTTTCAGCAAGGGCCAGATTTCTGACTGACAAGAGAACGGATGTCTTTAAGTCAATGTTTCTCAAAGGATATCCGCAACAATTAAATTCTTTTATATCAATCAGTTCCACGCCCAGCCTCCCTAATACCACTTTTGAAGAGGATTCATACTGTTTCAGCCTGGCAGGAATGTTACAGCCTAAGAATAATGCAAATTTCATTGTTTAACCTTTTCTATTATGTTCCTTTATCGCCAAATTCTTCAGTTCATATAGCACATCGGTGATTTTTACCCCCTGAGGGCATTGCTCTTGACATTGATAACAGGTAAGACAATCCCATAGCATATTTGAGCCAAAAGCCAAATCCCTGATTCCCAATCCGGCTGCGTGCATAATCTGATGCGGAAGAAGCCCTAAGATGTCCTGCGGGTTTTCGTAGTTGGCTACGACAGGACATACATTGGTGCATGTCTGACAGCCAAAGCAGACAGAGAAGGTGCTTGCCTGAGCTGATACGCTCAACCCGCTACTCAGTTCTCTTTCGGTCAATGTAAGGTGTACAGGCTTATCTTTCGTTTTTATTAATTCGTACCCGGAAGCGAGAGCCTTTCTTGCCCTAACCAGGGGTTTCCGATAATCACTTTCAGCAACATTTTCCTTCATTAACCCGCGATAAAATGAAAGGGGTGTGAGAACAAGAAACTCGGGGTAGCCCTTTTGCAACAAAGTCTCCCTCGCGTTGAACCACAAATCCTGCAGGTTGATACCAACCGGACAGACCACGGTGCAACGATAGCAGTTGGTACAAAGATAGGCCCCCTCTTGAATATGTCTGAGTTCCTGTTCGCTCAGTTTTTTGCCACTGACAACTCTCTTTATTGGGGCCATCCTTTCGGATGGAAAAATGTTCAGATTCGGAATTCTCTCAAAAGCCACGGCAACAGAGCAACGCAAACTGCAGGTGCCGCAATGGGTGCAGGCATCTAACTCTATAACCTGCCTGGTGGCTATATTGGCTGGGTCTGATTTCTCTTTGTCCATGACCGCATTGGCCAGCAGGCTCAGCGGGCTGGCAAATATGTGGAACATCTTACTGAAAGGCAGATAGGCCAGACCCAGCCAGCAGGCAAGAAAGTGCATATACCAGAGTATGGCAGGCAGTTTGGCCCTATCCAATCCCAGAGCTACAGGTTTGATGATCTTGGCCGTGCCGTAACCCAAAAATGCCCATTGGGGGCGGGAGTGGCACTCGGCGCAACTCATTTCATGTACTTCTCTACCCAGCTCCATGGTTTCCGCGTGAAAGGGTCCTTTTATATTGGGAGAGACCACTCCAAATTCCTTTGCCCAGTAGGCCTCCAAAGATTTGAGCTCTTGTTCATCGGGCATGGCGGCGTAGTCCTCCACCATTTCCTGGTAACTGGAGTAAGAAGTTATTTTGCTCCCCTCCAGAAAGACACCAGAAACCATAATGACAGCCAGGATAATTATGGCATAATGATCCTGGGCATTGGTTCTCAGATGGGGCACCTTTAAAATAAATCGCCGATAAACCGCAATGGCCAACCCCAGGATTACCACGACCCCGAAGAGATCCCTTAAAAACATAAATGGGTTGACGGTGGAATAATAGTCCGGAAAGAGGACAGATGTTATGAACCTATCCAAAGCATGCATCAGAAGGAGCAGCATAAAACCGCCATAAATACATATGTGCATGAGCCATCTGAGAAAGTCTTGCCGCAATAACCTTACCTGGAGAAGTACATCAAGAACAAAGACCCTCAGGAGGATGAAAGCTTTCACGCTGAACAAAGTCAACACAATCCCCTTGATGGCCGCAAAGACTCTTGCGGACGTCCGAATCTCTCCGGCATCTATACCAATTCTGTATCGAAACCAGGTTGATATTCTATAGATCAAGCCGAGTCCGAAAATGGCCAGTGCAATGTATAAGGAACCGGTGAAAAACATGAGCCTATTCCTCATAGATCAGATTGAGTTGATGTTCTGGGCTTATGGGGATTTTTGGCCGGAAACTCTTTTGTTTAAAGCCATTACATCATTTTGTCAACAAATTTATTGCTTTATTGCGGAGGGAACTGGAGCTAAGGGCTCGTTTTTTCGGAGGGTTCCGTTGGTGTAGCTGTTTTCAATCAGCCATGGCACAGATTTGGTCATGATCTTTTGATTGGTCTTCCTTCTGCTTTTTTTGCCATTCGAACCACCTTGTAAAACGCCTGTTCAGTTGCATTCTGTACTCGGCCAAAGAGATATTGGCAATCTCGGCACGACTACGCAGGTGCTCCTCAGAGTAACCAATACCGGGCCATACGTGGCCTTTAAATACTTTGAGAAAATAGCTGTCATGACTAAAACCGAACTCAGTGATCGTGGGAAGGAGGCATAGAGACTTGTCTTTTAAGCCAAACCGGTGGAAGGGAAAGCCGTGGGCAAGGTCAACGTGGTAGCCAATGAGCTTTGCCTCCGGATTGATCGATACAAGGCCGTGTGTGACACAATTGCCTTGAGAAATGCGGTACTTTACCCTGAGCCAATCAGTCAACTCTCTTCCCGAGATAAGCTGGGCTTCGTTAATGGTCGAGGTTTTCATGACCGTCAAGTTCGGCCCTCCAGGCTGGGACTTGACTTCCTCAAAAGCTCTCCCCTCAAAGCATATTCCTATGAACGCATGGTTAAGATTTAGATAGATGTTTTCATCATCAGCCCATACGGAGTTTCCAGCGTGGAAGGCGGCATGATCCTGCCTCACAGCCCTGAAGACTTGACCAAAGCGATTAATGAAGTAGTGGTAAAACTTATTTCTACAAATATACTTAAGGAGCGCTTTACTATACTTTTTGAGTGACTGATTTTTTTCGGGTATGAAATCGATGATGTCGCTTTCCGAAGCGTGGTACAGAATTCCCACGATCTTGCTTGAAAGATCCGCTTCAGTTGGCAATCGGTCCGAGCTTATAGGAAACCGGTAGTAAACTCTGGGCTCGTTTTCCACGGTGAAGGTAGTAGTAATACGCAGCCCGTTGCTGTATAATTCGCGACCTGATGACTCTTCCACAAGCCAGATAGTCTCTTCAATATATTCCGGGAAACTACTGTCTGTACTCTCATGGGCATAAGCTGCCTCTTTCCTCCCGGGCTGTGGCGATACGTTTGCAACCCTGGTATTGCCCTCATCAGGGGCATCACCATATTGTTCATCAGGAGATTCTGCAAGCCCGTAGTCCTCTTCAACATATTCATCAGCCGCTTCCTGGACCACAGAGGGGGTTGGGCTAATGATATTTCTGAGAGATGCTACGCCAGTCCCCAGGCCCAAGACCAGAGCGGCCATGACAATCGTGATAATGGAATGGCGATACTTATAGATATTCCAAGGAGTTGGGCGTGGCGCAGAGATTGTTCCCTGCCGGATCAGCTTCCTTACTTTTTTCCGGGCGCCGGGGCACAACCGTTCTACCTCGTCCATAGCCAGCCTTCTGACCACTGTTTCTTGAAATGGGGGGGAAAGCTTGTAGATGGAGTGCGTTTTTCGGTATCTTTCCAGAACCCTGTTCAGAAATCTCAGTTTCTGGACAGGATCAGGGACCAATACCGCAAACTCTTCGATGATACGCCGGCAGCTTGATGGCGGCAGGGGCTTAAGAGATGTTTTATCCTCTCTATCCCTCAAACATTGCTGCAATAAGAGCTCCTTTAGCTGTCGCATAGAGCGGATCGCTAGCAGTCCGGATCTCACTAATATCTATCGGAAAGTCCTCCTTGTTAAGGCACATTTCAAACCGGTGTTGAAAACCTTCAGGTTTTGCGGAGCCCCCGCTCAAAACGATGGGGATGGGCTTGTCAAAGTCCGGGACCTTTGATGTCCGCGCGATGGACTCTTTGAGCCCCTTTACCAGCGTGACGATCAGGTCATCGTAATATATATGTAAGGCATCTTCTATGTCATTACGAGGCTCTTCAGTAAGGTCGAGTTCCCTTTCCTTGATCGTTCTTACCCTCGTATTGACCTCACCGGTTACAGATGCCACCGCGTCGTCAATGTAATCTCCTCCCTTCCTGATACTGAAGCTTATGACCGGCACTGACAGGAAAGCAAGACAAACATTACACATACCTCCGCCTGCACTTATCCCGATACCGGTGAAGTTGTCCCTTTCCAACTCGGAAAATATAACAGCGAGGCCTTCGTTAATACTTGTAGCATTGTACCCCTTATTGCTCAGGTGCCGCTTTATAATAGCCTCATGGTAAATGATGTCACTTTCTGCTTCCTTATCGGCACCAGGGATCGAAAAACAAAGCTGGATTCCCGGTTTGGCTGGGGGGACAACGATATCGTCCAGGATGCCCTTGATGATCTCGATGGCCTTCGACTCCCTGGGATTCAATAGCCCGTAGCGCATAGGACGACCCATCTCGGTATTAAGCATATTGGCGAAAACCTCCGCTCCGTCGCCGTAAACGATAAGGGACTCATCCAGCCTGTAATGGTCTATTCGGTTCTGCTTAAGAATAGTCTCGGTGAACTTGGAATACTCTACCGAGATAAAGGCATTGAGCTGGGAAGTGAATGCCACATTGCCGTGTTTCTTTTGGGCAAAAACGATCTTTGAAGTTCCAATGTCAACGCCCACGGGATTGGTATCCAGGCGGGCGCTTTTCTCTGAGGAGCGCCGGCTCGATGATTCATGAGCAAGTATCTTAGAGGCTGCGGCTGCTATTTCCTTTTTGCGGTCCCCGGCTTTCTCTTGACGTCTTCGTGCCATGGTATAAGGCCTCCTTTAATTGTGAAAGATTTTTTCCGGAATTGACCCTGTGTTGTCAGTAAGCAATATCGGTGCCAACTCACCTTTTGAATTTGTCAAATTTTTTAATAATTTTAATATTTATCAGCTTTTGTTCATAGGGTCAATCAAAAAAGGAACGCGCCAGGCCATAGCGTAAATGGCTGATCAGCAAGACGACTTAGAACGTTGGGGTGTAGATGTCAACGGTCCTTCATTTGATCTTTCATTGATGGATGTCTATTTTTTAGACACAAGCATACTCCTAATCCCCCCTTTTTAAAACTAATCCTTACCCATAAATTGAATTTTGGTAACTTCTCAAAAAGTCCGGGTAGAGGGAACCTTTCGACTTACAGCCTGCTTACACTTCACAAATCCCTCCGGTTCAGATATAAGGAAATATTGTAAGTCGAAAGGTTCCCTCAGAAAAGAGAGGTATAGAAGGTGAGGATATCTACAAAGGGACGTTACGGCACCAGGGCGATGGTGGATATCGGGAAGAATTACGGTAAGGGGCCTGTCTCGCTAAGGAAACTGGCGGAGAGGCAGTGTATTTCCATGAAATATATGGAGCAGATTATTCCGTTGCTGAAGACATCGGGGCTCATAAGGAGTGCCCGGGGGGCTCGTGGGGGGTATGTCCTGGCTAAAGAACCTCGTAAAATTTCATTGCATGATATTGTCCAGGCCCTGGAAGGCTCCTGGTCTTTGGTGGATTGTCTTGATGATGATACACTTTGCAATCGAGCCAAAGAATGTGTCACTTATGAAATCTGGCATGACGTCCAGACAGCTATTTACAAGATCCTGGATTCAACAACCCTGGCAGACATGATTGATCGACATCGAAAAAAGACGAAGACAGCCGCCCTTCATAAAGGCTCGTAGATTCAGAACCTCGCAAGAGAATCACTATAATACCCCCCAACCATCCGTTTCTGCTCATCCAGTTTGAAGGTAAGCTTCAACGGGATCTCTCGGAGTCGGGTAAGTATTTCAATAACTGGCTCCCGAGAAGGGATCAATACGTCAAGAAGCCTGGGGGGTAAACTGTATCACAAAAACTTGACATAAATGTTAACATGTTAGCCTATATAGACGGCTAGAAGGGATATCTAATCAACCGAGTCCACCCTATCCACCTCAGGGACTTCCTTCTTCATATATTGCTCGATACCGTTTTTCAAGGTTATCTGGGACATGGGACAGCCCCTGCATGCCCCCTGAAGACGAACCTTGACTACACCCCCTTCAACGCCAACAAGTTGAACATCCCCGCCGTCAGCCTGAAGCATAGGGCGTATCTTGTCGATGACCGCTTGAACCGATTCTTTCATCTTAATTTCCTCCCTTGGATTTTCAGTTTTAGCCGGTTTAGCCGGTTATGCCCGTTGAGTAGTAATCTCTCCATCTCACCCAAGCAAAAGAGGCCCCTGCTCAATGCCTTTCTCTTAGTCCTCCTATCAATATAGTAGGATATTTCCAAAATGCAACATAAAATTCGAAAAATCACCCAAGAATGGAAAATCACTGACAGGAAGAACAGAGGCTATTTGAGCAGAAATAAGAAAAATTTCGGGGTGCTGCGCTCGAGAGGGGGGACGGGACGGGCATCAAATCATAAAATTCGCATTAAAAAAAAACTTGGTAGCTCCATTCCTAGTGCTTTTTGTAACTTAGCCCTTTGTCAACCTGTAGTTTGAAATCGGGATTAAGACGATGCCTGAACTTTGGTGTACCGTCTTCGTGGGGGAACGGAGTTCGATTAATGATTTCTTCCGGAAGGTAGGTGTTGTCATCGAGAATTTCGAAAGC
>Ga0114922_10005975_pt1 | contig 11187 bp, 9 predicted proteins | sample AartaG_FD_100975 | JGI IMG/M metagenome (GOLD analysis project Ga0114922, IMG submission 100975) | Deep subsurface microbial communities from Aarhus Bay to uncover new lineages of life (NeLLi) - Aarhus_00045 metaG | ecosystem: Environmental > Aquatic > Marine > Oceanic > Sediment | place: Aarhus...
AGCAGGCGATTCAAAGGCCAGAATCGCCGATGCAGGCCGACACAGCCCTTCGGTGCTCGCAGCCGGCCGAAGCCAGGATGGGGTTTTGCAACAGCGCCTTAAGCGAAGGACCTCCCGAAGGCCCGCCGCCTTCGAGAGGATACCCCTTGCTCCACTTCCCGAGGACTGGAAGACCCTATGCCCGCACCCAAGAAGGCCAAACGCGTCCCGGCCCTGTCCTTCGACCACTTCTTCACGTACGCCGAGCTCACCGACTTCGTCGGGAAGCTTGCGAAGGCCTGTCCCAAGCTGGTAACGCTTTCGTCGCTGGGCGACTCCCGCGAGGGCCGACCGATCCACCTGCTCACTATCACCGACCAGGCGACCGGCCCGGCCGAAGACAAGCCGGCGTACCTCATCCACGGCAACATCCATGCGCTCGAGCTGTCGGGCACGCACGCAGCGCTCCATACCTGCCGGCAGCTCTGCGCAGACCACGGCAAGTCCGATCTGCTCAAGCGCGTCGCCTTCTACATCGTGCCGCGCATCAACCCCGACGGAGCGGAGTTCGCCGTCACCACGTCGGGCACGATCCGCAGCCGCACCGACCGCTCGGTGCGCGAGTCGAACACGCTCTACCAGGAGGACGTGGACGGCGACGGCCTCATCCTCACCATGCGGCAAGAGCACCCCAACGGCCAGTTCGTGGCCGATTCCAAGGACAAGCGCCTGCTCGTCCGGCGCACCGCGGACAGCAAGCCGCCCTTCTACCGCACGCTGCCGGAAGGCATGATCCACGAATGGGACGGCACGGATAACATCAAGGTCGAGGGCCGGGCCTTCGACTGGAACCGCAACTGGTCCTACGACTGGCAGCCCGAGCCGGCGCAGTACGGCGCGGGCGACTTCCCCTTCAGCGAGCCCGAGATGCGCGCGATGGCGGACTTCGTCTTCAGCCGCGACAATATCTTCGGCGTGCTTGGCTATCACAACGGCCCTAACGCGGTGCTGCGGCCGCCGTCGACAGGCGCAGACGCAGACCTCGACGCGGCCGACGTGAAGGTCATGCAGGACCTGGCCGAGATCGGCGCAAGGCACACGAAGTTCCCGGCCATGCCCGTGGTCAAGTACCACCGCGACTACCAGCGAGACGTCGACCGCCGCGGCCACTTCCACGACTTCGGCTACCACCATCTCGGCTTGTTCGTGTTCGAGTTCGAGCTGGGCGTGCTCCTGAACAGCGCAGGCATCAAGACTAAGGACGACATCTTCGCAGTCAAGTCAGAGCAGGAATACGAGGCGCTGTTGCGCAAGATGATGGCATGGTGCGACAAGCAGGTGAAGCGCACGCCCGTCTTCGGCAAGTGGACCAGGTTTGACCACCCGCAGCTCGGCGAGGTCGAGATAGGCGGGCTGCTGAAGAAGCATCTCGCCGGGCCGACGCTCGACGATCTGAAGCGGATCGCACTGGGGACGTACAAGTTCACGCTCGCGCACGCAAACCGGCACCCGCGGGTGGTCATCGAGGACCCGCAGGCGGAAGCCGTGGGCGGCGGCGTGTACCGCATCCGCGTTCGGGTCGCCAACCGCGGCGAGTTCCCCACGCACGTGTCAAACAAGGGGCGCGAACTGCGCCGGCTGAAGGGCGTGCGCGTGGACTTCGTGCCGGCCAAAGGCGTCGAATTGCTCTCTCGCGTCGGACACCACTCCCTGGGCCACCTCGCCGGGGTGACGGACGGTCGCGAGTTGGAGTGGTTCGTGTCCGCGCCGGGCAAATGCCGCACGCTATGTGAGTTGCGCGTGTCCGGCGGCACCGGGGGGAACACCGCCGCCAGCATCGCGAAGCCGTAAATCACTGCTCAATGTGCAAGGGCCTTGGCCTACTTCGCCTTGTGCACGACGATGCTGCCGCCGCCGATCTCCGTCCCGGCGTTGGAATCGTCCGGCTCGCCCATCTTGTTGTCGTAGACCAGGCCGTCACCGTCGGTGATCTTGATGCGGAACGTGTCCTCGCCCCCGCCACCTTGAACATCGCCGTCGGTGGCCGTGACCATGAAGCCGTAGTCGCCTTCAGCGTTGATGGCGCCCCGGCCTTTGAACTTGGCATGGGGGCCCGCGATGACGAGCCACTGGTACTCGGTGCTGTGGAAGTTCAGGTCACCGGCGCGGAACCGGAACTCGGTCTCGCCCTCCGGCACATCGGCTCCCTTCTTGTACTTCGAGACGAACCCAAAGTTCGCCTTGCCCGTCAGTGAGCTGTCGGGAACATAGGCTCCAGAAGGCGAATCGATCCAGCCGCCCCCCGTCACGAAGCCGCCTGAGCTATCGTAAACGACGACGTACTCGAAGACCCCCCGGTCCTGAGCGCCGTCGATGTCCGTCACCGTCAGGGAGACGGGATAGACGCCCGGCTCACTGTAGCTCTGGCTGGCAGAAAGGGGGCTCTGCGCGTCCGTCACCGTGTCTTCGCGGCCGTCGCCCCAGTCCCACACGGCAACGTGGGCGTCGTCGACGTCGGGATCAGTGAACTCAGCGTCCAGGTAGACTGTCGTGCCCGCGCTCACGGGATCCGTTGGCCCGGAGATATCGCCGACGACCGGGGGCCTATTGAGGACCACCTCAGCGATCTGGCAGCGGCCGTTCCAGCTATGAGTCGATGTGCCTGATGCGGCTCCGAGTGAGGCCAACATCGTCTGGGGAATGAGAGTGTGGCGCACTCCGTCGTTGCTTACCTTAAACTCGGTGATGACCGGCCAGTCCGGGATGACCGGCCACTCCGGGCAGTCGGCGGGATCAGCCGTATCGGGTGCGAACCCGTCCGTGCTGCTCGTGAAAGGCGAGCCATAGTCCGGTACCATATCGCCGTCATTGTCAAGCACGCTCACCGATGCGCCCGCCGCGGGGCTGCCATCGGCGAAGATGACTTTGACAAGGCCGCGCCAGCACTGCAACACCTGGCCGCTGCCATTCGGCCCGAGCGTGTTGTCGTGCTCCAGTGAGGCCGCATTTATGGCCGCGCAGTCCTCACACTTGATGCCCCACAGCGTATTACCAGAGATCACGTTGCCGGTGATCGGCCCCGAATCGCAGTTGTAGCTGAAGATGCCGTCCCCGAAGTTGTCCTCTATGGTGTTGGCCGTGATTTCCACACAGTGAGCAACCGCGCTCCACTGTAGATAGATGCCCGCTCCCTCGCCGGCCGAGTTGCCGCTGATCGTATTATCATCGATCGCGAGCATTCCCGTCATCGTCGAGTCCCGTCTGCAACAGATTATACCACCACCATGGTCCGCCGTGTTGCCAGTGATGATGTTCCCCCGTATCGTTCCAGGTGCGCCGCCGGTCCAGATGCCGCCACCCAAGTTGCCGCTACTGCCAACGGTGACCGAGTTGCCGGTGATCGTGTTCCCCGTTATGTCCAGCCGAGAGCGCGTCCCCGCACGGATCCCTCCTCCGACGGCCCATACGGACGGACCGGTGACCTGGTTGTTGCTGATCGTGTTGCCTGCGATCACCGGAGAACTATCCACATAGTAGATTCCGCCGCCCTGCTGGACGGCCGTGTTCCCTTTGATCTCATTGCCTCGGATCTCCGGCGAGCAATCGAGGTACAAACATATGGCCCCCCCCGCGTCGGCTACGTTGTGGTTGATCTTATTGCCCACGATCGTAGGACTGCTGGCCCCAGCAATGCGGATCCCACCGGCCGACTGGCCGGCCCGATTGTTCTCAATCACGTTGCCGGTTATCTCCGGGGAGGAGCCGTTCCGGCACGCCAAGCCCCCGCCGTCGATCAAGGCGCGGTTGTTCTCGATCACGTTGGCCTTTACTACCCCGGAGCAGCCATACTTGAGCATTACTCCTCCGCCACTACCCGCTGAATTTGTGCTAATGGTGTTGTCGCTGATCGTGACCGAACATGACTGCCGGCAGCCGATGGCACCCCCGCCTTCCCCGGCTTGGTTATCGCTGATAGTGTTGTTCGTGATGGTCAGTGTGCAGTTTGTGTAGCCATTGATCCCGCCGCCAACGTAAACCGAAGTGTTGCCAGTAATGGCGTTGTTACCGATCAGCGGCGATGCACCATAGCGGCACGTGATGCCGCCACCTTGGGCACCTGAATTCGCCTCGATCGCATTGAACTCGATGGTAGGGGAGCAGGCTCCAACACAGTAAATGCCTCCTCCCCCGCTGTACTGCCACCCGCTCGCCGAGTTTCCGGTGATCCTGTTCTTCGTGATGGTTGGCGAGGAAGACGAGCAGAGGATCCCGCCGCCGTCGTACGCCTTGCCGTTGCGGATAGTCAAGCCGGTCAACACGGAATCCGCACCCTCGCCATGGTTGAAGGTCACCACCCTTCCGGCCTGGTTGCCGTCGAGGATGGTGTCGGCCACCACCGCTGGATCGTCCGCGCTGGTGCTTGTGAGCGTTATGGCCTTGCCGCCGAAGTTGATGTTCTCCACATACGTTCCGGGCTGGACGAGCACGGTGTCGCCGTTCACTGCGGCGTCGATCGCCTCCTGGATCGTCGCATAATCTGCTGGAACGTTGATGACTGCGGCCGAGGCCGCGTTGGCCGTCAGGCCGAGCATCACGATCACAACCGCACAGAGCAGCGCGTGCGACCTCACCCACTCCCACGGATGCCTTGACAGACTCCGTTCTCTCGTGCGAACCATCGCCACACCTCCATTAGATAGTATCCCTAGCGTGGACAGAGCGCACCATGGCTGCAAAAAACATACCGAGCCCCTACCGTTGCTCCGGAGGCCCATGCCTAGCCACTCAACGGATTCTGGAAGGCAGGAGCTTCACAGGCGTGCCGGGGGCTGAGCCTAATCGACACACGATTCCACGAAAGCTCGCACCGCTATACCTTGCGCAGAGAGGCCTCCAGGGCTCGTGTGGATCGGGGCTCTGAGCGAAAACGCCAATCTACCACGCCGTGCTCGCAATTCCCTGACAAGCAACTGTGCGACCAGATAGACTGACATTTGTCAGACAGATAAAGGTCTCGAATACGAGGCCGCGCGTGGGACGGCGGGCTCAGGACAGCGCCGCATCCATGTCCAGGAGCGCCTGCACAAGCTCCTCGTGCGCGTTGGCAAAGGGCAGCGCACCGCAGCAGAACGGCACGACGTCGGCCGCATATCCGCCTCGGGCTGCGGCCTCCCGGTCGGGAGCGTAGCCGACGGCGTCGTTCACCGCGCTCAGCACCGGTCAGTGTGCAAGAGCCTTGGGCTACTTCTCCTTGTGCACGACGATGCTGCCGCCGCCGATCTCGGTCCCGGCGTTGGAATCGTCCGGCTCGCCCATCTTGTTGTCGTAGACCACGCTGTCGCCGTCGGTGATCTTGATCCGGAACGTATCGACACCGTCGCCACCTTGAACATCGCCGTCGGTGGCCGTCACCATGAAGCCGTAGTCGCCTTCACCGTTGATCTCGCCCCGGCCTTTGAACTTCGCATGGGGACCCGCGATGACGAGCCACTGGTACTCGGTGCTGTGGAAGCTCAAGTCACCGGCGCGGAACCGGAACTCCGTTTCGCCTTCGGGCACGTCCGCTCCCTTCTTGTACTTCGCGACGAAGCCGAAGGTGCCCTTGCCGAAGCCCGCCAGCCCGGCCAGGTGCGCGCAGGCCACCGCACCGGCGGCAGGGCCGGAGAAGATCGCGCCCCGGCCCCGGAAAAGCACGGCCTAGACGAGCCCTCCGTGCGACTGCATGAACTTGAGGGCCTCCGACGGGCAGCAATCGCGCTTGCTACGGCCCGCTCCGGCCCGTCCGGAAGATGTTCACGTTTCGCAAGAGCTGTTGTTATTCCTCAACACATGCCGCCGGCAGAACGCGACGGCGTCATGGGCCAAGACCAACCTCCTGGAGAGGGACGCGGGTTCCTGCTCGGCCTCGGTTGCCGGCCCGCGCCTTGCGTCCTGCATGCGTGGATGCTATACCCAAGTAAAGCACTCCGACGACACGGACGCCTGCGCGTTCAAGACCCCGCTCCAGATGACCCCGGGCAGTGAAGGAGTGGGCAAGCTGGCCAAGATGCTCAGCATCGGCGTTCTCGGCATCTATGCGTTCTTCGTCGAGGTCGAGGTTCACGTCACGCGTGCCACGCTGGCCCACGCCACACTGGTTGGCCTGCCCGATGCCAGGGGCAAGGAGAGCATAGAGCGTGTCCGGGCCGCGCTACGGAACTCGGGCTACCACCTGCCCACCATGGCCGCGACGATCAACCTGGCGCCGCCGACCGACGCAAGGGAGGTCCGGCTTCCGAACTGCCCATCGCCCTGGGCCTGCTCCCGGCGACTGACACGCTGCATTTTGACGATACGTGCTATGCCGTGGTCGGAGAGCTCGCCCTGGACGGCATCGTCGTGGCCATGGGCACCGCCCGGGAGGCAGCCTTAGACGAGTTGGCGGCTGACTCGCGCCGAAGCACTGGACCTCCTGGCTGAGGAACGAGGCGGTCTGTCTCGTCCGAGATGACAAGCAGGGCCAGCCAGTTGACGTGCGCGTCCTGGCGTAGCGGTAGGGGATTCCCTTGACAGGCCCAGCCGGGGGATGTAGCATCTTGTGGCAGTCGCTCGCACTCCAGGGAAGGTAGCGGACCGGACGATGTTGCGCGAGTTCGGTCCTTCTGAGCTTTGGGGCTTGCATCGGCCTTTGGCTGTATGGTAGTTTCCCCGGTGTTGTCGTGGCCGGTGGCATACTAACGGAGGTGATCTGCGGTGGGGGGAGCACCGAATGGCACGGTGTTTGCGGCCAAACACGCTGCGGATCTCTGATGCTTCGGTTTCAGCCGACCCTAAGGTGGACGGTACGCCTGGGTTCTTGCAGAGGATCTTCAGCCTTGTCCACCGGTTGTGTGCACGTCGCGACGCGGGCAGGTGTACCGACATTCACTGCCCTCTCGGCAGAGATGTCGTTGAGGACGCAGAATCAAGGCGCTGGGCGGCCATCGTGCTTCAGTTCGCTGGCTCAGAGGAACAGAGGGACGTTGATCTGCACTGCGCAGAGCGGGAAACGCGCCGCGCCGTTGTGGGGCTTCTTCTTTGCCGCCACTGCCTTAAGGCTGCCGGCACCAAGCTGCGCGCGTTGAGAAATTGCTTGCAGAAGTTCCGCCATGAGATGGAGACAACAGCCCGGCCAATGAGCGAGGTTGACTGCGACACCTTGCTGCCGCTTTTGAAGAAAGTTGCTGAATCCGTGACGACAAACTTGACGATGGAAGCTGTCCGTCAGGAAAAGGGTATACCGGCGTGCGTCACGTCTGCTAAGGCGCTAAACGAATGGAGCAGAATGCGCACGGCCTTGGTAGAACTGCGCGACAAAATCGACGCGAAGAGGAAGCGCGCACTTCAGGCTATTGACAACTGTCTCCAAGCGCGTGGCTTGGAGCCGACAGAAGTAAGCGACAAGAAACGCGCTAACTTCATCGCCGCGCTGAAGAACAAAGATGAACGGCTGCCTGTGTCGCTTGACGAACAGCCTCGCGAAGATGGATACGATAGGGATTCAATCAGGGAGGCCGACCGGAAAGCCAGACATGCCATCGTGACGCATGCAGACTTCGCGGAGGCGTTCGACACAATGGGCAGAAACCTCAATTCCGTTCAAGCCCTTTTGGATGATGCCTGGGAGGCAGTTTCACGCTCCGAGCAACGTCTCATTCGCTCCGCAACAGAGAAAGCCTATGACAGCAACTGAGAATCAGATGAGACCGTCGAGATTCGCTGCCGGTCGACTCAGCGACATGACGCTTCCGGAACTCACAAACGCTATGGAAGAGTCCATAAGAATCGCCTCGAGTGAAACCGCTCCGGAGGAAAGCGACGTGCCGCGGGATAGCGTGGTGTTCGACTTGCTGGCAGCTCTGTGTCGGGATGACGGGATCCCTCCGGCAGAGGCCAAATACCATGTCCCATGCATCATCGGACGACAGTTGCTGCCTGTGATGACTATGGCAACCGCAAACAACTTCGGCTGTCTGGATGAACGCACTGCCGCCAGGATTCAGAATTGCTTCGAAGCAGAATACGACCTCGGCAATCCTTTCTCGCGCAGAGCACTCGAGCGCTACGCTGGCTTGCCCGAGGAAGCAGCTCTCGGTGACAAGATTGTCTATCACAAGGACCACGTCTTGGGGTGCCTGAATGCAGTGGGTCTGCTGATCAGCCCTGTTTTGGGGCTATGGGGCGACCTCTTAGAGCAACCGAATGAAGGCTCTGGAGTTGCGGCTATATTCCGAGAGTTCTGGCAGGAGTTCCTCGCTAACAAGGGGAAACAGGCAAGTCAGGATACTCTTCTTGCAAAGACCATACGGCGCGTGCAGTGGTCCTTTCGCGTTGCGCTGGACCTCAGTGAGCAACAGCGAGAAAGAGCCGCAACCTTCATAGAGCAGACAGCAGGCGCTGTCGAGGATCCGTTCCTTGCGTCCGAGATAGGTTGGCGCTGCACCGGACAAACCAGCGACAGTCTGCGGCTTCCAGAGATTGAGCTCTGCGAGCCGCCCATCCGAGAATCGCTTGACCGCACACGGGACACCGTTCCCGCCGTCTGAGAAGTCACGATTGCTTGCGCCTGCTGCACCCGGGGGGGAAACGCTGGAAGAGGCGAGTAGTGAACGGGTGCGCATACATCAGGGAAGACGGGAGCTCATGCCCTTTCGAGCCATGGGAAGGCTCGAGCGAGGGACACTGCATCGGGCACGACGAGAACAACAACTGCGTTGCAGAAGATGTCTGGGCACTGGCGAGAAATGTTGCCGCGACTACAGAAAGACGGGTTAATCTAGAGGGTTGGGTCTTCCCACCCGACCCTCATGAAGACTACTTCAAGGCAGCCTGCCTGTCAGCCGGTCATCTGAGCTTCCGCTCTTGTCGTTTCCGCTGCCCGGTGAGCTTTGAGGGGGCTACCCTGGAAGCCACTGAACAGAGTGGCGCGGTGTCCTTTATTGCTACTCGCTTCGATGAGCTTGCACTGTTCGACCGGTGCACATTCGACGGCCTCACGTCCTTCCAGGAGGCAACGTTCCGAGGTGCCTCCTTCAAGGATGCGGTGTTTGGCTCACTCACCATCTTCACCGAAAGCAAGTTTCTTGGAGACAAAACGGACCTTTCCAACGCCAGATTCTCAGCTGGCGTCCAGTTCACGCGCGCCTCTTGTGAGGGCGAGATAAGATTCGACGGCGTGAGGTTTTTGGGGATTACCGATTTCGATGAGTCCACGTTTGCCGGAATTGTGTTCTTCCTTGGGGCGCGTTTCCGCGAAAGGGCGAGTTTTGGCCGTGCCCAACTGAGCGAAGCGACCATTCTTATAGATCGCCCCCACTGGGAGTTTGTCCCCTTCGTGCCCTGCAGTCCGTTTGCGATTCCGGCTGATGGCATCGAGGTGTACCGTCACGCAGCAAGCAGTGCGGAGCTTAACCATCGCTTTTCAATCGCAGCTGCCTACCGTCATGCGGAGAAATGTGCCGTTGAGTCGGGCCATAGGCAGCGCTATGGAAATAGGCTGTTTTCCCACCGCTTCTTGGAGTGTCTACTGGAGTTCGTGTTTGGACGTCTTGTGTTCGCGTACTGCGAGTTACCGCTCCGCCCACTGTATATTGGGGTAATCGTCATCCTCCTCTGGGCTTCTATGGCTTGGACCGCGAACGGTGTCCAGGATACTACTATGGTCGGGGCCGAACACCAGGCCACATTCACTGAGTGCCTCTATTTCAGCACCGTGACCTTCACGACCTTGGGATACGGCGACTTCGCGCCAAGGCAGGACTTCCGGATCCAAGCAGCTTTGGAGGCGTGGATTGGCGGATTTCTTATGGCAACGTTTGTTGTTGCTTTGACGTATCGGTATGTACGGCCGCACGTCCAGTCTTCTCTACCTCACGCATCGTAGTCGACTATGGTTTCGTGTACGCCTCTTTGACTACACTTTCCTCCCCCGAATGCACCACGTTGGCACAACAGACACCGTTACAAGCGACGTTATCGCCAGTCTTCGGATACAACAATTGGCATTCCTCGGAGATGACATTTGAATACTCCTCCTCTCTGGTGGCAGCCAGCCAGACCACTTCGTTGTGTCCAGGAGGTACTCTGATGGGCAGAGAGCCCCTTCGAGCCAGGGCGTTGAGCTTTATTGCTGTCCCGGACGACGTTGCACTCCCCAGACCACCCCAGCACCTGCCAAGCAGCAGAAATGCCGGTGACGTGATCACCTTGCAGCAGGAAAGTCAGCCCGAAAGCAAGTTGTGGCTCCAGCTTGAGATATAGCCCCTTCCCATTCGCACCCCTTTCAGAGAGACTCAAGTGAATTGAGCGCCAGTGGCGAGATTACACAATGCCTCCCCTATGTAATAGGTACGGGATGCAGAAAACACTGCGCCCCCTCACTGTTTTCCCGGGGCCTGCCCTGAGCGCCTGGAGGTGGGCGTCTGGGCTCGTGTGGATCGGGGCTCTGAGCGAAAACGCCAATCTACCACGCCGTGCTCGCAATTCCCTGAGAAGCAAAAGTGCGACCAGATAGACTGACATCTGTCAGACAGACAAAGGTCTCGAATACCAGGCCGCACGTTGGCCGGCGGGCTCAGGACAGCGCCGCGTCTATGTCCAGGAGCGCCTGCACAAGCTCGTCGTGCGCGTTGGCAAAGGGCAGCGCACCGCAGCAGAACGGCACGATGTCGGCCGCATATCCGCCTCGCGCTGCGGCCTCCCGGTCTGGAGCGTAGCCGACGGCGTCGTTCACCGCGCTCATCACGAGGGGGATGGGCGCGCGCGCCCCTGCGCACACCTCGTTCTTGATGGCCTGGAAGGTCTCGAACGGCGAGCCCAGCACCGTCAGCGGCCCGATCCGGATGCCTTGCACCTCGATGGGCGGCTGAAGGGATTCGCCCCTCTCGGCAGCCGCAACAAGCCGGCGCAGCGCGATGGCCTCGACGGCGTCCCTTCGCACGTCGCCCTGCGCGTCCGTTGAGCCGGCCGTGCTGAGGCGCTCCTCCCTTTCGGCCAGCATCCGGCGGAGCTTATCCACCCCCCATGGTCTGCGGCTGAAGACCACCTCGCGCCGGGCAAAGGCCAGGGCATCCGCCTCCAAGGGCTCGGCCTGCCGCAGCCCCGCGGCCACCGCGTTGGCGTAGCGGGCGGCCACCACGTCCAGCGCCAGCAGCGAGTCCTGCTCCGGCTTGTGCACGACGCAAGTGTTGA
>Ga0114922_10005976_pt1 | contig 11185 bp, 11 predicted proteins | sample AartaG_FD_100975 | JGI IMG/M metagenome (GOLD analysis project Ga0114922, IMG submission 100975) | Deep subsurface microbial communities from Aarhus Bay to uncover new lineages of life (NeLLi) - Aarhus_00045 metaG | ecosystem: Environmental > Aquatic > Marine > Oceanic > Sediment | place...
CCTACTGTGGGTGGTGCAGTGCCAGCCAGCGAACTCTCAAGGTTGGCAGCTTGGTCTGCCGTACCCTTAGCGCCGATGACGTTTGGATCAGCATCTGGAACGATATCGCCAGAGACACTCTCGACCAAGGCCTTAAGTTCCGTATTGATCTTGGACTTGACTTCATCATATACCTTGGTCCCCTGTGCCAGCTGAAGGATCTGCTCTTGTAGCTCGTTCATCTGGATCATGTCTTCCTTGGCTTGGTTGTATTCAGCACGCTGGTTATTGTCGAGAGTTCTATAATCGCTTTGCAGGATCTCTTTAGCTCTTGCGTATCCCTTGTTCTTTGCCATGTTACCGAACATGGCCCCCATCATGGTCTTGATATCAGCGTCCTCGCTGAGGGCTGCGATCTCACCGTAGCCCCACCTGCCAGCTATGATTCCGAGGGCGTCCTTCTTGTTGAGTATCTGCTTGCGTACCTCGTCCGACGTCAAACCACCAGAGTCCTTGGGGCCGATGTACTTATAGTCGCCTGTCCGCCTGTTGTATCTGATCGCCCTGCCTTGGCCTAGCGAGATGATCATATACTCATCGCTCGACTTGATGTCAGTGACATCCTCTGTGAGGCCAAGCACCTCTTTATGTGCGTTCAGCATGGCTGCTGCCTCTTTACCCTTGCCAGCACCGGCCAGCGCCATGGCTATCGTTACAGCCTTGGAAGCTCTGTTCATCGGAGCATCCTTCTCGGCCATATTGACCTGACGCTCCATGAGGTTTGTCCGCTTCGTCAGCTCGTCCTGCCTGCCCTGCTCGAACTCACGCTTGTCAACATACTGCTGGCCTTGGACGACACCTTTGGTACCGAGGGCCAGCCCTGTTGCGAGGCTTGCTTTTCCGAATCCTAGCTTACCCATGTCATCCTCCTATGAAGGGATCCCGAAGTAGTCAGGCGATCCTCTTGGGGTTGGCTTATTTGGCAGAAGCGTCGATGGGATATTGATCCTGTCGTCAAGGCTTCCGGCTGTCACTGCTGCACCTGGTGTCTGTCCACCGGTTGTCCCTGCATTATACATCATGTAGAGCTGGGCTAGGTTACCTGCGGTCTGCCCCCACCCCGCTGCACCCTGCGCTGCGTTCTGAGCTGCGTACTGTGTCCGCTGGCTGTAGACATTAGAAAGGTTGGCCTCAGCCTGACTGCCACCCTTGCCTACCTGAAGGGCCTGCAACTGCTGTCCGGTCCTTGCTGTGTCGAGGGTAGCCAAGATGTTAGCTCTTGCGTCGTTGGCCCTGTAGGCAGCGCCTGATCGTCTCGCCTGGTCTATGCCTTGCCCTTGGGGAGCGCCGATGACACCACGCCGTCGGAGCATGGCATCGACAGTACCATACTGTTGCTCAACCTGAGCGATGGCTCTCCGGAATGTCGGTGACTCTTCGACTGGAGCGTTAAGCTCCTTGAGGATAGTCGCCTCTAGTGGACCATAGGTCTGCTTGTAATCGTCGTACATCATCTTGGCGAACGCAAGCTGCTCGGCTGCTGCCTGCTCGGCGTTGTCAGACCCCCCAAGGAGGCCACCGAGGACACCTCCTGCTACGCCGATAAGGCTTGCGATGATAAGTGGGTTGCCGAACAGCATCCCTAGTGGCATGGTAGCAACCATCAGTAGTAGTACCCTACGGATTTTCATTTTCTTCTCCTCCTATTCCCAGCTTCTTTTCCAGAAGTCTAATGTCCAAGAGTATCTTTTCATAGTCCTCAAGTTCGTCCTGAGAGCAGAGCCACTCCTTGGTCTTCAGATCCGTGCAGTTCTTCTTGTAATACCACATGGATTCCTTGGCAGCGTCCAACTGGATCTCCAATCTGATCCCCTCTACTATCTGTCGTGTCTCCTCAGAGTACGACATCGGCGTGAACCACAGGATGCCACCAGCGACGACTACTATCACACCTAGCAATGCTCTATACTTTTCCCACATTACAATGCTCCCAGTATCTCGTTGATCTTATCCCTTAGCTCGTCATTGGAAGGGGTGGATGTCGTTGGGAAACTAGCTATCCCCTTCAGGTTGCCAAGGTTGATCAGCTTCTTACCCTTCATGTCGTGGTTCTGTCCCACGGCATCAGGGCCAGCCAGCCTCTCTTCTATCTGAGCCAAGGCAGTATTGATCTGACGTACGATAGACTGTAGATCCTTGCCCTGTACTCTTATGACAAATCGTCGTTTGTTCGGTATCATCCTTGGTACTCCACCACGACCTGCTCGATACGTCCGGTACCCTCGACCCTGATCTGGAGCGCCCTGCCAAAGGTTTCCTCAGGGATCAATAGTGACCGTCCGTCCGCTGTCGTGAAGTCCAGTTGCTTGGTAGCCACCGACACTCCATCAACAATGAGGTATAGAAGGATGACACCTGAACCTGACACCCTTACTCCGTAGAACATCCTATCGTAGTTATCTGCGACACCGAGGTCTCCAGATTGCCATGTAAGCGACTCATTGACCGTGTCACCCTCTAGCTCGGATACTCCTCCTGTATCAAGGACGTATACCGTGCCGGAAAGTTCGTCCTTCCACATCGCATCGGGCGTATAGACCCTCTCGGTGAAGTCGTTGTCCGATCCTCGCTGGTCAGCTACGAGCATCCCTCCGCTGTGTCTGAGGTACAGGATGTTATCGTTTATTACAAGTTTGGTAGTGGCTGGGTCCACATTGGTTGTGAACCACGACTCAGTAAACTTTGCCTCGGTCAGCATCTTGACGGATACCAGGTCGAATACGGCCAGCCCGCTATCTGACAAGAACACAACGCCTGACCTTGTATCTATGGCATCCCCAAGGCATGGCTCCTGACCCAGCGACTTCGTCTGCTGGAGCAATTCCGGGTGCGTACCATCAATCCTGAAGGCACCACCGAGGGTCATTACAGCTACACCACCTGCCATGACGACGATCTTCTTGACCGTATGCGACATTTTCATCGTATACCATGCAGGCCATGCGTCCGGAAGGCCAGGCTCTGACCAGAAGATATCCTCGCCCTTCCATCCGAACAGCATACCAGCGTGAAAGTCGTTAGATATCCCATCGAACTCACCTGGCTTATCGAATAGGATGACGTTGTCCATGTCCGACACGAACCATGATATCGGCGGCTCGCCGAGTAGCAGGCCTTCCTCTGCCTGTGTCATGTCATCGTCATAGTACGGTGTCGTAGCTGGCAATTCCTTCAAGAACAGGTGGGTGCCTGTCGCTAGGCTTTTCCTGTAAATTCTCCAGAAGACGACATGGTCTCTCAGGAGGTCTTCCGGCTCAGGGGTAACACGGATAACGCTGTCGCCTCCAGTAACATCAACGGAGTATGGATCTGATGGACCAGATTCGTCCACGTATCGTCCTTCCGCACCCGCCTGTATTGTTCTGACCGCATCCAACCTGCTTGTTGCCTCTATAAGCCCGTCGAATGAACTCCTTATCCTGAAATATCGGTATGACGCAGCGGCAGCGTCAATGACATCACCGTCAAGGAACGGTGCCCCGCCAAGGAGTGGCACCCACGTATAGGAGTCTCCCGTATCCGGCCCTAACACCGAGCCAAAACCATCAAATGTAATCGAAGTGCCTGCTCTGAGCTGGCTATCTTCATGGAACGTGACTTCCTCGCCACCGACTGCTGTTGGACCATGGTCATGTACCGTCTCGATTTGGCCGGAAATAGTAAAAAGGTCGTATGTAATCCGCACCCATATATGGCTGACATGGACTGTGCTGTAACTACCCTGATTGTAATAAAAAGAGATGCCTGCCCCAGTCAAATTATACAGATCGTCCCTTGTCCACGGGTCCGATGTCCCCGGCACAGTTGCCCAACTCTGGATTCTATCGTTCCATGAACCTCCTATGGGCGTGTTCATAACATGATTATCCGGATGAAGCTCCCATGAGCCGTTGTAGTACAACAGCATTCTGAGTGCGTCGCCTGTTGTCCCAGCAGGATGTTGGTATCGGAAGCCTACGTTGACAGAGGTAATGTGGGCATCGAACGGGACATCTACTGTTAAATCTTCCAGCAATCCCGTAAACCTTTTATCCCTGATCCCCTGCGCTGCCAGAGGTGGCTGCGATAGATACTGGAGAAAGTCAGCATCATACGGTGTCACTTCGTCAACGTCCTCTATCTTCCCCTGCCCTCCAGTACTTGAGAAGATATTCGAGGCACAAGAGACGAAAGTATCGAGGTGTTTTTCCGACGTACCGCCTCCAGAAGCACTAGCAGCCAAAATAACGCTGCCATCAGGAGGGTTGGGCCCTGTGTAATCAACATTGTACGGGGTGCCATAGTGGGCGTCCCAATCATCAAAGGTTGTCGTTTCCTTCTCGCCACCAAGGGCGAGATTCCCTACGTTCCGGACTGTGGTGATAATATAATCGTAGTTGTCTGCCTCCATGGACCCGTTCTTCTGGTCTGCGAGGCCCGGCTGCTGCGGTCTCTCTTGACCTACATCAGCCGTGTCGCTCCCGTCGCCGTTGACTCCATCCTGATCCTCGTCGATGAACTTTTTGAGGACTCCGGACTCAAGGTAATACAGGATGTCGGCCTGGGATGATCTGGAGATGAGATAGTATCTGTCGTTCCCTGAGTACCAGTTGTTCTCGAACCTGACGACTGAGTTGGCCTGCGCCACGGCAGCGTTCACAACGAGGTTAGAGCTTATCGGCGTTATCTTTCCCGATGACAGCGTGCAGTTCTTGGCCACCTTGGCCATGGCCGTACCGCCCCCGTAGTCCACGGGCAAGTTATCCTCGTATTTCGGTGCTATCCCAGCGAAGTCTTTCAGCCTGAATTTTCTCATAGTGGCCTCGCATCATCGAGTGGAGCGCCCAGCCCCACCTCACGCAGCATCTTACCTTTCTCTGCCTTGGCTCTATAGTTATATTCTATTCCCTTGTCGATCACCGCCCTGTCCGTCTCAGCGATCAGAAGGTTAGATGCCACCCCATAGATGATCGCCTGGTTAACGGTAGCTGGCAGCTTCGGATCGAGATATACTGACGAGTAGTCCAGCAAGGTCTCGTCTACCTTTATCGGTGCAGCATAGAATGTGACTGTCAGGTTATTGGTCGTCAACGGCACTGGATCTCCGTCTGCCCTTGGCGTCCCCCAGAGCTTGAACTTACCCCAGTCCACTGTATCCACATGCCACCTATACGGATTGCCCTCAAAGTCCTCTCGCCATTGCTGGTCTAGCAGGCGCTGCGTGGTGGGTAGCGGTGTCTTCTCGTCGCCGTTATCGAAGAGCATCCTATGGAGGATGACGTAGTCCCTGACGCCTATGTTCTCTGCCAGCGTCTTGATGTCATACTCTGACTGGCCCTCAAGCGTCTGGATGATCATGGTCTCCTCAATGATCTTTGCATCGACAGTCAGGTCCAGGGCGACATTGTTGATCTCTTTTACAATCGCAGGGGGACCGTACCTCTCGTTGTAGCTGTCCTCCACCGCTAGTCCAATACGTCCAAAAAGCTCCGCTACTGACATCGCATAATCCGCCAGCGACGTATCCGGGCCCGTAGCCTGAAAAGGGTCAACGTACCCTCTTGACCAGAAGACGTCGCCGTCATCCTGCTCGACCCGCATGACGAACTCGACCCTCATTTCTGTCGTGTATAGCGGTGCCGTTTCCAGATCGTATACGAAGACGCCACCACCGACCTCAGGCACCTGCGTCCCGGCAGGGACAATGACCGTGCCAGCTGTAGCGTCCCTTGCACCATAGGTCCCGTCCTTGGACTGGAGGTAAACGTCCTTTATCTTGGTTGTGTCAGGACCTCCGGCTGCTTCCAGTATATGTCGAAATACCAGATTGGTAGCCATTAGCTTCTACTCACCTCCATTAGGAACTGGGTCTCGTCGGTTCCACCAGCACCATAGGACAGATAGGAATCATACGCTTCCTGCGTCATCACCATGTAGTCTTCCCACACAGGGATGTAGATCCCTTGGCTGTTGAACTCTATCCTGAGCCTGCCCACCTGTGAGAATACCGATCCGGCAAGCACGGCAACATAATGGCCTCCTGTGCCAGCGCCCCATGCTGATGGGGTAACAGGTCCGAGAACTGTGCTGGTATTTGTAAGGCTCTGGAAGGTTCCGTTCTGCGACACAAGAGACTCCAATGGGCTCAGGTCGTTGAAGTCTAGTAACGGCCCTATCGAGAGCCTGTTGGATACATTAACTACAGCGTATTGCATTATGCGACCCTCCTACGTCTAAGTTCCATGAATACAAATCTCTTATATCCTGCGTTCCGCAAGTAGGTACCGTCTACATCCAGTATAACATCACCGGTGAAGTCAGCCCTTGACTGGTTTACCCTATCACCATCAGCGACCATAATTCCAGAGGTTATAAAGTCCGCCCTTGCCTCCCTGTGGACGTGGTGGATAGCCTCCATGGTCGCTTCGCCGGAGAAGTGTGCTCGCCCAGACACATACTGGATGTCCATAATGCCTGTGCCGGAGAAGTCTGCCGTGCCATTGACGACCCTTTTCCCGTCAGCCACAAACGTGCCAGTAGCATCAAAGTCTGCCTGCCCGTCATAGGTATCCTGTGACTGGATGTAGGTACCGAGGGCACGGAACGTAGCCCTGCCTGTCAACGGCACGATGTGGTTCGTAAAGGTTGCCCTGCCTACGAGGTTGAGCGTGCCGGTCATGCCACCAGGGTCGGTCATCACATATTCATCGTCCCACCATTCCTCGTCGAAGAAGTCTTCTACGTACCATCTCTGTCCTGACGGTACGAACTCTATGGTGTGGTTGACGATCCGCCTGCCAGTGGCCTCGAATGTCACTGTCCCGACAGCGAAGAATATCTGGTCGGCTACCTTACGACCTTCGGCTACGAGTGTCCCTGATGCGGTAAACCCGACAGTGAGATCGGAACGGGTTATGCCAGCGACTACTGTTGCTACGCCTGTGATGTGGACAGCAGCACGCTTGGTGGCGGTTCTGATGACGACAACAGAGGATGTGGCTGTGATAGATGGTGTCCGCTGGAACACACCACCACGGACGGTATCTACAGAACCCGTACTAACAATAGACGCTGACCGGCTGTAGAGAGTTCCACCTGTCTGGGGGATGTAGGTGACGCTGGTAGCGACTGTTCCGTATGCAAATGTGTGTGCGTGCAGGACGTGGATGGTATGGTAGGCACCAACGCTACCAGTTGCTGTGATGCTGGCCGTGACCGGCTTGATCCCGAACCAGATTCGTGTGGCATCTACGGTTCCTGTGGCTGACACAGAAGCCGTTCTTGATCTGATTCGTGCAACTACGGTATCGACTGTTCCGGCAGCAGCAACGGCTGCTGCCCTTAGACGATAGGTTAAGCCACCACCGACCACCACTCCTGTGGCTGCAACGCTGGCTTGCCTCTCGACAAGAATAGAGCTGTCGATAGTCCCTGTAGCCGTGATCGCTGCGGTGCGCACCCATGTGGTGACATGGGTCCTTGTGGCGGTGACCGTGCCGGTGCCGGTGATAGTTGCTGTTCTTGTGTATGTCGAAATTAGTGTTCGTGTGGCGGTGACGGTGCCTGTGGCGGTGATGTGCGCTGCCAGTACATGGCTGTGTGTAACATCCATAGATGCTGTTGCAGCGATGCTGGCCGTCCGGACCCTGAAACTACTCTCGTCTGCCGTGACGGTGCCTGTGCTGGCGATAGACGCTGACCGGTTCCTGAAGATCGTTTCGGTGGAAGCTACGGTCCCTGTACTGGTGATCGCTGCTGATCTGACACGGAACGATGTTTCGTCAGCGGTAACCGTACCGGTTGCCGAGACAGCAGCCGTCCTGCTGTAGAGCGCCCCTTGAAACGAGATGTCGTCAGAGAACTCGAACCAGCAGTTGTCATCGCCACTATCGCCGTCAGCAGCGTCGAGGTCCGCAGCAGCGTTGGACCGCCTGACCATGGTGCCGGTATAGGTGTTCGCCTTTGATGGCGTGCCACCGACACCCACCTCGATGACGAGATAGTCACCGGACACGGCCGTGACGGACGAGAGTGTGAACTGCTGATGCCGTGAGGAAATCGTAGTGTCTCTTGGTAGTTCGACGCCATCTGCTGACTGGGCGAGGAGTGTCCCTCTCAGCGTGCCGGTAGGCGTGACAACACGGGCATGCACGTACATGTACATGTCGGCCTTGTTGTCATCCTCACCCCACTTGATGCTGACATCGAGCGTGCCGGTCCCACCGGAACTGATGGTCTGGGCATTGATAGGGATAGAGAGGTACTGGCCGGTCAGCAGTTCCTGTTGTGTGGCGGTCCCGTCCGTATCGTTGGTGACCGAATCGTTGATGACCGTAGCGCCGGTGGTCACCATCTCACGCCGGATATTGGAACCAGTCGCTAGGGTCGTGTCTTCCCAGCTTGAATCAAACGCAGGGGAGATGTCACCGGCTTGGTTATTTATGTAGAATCGAGTCGCCATTAGGTCTCAAAGGTTATGACGCAATAGCCTGATACCCAGAAATAGTCGTCGATCTCCTCCTGAGCATTAGGCCAGAGCAGACAACCTTTCATGCTCCCACCACCAGTTTTAGGGCCGTCATACAGCATGGTCTGCCAGATTTGGCACGAACCTTTCCCTGCACTCCCTAGGCCTGAGCCTGTCGGGGGTGCGGTACTTAGTTCTGGACACCAATGGTAATCGGGCCACGCAGAAAGGCGCTGAGTGTGCCAGCACTTGGATATATCTGGACACTCAGATGCAGGATGCCCACAGCACACACCACACCTGTTGCATTGAGTCACCTTCTTAAGCGTGTACTCAAGCTCTGGGTCGATGTGGTGTTGCTCGTTGGACAGCGTGGTAAACGCTACGGCATCGTCCGGCGTATTTTCGGAACCGACAGCAGCAGGAACCCAGAAGCGCTTACCTGAAGCGTCTAGGTACCACCTGTGTCTCATGGTACCTAGTCCAGACTAATGTCGATATCGCCTACCGCAAACCGCAGGGTGTCGCCTTCGTTGATGAGGGTGTCGGTCATGTCCATGTCGTAACACAGCATTTCCCCACCAGAAAGCTGGAACATGATCGCCATGCCCGTGATGGTTCCCATCCCTGCTCCAACTGCGGTGAAGTCCACCTGCAACGAACTGCTTGTGGTCCCGCCACTAGAAGCACCGAAGGTCACGGGCTGACGTGCGTACCCGCCAGTAGCCGGTTCGGTTATGCCTGTTCCATCGTCGATGATGGGCGACGTGGTGAGGGCCACATGGAGCGTGGTTGATGCGGTGTAATTCCTTACACCTTCACTGAACGCGTGGTCCAGCAATGCGTCTTCCAGATAATTGGTAAATTCAGCCATTACTTACCTCCTAAGCAAGTGTAACGGTAATGTCGCCATCATCGTACTGGATCGAATCGTTCTCGTTGATGGTGACGTTTGTGACTGCGGTCCACATCAGCAGCTCTCCTACTGTTGAAAGGGTGAAGATTCCTGCGTGGGTAATGTTACCCCACCCTCCACCTGTGGCCGTGAATACATACGGCCCTGCTGTGTTCAGAGCAACGCCTCCCGGCGAGGTGGCACTTGCAAACGTGATGGCCTGACGTGCGTAACCGAACCCGGTTACCTCAGTACCACCACCGGCATCTGATGGGGCTGCCGTGAACAGTCCGAGATACACAGGGGTAATGTACGTGTACTGGGCTGTCCCTAGCAGGTGGTCCAGCAGATTGGTTTCGGTATAATCGCTAAGATCACTCATACCTTTTCCTCCTACGTGGATGGAGTAATAATGATTGACGTCCTGTTGGAATCGTCGTCAACCGTGGCTTCTATTCGGTTACTACTACCAGATGGGTCTTGGAAAGTCAGCCCATTATTAGTGGTAACCCCGGCTACCGCAGCCAGTATCAGACTAATGGCCTGCTGTAGTGTAACGCTGTTGTTGCCCTCCATGACCTCGTCTCTGATCCCTGCCACATCACCTGAGCTTCCTGTATGGATGATGATGGAGCTGTCCGCTGCGCCTGCTGCTGTCAGCTTAATCATGATGAGGTCGTGGTTAATCTCGGCATTGGTCATGTCGATAGAGTAGGTGCCAGTCGCACCGATCTCGTCGAACGTGTCGGTTATGGCAAGTGGTACCCACCCTCCACCGTCGTGGTACCATGGTTCATCTGCGACTGTAAGGCCGGTCAGGAAGCTCTCCGGTGCTGACACGTCGAGCATCGGGACCGTTATCGTCGTCGCTTCTCCCTTCGTTCTTCTGATTTCCATTATCGTCCTCCGATCCCTCTGCCTACACCACGCATGACACCTCTACCGAGGAGTCTGAGGTGTTTTGGTGAAAGGACATATGTCCCCTCTGATACGAGCGTTCCCTCACCCAAAAAGTCTGCGCCAGATACCCCGTATCGCCTCCCATAGGCGACGACAGAGCCCTCTCCAGCCATGGTAGGGTTTCGTTCTCTGACTGCACCTCCAGCAGCATCAATCGTGGCCTCTGCGTTAAAGTGCATTGACTCGAACCTGTAGTGCTTCGTTGGGTAGGCAAGAGTCAAGGTTCCTGTGCCTGCATAGTCTGCCACCCCACCGTGAAATTTCGTACCATCTGCGTCAAGGAACCCCTGACCAACAACGTCAATCCTTCCATATCCCCACGTATACCTGACGTTCGCATCGACAGTCCCAGCTCCAAGTGCGGAAGCCGTCCGCTGGAACTCCAATCTAGCCACAACATTACCAACCCCTTGCATTGATGCTGCCCTTGAAAACTCTCCATGCGCTGTGGAAGCAACAGAGCCACTCCCAGATATAGACGCCGTTATCTTGCGGGTCAAAACTATGGCTGTTGTTACGGTGGCCTCTGACGAGACTGCCGCGGCTCTACGTGCGTACCGAAGTCCATTGGCATCAACCGTCGATACGCCTGCAACGGTTGCGCTCACCACTTTTATGGCTTTAGGGGTGCTTGATACGCTTCCGGTTGCCGTTATGCTGGCTGGTCTATTGGCGGTCAGAGAACCAAATGCATTAAGCGCACCAATCTTATAGGGCTGCGGGTCAGCATATAGTGGGTTTGTGCTGAAACCAATGAACTGGGTCGGGCCGTATAGGTGAGAGAATGGAGTGTTTGATTCTATCTGGTTGCTTCTAGTGCCATTGGCGTTCCACCTCTGCGTATA
>Ga0114922_10005977_pt1 | contig 11185 bp, 6 predicted proteins | sample AartaG_FD_100975 | JGI IMG/M metagenome (GOLD analysis project Ga0114922, IMG submission 100975) | Deep subsurface microbial communities from Aarhus Bay to uncover new lineages of life (NeLLi) - Aarhus_00045 metaG | ecosystem: Environmental > Aquatic > Marine > Oceanic > Sediment | place: Aarhus...
ACGGATAACGGTATGAAAGCGAGGTGATATTCATGGCAAAGGCTATGATTATATATGACTCAAAATATGGTAACACCAGGCTTGTAGCTGAGACAATCGCTGAGGCGATGGAAGAGGGTACAGAGGTCGAGGCAACCGTCAGAGAAGTCAAGATGGCTGATCTAACCCAGGTCACTGATAGCGATGCAATACTTATAGGTTCTCCGAACCACATAGGGAAGGCAACTAGGAGGATCAGGAAATTTATCGACAGGCTTGGAGAAGCTGATCTCAAAGGCAAACTGGCTGCCGTTTTCGATACTTATGTAGGCGGCGACTTCGAGAAAGCCATGAAGAAAATGGAGAAGCAGATAGCTGAGAATGCCCCTGATCTGAAACTCGTGGCTCCCGGGCTTTCAATAAGAGTTGCAGGGATGAAGGGCCCCGTCGCGGAAGAAGAGCTTCCCAGGTGCAGGGAGTTTGGAAGCAAGGTCGCAAACGAAATTGCAGGTTTATAGATGGAAACAATTATCCGGATTAGAGAAAAATTATCGAGATGGTTCATTTTCCATTTGAATTAAGGTAACACTTTATAGATAGCTACGTCCATGTCATTCCAGCGAAGGCTGGAATCCAGAGACTCGAAAATACTTGTTATATCTATATTAAAGGCTTATACGGTGAACTGATAAGATAACTGGATTCCAGCCTTCGCTGGAATGACATGTGCGATTGTTACCCTGATCTTGAAACATCCTCAAAAACGAAAGCAAAAAGATCCGGGAAATGGAGATCAACGATATACAAAGGAGATCAAGTTATGCTATGGACAATCGTCAGAAAAGAGTTGGCGTCTAATCTGGTTAGCTTCAGGTTCATACTCATCTTCCTGCTCTGCTGCACGCTTATCCTGGTGAGCGCATATACCATGAGGGATAGGTATGAAGATCGTGTGAAGGAATACTCCGCTGCCGTCATAATGCACAAGCAGGAACTGGAAGAAGCAGCAGGCGGGCAAGGTCTCAATCAGGCTGCCATCAGCGGATACAAGCTGGACAAGCCTCCCACGCCCCTGAGCGTAATAGTGGAGGGAATGGAAGAAGCGGCTGGCAGGTACTCTACAATCAGTATCCTCTCAACCCCCACTCTGGAAGGCGGCTCCGGCAGTGACCCCATGTTCGCTTACTTCGGGACGCTGGACGTAATGTATATTGTCCGGGTTGTGCTGAGCCTGGTGGCTATTCTGCTGACCTACGACGCGGTGTCCGGTGAGCGGGAGCAGGGGACGCTGAAGCTGTCTCTCTCAAACAGCGTGCCCAGGGCTACTGTGCTACTCTCCAAGTGCATCGGCGGCTATATAACGCTGATCCTGCCTTTCCTGGTACCGTTGTTGTTTGGACTGTTGATTCTTACTACTTCCGGGAGCATAAACTTCACCGGTGCGGACTGGGCCAGGCTTGGTCTCATATTCGTGGGATCGCTTCTATATATAGGCATCTTCCTGATGCTGGGTTTGCTGGTCTCCACCCGCACCAATCGATCTACCACGTCCCTGATGATGCTTTTGTTTATATGGGTCGTCATTGTGCTGGCAGTGCCGAAAGTGAGCATGATAGTGGCTGGCAAAATCCACGAAGTGCCGTCGGTGCAGGAAGTCCAGTCAGAGAAAGATACTGCAATGGCCCAGATCATGCAGGAGGGACAGAAGAAAATCCAGGACTATGCCATGAATAGCAGGCCGGATATGTCGAAGCCGGGGGAAAGGGAAAAATTCATGGCCGAGATAGCCAAGATGCAGGAAGAGGTGTTCAGCAGCATAAACAAGAAAAAGGCGCAGCTCGACGCGGACTACGAAACGAAAAAAACTGCCCAGTTTCGATTGGCCTCCCGCCTCTCTCGTATATCACCCGCCTCCGTCTACACATATTCCTCAACCTCTATGGCCCGCACAGGCTTTAACAGGCAGGAGAGGTTCATCAGATCCGCACGCGTATATCAGGTGGGATTTGTGCAGTATTTCAACGAATTGCTGACTAAGATGATGAAAGTGGTGAGTCAGCCAGAAGAAGTAGAGAAAATAACTTTTGACCTGGACGAACTACCCGCCCAGGAATTCAAGGAGGCAAGCCTCGCCGAGTCGTGGAATATGTCCTCGTTCGACCTGCTGATACTGTTCCTCCTGGTAGCCTGCTTCTTCATGATCGCCTACGTTGGCTTTGTCCGCAGCGACGTCAGGTGATTCGGGAGAGCATAGAGGGGAAAATAAAACTTTCTTTCTCCTTGTCTTCTCTGCGTTCTCCGCGCCTCTGCGGTGAAATTTTCACAGTGCCTGTGAAACATGAATATAAAACCATAGTGGATGTGATACTGGATCAAAAAGAGAAAAGTGTGCCAAAATCCGGGAAAAGGATTTTGTGAGTGGCAACCCAAGTTCTCAAGAATGTAAATTTTGCCGTTAGTGACGTAATTGGAGGTCGGGACTATGACATTACGAAAACGGTGCTTTTTCCATGCACTTATGTTCTTCATCCTGTGGTGCTCAATTGGTCATACAGCAACAAAAGAATCAGTTCAGGTCAAGGAAGAGAAACTATATTATGGCATTGAGGCAAACGGAGTATTGTGCGGATACTCAGAAACCAATCTTTCGCTTATGGTAAAAGACGGCAGAGATATAATATTGCTGAGGCAAAGAGCATTTGTGATGATTTCTTTGCTGGGGAGCGAAGTCACTTCGGAAGTTAAACTGATATATCATATCGACCCCGCAACTGGGAAGTTTTTCTATCACGATAGCGAAATCATGCAAGGCTCAACAAAGCTTGATTCTGCTATCTATATTGAAGGAGATACCGCCCGGTTTACCTCAACAATGAGCAGTGAAGAGAAAACTACTGCACTGCCACCGGATGTGATCTTCGAGAACACACTGATATTTCCACATTTGATAAGAGATTTTGTAGACAGTGATCTGGAAGAAAAGAGCTATGAAATCTATGAAGTCAGAGAAGCTGAGGTTCAGAAATCTACCTATACCAGAGCTGGAACTGAAAAGCTGGAACTTGCAGGGAAGAGCTATGATGCCATTATCCTTAACAGAATGAACCGCAAAACTGGTCTGAAACAACAACTGTGGATTGACATCAAGAATGGGTATGTGCTCAAGACAGTTTCACCAAATAACAGGATGAGCTATCGGACTGATTCCTCAGTTGTGGAAAAGATCAAGATGGTAAAACTGGATGATGACATTCTGACTAAAGTTAACGAATCAATTGCGGATATCAAAGCCATATCATACATGAAGGTGAAAGCAACCATTGAACCGACAGGACTGTGGGTAACCCCGGAGAGTCTTAATATACCCGGTCAGAGCTTTACCGGTACAGTAAAGGACAATCTGATCGAAGGCATATTTGAGATTGAGCATAAGCGCTATGATGGCTCGGATGCACCGGCTTTTCCTGCGGATTTTGGCGGAGATGAATCTCTGAAAGAGTATCTCGAACCGGAGGAGTTGATCGAATCAGATGATCCTGTCCTCATCAAGGAAGCACAGAAAATAACAAAAGGCTCAGAGAACTCCTGGGAGGCAGCATGTCGCCTGAGCGAATGGGTTGCTGAGAATATTGCGTATGCGATCCCCGGTGGGATAACTGCCCGTAAAACTTATGATACCAGAAGCGGGGAGTGCGGTGCTCATTCACTTCTTCATACTGCCTTCTGCCGGGCTGTTGGGATCCCAGCCCGTGTTGTCTGGGGATGTACGTATACCCCAAATTACGGTGGGAGCTTTGGACAGCATGGCTGGAGTGAGATATACATGAGCAAGGCAGGATGGATACCTGTGGATACCACCGCTTTTGAGATTGATTATGCAGATTCCGGACACATTCGCCTTGGAGTTCTTCAATCCATGACTATTGCCTTTAATGCAAAGGAAATGGAGATACTTGATTACAAGGCAGGATCAGTGAGAATGGGCGAAGCGGAAAAGGTTGTGCATGGAAAGTATGATAAGTACTTAGGTAAGTACACCAGTCCCGCTGTCAGCGATGCGTTCACGGTACTCGTTCAGAATGGAAATCTGGCTGTCGATATTCCGGGGCGAATAGTCTTAGGGCTAAATGATCCCGATGGAGCGGGACTATGGTATAGTATGCTGTCGAATCGGCTGTATTGCACATTTACGAGGGATGATCTGGGTGAAGTTGTGGAAATGCAATTGCATGAGATCATTCCCATGCCCAGGAGATCAGCACCTGAAGAGATAGATGAAAATATCCCCGAAAAATTCAGAAAGTATCTTGGGAAGTATCTACTCGCGGCTGTGCAGGCTGAATTTACAGTGCTCTACAAAGATGACAGTCTGGCAGTAAACAATCCAATGGAGAATAGGGTCGTTAAGCTGCAACCCCCGGACGAAGAAGGAAGATGGGTGGATGAATTCGAGAAGAATGCCATATTCTTTGAATCAGATGATGAAGGCAATGTCAAGTCAATGAATATGGATTCGATTACCAGATTTCGCCGGAAGATGATGGAATTTCATCTCACACCCAAAATCCTGAATCTCGCTCCGGGTGAAAGCACTCAGATTCTTATTAGCGTTACTGAACGCCCATCCGATTCCAGCAATATGGCGTATGAACTGGTCTTACCTGACGGATTTTCCGCGGTACCTGCAAGCCCGGAGATTCCTGATTCCAAAGGCGAGGATAGCACACTATTTCAGCAATCTCTAATTGCAGCGTCGGACGCAAATTATGGCGATTATGAGATAAAAGGGAAGCTCACCTGCAAAAACCGTGAGTTGACCTCCACCATCAAACTGCGAGTCACTGACTCCACCAGAATTCTGCTTCTTGCTAAGGATGAAGATACGGAACCGTTGATGGATGCCATTCTCTCTGAGAATTCAAATGGGCTGACGTGGCTGACTTTGCAGGAAATGGGGGAGTTAGATTGGGACGCATCCCCTCTGGCGCGGTATGACCTTCTGATTCTGGACGAGCTTCAGCAATCGCGCCCGTTGTCTCCTGAGCAAATGCAGAAGATAAGAGAATATGTTGAAAACGGCGGCAGCTTCCTGATGTTTGGTGGCTGGTATACCTGTCAGGGGCATAGCGCGGAAAGCTGTGGTTTATACCATGATACTCCAATAGAGTCCATCGTTCCTGTAACATTCTCATCGGAATGGGATACCTATGGGCCAGTAGGTTCAGGCGTGGGTGCGGAACGAATCACCGAACCATTCAAACTGCAATGCGTAGATAAAGGGCATATAATAGCTCAAGGTATTGACTGGCAAACCGTTCCCATGATCCTTGGTTATAACCGGTGCGAATCGGTCAAGGAGAATGGCAAGATTCTGGCCGCAAACGAGAACACAGGCGATCCGATTCTGGTGGTAGGGAAATACGGACGCGGAAAGGTGGCTATTTTCCTCACTGCCTACGGCCGTGGTTGGGCGGCTGATCTGAAAGAGTGGGACAGCTTCAATCTGCTGTGGAATAATATCATTCAATGGCTGGTAAGTGACTAATACCCTGGGAGCGCAGGCATCTTGCCTGCATCTTCTGATGGATCAATGTGCTGTCGGCACTTACTATAAGCACCGAGATTGTTAGACAAGAACCTCAAGTTTCCCCCTTTCCAAAGGGGGATTAAGGGGGATTTGGGGCGCACAGAACCAACATTTCAAACCCTTAATTCTCTCCCAAAAGTAGGTTGGGTTACGTTTTCTCACCTGGATCTATTGAGGGCTGAGAATTCATTTCATCAGTGAGAGTGGATTTTCCTCAATGACTTAACCCAACATTAGAAAGAGGATGTGTATTATGGAAAAATGGTTTCTCCTCGGTGTATGTTTCGTTATCATGGCTTTTGTGCCAGATGCCGTGGCGCAGAGCGCAGCGGAGACTGCTTCCTATCAGGGGGTGCAGCCCGATGAATTTATGAAAGCCTGGCTCCTCCTTGGCCCTATTCCCATATCCGATGAAGCCCAGCCGGGCGAAGAGGCGCAAAAAGAAGCCTTCGCCATCGATTTCCTGGCGGATCAGGAAGGCGAGACAGGTGTTCAGCCCGGGCCGGGATTGACTAATAAGGTCGGGTTTAAAGAATACATCTGGCGGTTCGTCCAGTCCGAAAGCGATATTGTCGATCTGGATGAAGCCTTTGGCATGGAGGAGTTCGCCGTTGCCTACGCGTGGGCGGAGATCGAGATGGCTGAAGAGGAAAAGGTCATACTCGGCATTGGCAGCGACGACGGCGTTAAGGTATGGATTAACGGCGAACTGGTCCATGAGAACTGGGTCGGCCGCGCTGTGAACAAGGACGACGACGTTGTGGGCGTCCATCTGAAAAAGGGGAAAAACTCGCTCCTGCTCAAAGTCCAGAACGGGATACAGGACTGGGGTTTCGCGTGCCGGGCGCTCAAGCAGGAAACACTGGCTGAGATGATGATTCTGGCTGTGCCCACTGGCGATCTGGAAAAGCTAGAAACGCTCCTGTCGCAGGGGGTAGACGTGAATGCAAAAGACAAGACCGGCCTGACGGCACTTCACGAGGCCAGGATACTTGGGCGCACAGATGTTATCAACTTCCTGCTGGAGAAGGGCGCTGACCCGAACATAGAGATGCCGCCAGAAGAGAAACTGATAGACAATCTCTTCCAGGAAGCCACCGAAGGCGATTCCGCCGGCGCCGCTGTACTTATCGCAAAGGACGGGGAGATCCTCTACCAGAAGGCTTTTGGATTCGCCAATATGGAGGAGCGGAGCCCCGTTACGCCGGAGACCAAGTTCCGCATCGGCTCTATCACAAAACAGTTCGCCGCGGCGGCCATCCTGAAATTGCAGGAGGACGGCTTGCTCACCGTAAGCGATCGGTTGTCCAAATTCATCCCGGACTTCCCCCGCGGCGACGAGGTCACGATTCACCATCTTCTCACTCATACCTCGGGGATCCACAGTTTCACTTCGGGGCCGGAGTTCCACAAGACTGTAGCGGAGAAAGTAGATCCAGAGGACATGATAGAAACCATAGAGCAAAAGGAGTTCGACTTCGACCCGGGCGAAAAATGGCTCTACAACAACTCCGGCTACTTCATCTTGGGATACATCGTGCAGAAGGTCTCCGGTGAGTCGTTCGGAGAGTATCTGAGGAAACATTTCTTCGATCCGCTGGAGATGAGCAACACCGGCATTCATAGCTGGGATCTGGAGCTTGAGAATGAGGCGGTCGGATACTCTTATGAAAACGGCAAATATCAGGAGGCCATAAAGTGGGATATGTCCCGGGCTGGAGGCGCAGGCGCGCTCTATTCTACTGTGGGCGACCTGTATCGCTGGAACGAGGCTATCTTCAACGGAAAGTTGCTCAACGAATCCAGCCTGAAAGCCGCGTTTACCCCGGTTGAGCTTAACGATGGAAGCGAAGCCAGTGCTATGGGGGCAAAGTATGGTTACGGCTGGATGTTTTTGGAAGTGCGCGGACTGAAGGAGATCCAGCATGGCGGCGGATTCGACGGGTTCAACGCCTACCTGACGCGCTATCCTGAGCAAAACTTCACCGTCGCTGTCCTGACGAACTGTGCACCACCTCGTCCGCCCAAAGAAGGCTCTGTGGGTTTAATTTCCGCGGCCGGCGCTCGGGCCATCGCGTATATTTACCTGTGGGACCAGATGGAGGCCATGCCCATCTATAAGGAGGATACAACCGTGGCAAAAGACGTCTACGATGACTATGCGGGCCGTTACGACTACGGAAGCGCAATCCTGGAGGTGACAAGGGAGGGCGACCAGATCTTCGCCCAGTTGGCTGGCCAGCCCAAATTTGAGATATTCCCAAGCTCTGAGAATGAGTTCTTCTGGAAAGTGGTGGACGCTCAGATCACTTTCGTCAGGAATGAGGAAGGCCAGGTTGTACACGCCATCCATCACCAGGGTGGGATGGAGATCAAGGCGCCAAAGGTTGGGGAGGAAGCTCCAGCAGAGGTTGATCCTGCCATCTATGACGCTTATGTGGGTCAGTATGACTTCGGGAGAGCTGCCATGACAATCTCAAAGGAAGAAGGTCGGCTTTTCGCACAGATGTCTGGTCAGACTAAGTTTGAGATATTCCCGCGGTCAGAGACGGAGTTCTTCTGGAAGATCATCAAAGCTCAGATCACTTTTGTGAAGGATGAAAAAGGTGAAGTCCATAAGGCGCTATTCCGCCAGGGCGACGTTAAAATGGAGGTATCCAAGATTGAGTGAATTAACCCGCCTGATGGGGTCTGATACGAATTGATGTTACCCGAATTCACATTTGTCCCCTCAAAAATCGATAAATATAATAGGAGACGCAAGACCTAAGACTCAAGATGCAGAAGATTCTTTTTCATTCGCGATTCAGCATCTTGAGTCCTCTGTCTTGCGTCTTGAGTCTTGTATGTCTGATTACTCTCATTACTTAGTATGGATCGCTGAACCCTTTAACACCAATGTTTTACAGCATTTTCATCAACAGATCACGATTACTTTCATTACTTACTCGATAGCAAATCACTACTATATGCATTACTTGCAGAGGAATCGAAAAACCTGTAAACTGAGAACTGACAACCGAAAACTGGAATCCTATGATTACTTAACTAGTAAATTTCACCAAGTAGCACCATTCTCACTATTCCATTGCCCATCAACTGCTCGACAAACCAAGAGAAGACGGGCATTGAGCGTAATATTGACGCACCGTAACAAAACAGAAATGGCATATCAAGTAATGACAAAAATCACCGAGAACCAAATGCACCCATAGACCAACATTATGTTTTCCATGAAAAGGTTCAGCACAGCCGTATTATTGGCTCTGTCTGTCGTGACGACATTCGCCTCTGGTTGCGAGAGAGAAAGCATCGAAGGAATCTGGCAGGGAACGCTCAAGTATCCTGGCCTTGAGCTGAGGATCGCCTTCAGGTTCTCGGTTATGCCTGACGGAAAGCTTCAGGCAAGCATGATGAGACCAGACGAGAGTGAGATAGAGATCCCTGTGAGCAGGATTGTCCTTGAAGGCTCAGATTTGCAGTTGGAGATTGCACCCGTTAATGGCTCATTTGAGGGTCAATATCAAGTCAAGGAAGGGATTATCGAAGGGCAATGGAAACAGGGGCAGCGATCGCAGCCGCTGATCCTTAAGCGGGTATCAGAAATCGTCAAGCCTGCCAGGCCTCAAACTCCGATCCCGCCTTACCCTTATAATGAGGAAGATGTGACCTTTGTAAATAGAGAAGCGAATATTGAGCTTGCAGGCACTCTGACCTGGCCGAAGGAAGAGCATCCCTGTCCAGCGGTAATTCTTATTCCCGGGGTCGGTGCACATGATCGCGACTATTTCATTCTGGGACATCGCCCATTCCTCGTGCTGTCTGACTACCTCACCCGCCGGGGGATTGCCGTTCTGCGGTTTGACGAGCGCGGCGTGGGAGCTTCAAAAGGCGACCGGTCGCAGGCCACAAGCGAAGACTATGCCCGGGATGTGATAGCCGGGATTGATTTTCTCAAGGAGCGCAAGGAGATCAATCCTCATCTGATTGGCCTTATCGGCCACAGCGAAGGAGGAACGATTGCCTCGCTTGCTGCGGCGAGATCGCCGGATGTGGCATATATAGTCATGATGGGAAGTCCGGGCCTGCCCGGGGTGGAATACAACTATCAGTACGAGGAGTCCATGGGCCGGGCATTGGGGCTGAGCGAGGAGGCTATCGCTGCAAAGCGCGCCTTTCAGGAGCGTGTGCTCAACGTAGTGCTTCACGAAAAGGATTATGCCGCCGCTGAAGAAAAGCTTCGCAGGATTTACCAGGAGTCTGATCCACGTATGTCCGATATGCAGGAAAAGGCCGTTGTGAAGAGGCTTCTATCACCCTGGTTCCGCTTTAGCGTGGCTCATGATCCTGGCGATACTCTGAGGACTGTCAAGTGTCCTGTGCTTGCGATAACCGGCGAAAAGGACGTGCACGTCCCGCCTGCTGGGAATATAGAAGCCATAAGACACGCGCTTGAGACCGGGGGTAACAGGGATTACACAGTTGAGGAGTTGCCAGGTCTTAACCATTTCTTCCAGACAGCAGAAACCGGCGCGCCTCTGGAATATGGAAAGATCGAAGAGACCATCTCGCCTATTGTGCTGGAGTTAGTTGGTGTCTGGATATTGGAGCATACAGAATTGAATAATTGATGAGGCAAATATTTGTAGGGGCGGGTTTTCTCATGCCAATGCACTGTTATTCGGATCAGCAATTTCCGCCAAGCAGTAAGGTTTACTTCAGTTCCAGGCACCCAAACCCGCCCATTCTGGAAAACACATATTGCTTGTCAATCAAACCACCAATTTGTCAGTGACCTGAAGTTGCTGATAACAGGAGATCTAAATTTGCCAGACAGCATCTTCAGAATCTCTTACATAATCGGCTTGATCGCAGGCTCGGTGATCCGGGCGGTGTATACGAGGCAGTATAGAAAGAACACAATCGTAGACGACCACAAGACAGCACAGGATAAGCTGCTTATATCCCTCTCTTCCCTGGGGCTGATCATCATACCCCTCTTCTACCTGCTGTCGCCCTGGCTGGACTTCGCGGATTACCAACTGCCCGTATGGGTCGGCTGGGTTGGTGTAGTAGTCTTCGCATTCGCTCTGTGGCTGCTTTGGAGGTCGCACGTTGACCTGGGGCGCAACTGGTCGCCATCTCTGGAGATCATGGAAGAGCATAGACTTGTGACCGGCGGTGTCTACCGCCGCATCCGCCATCCCATGTATGCCGCTCACTGGGTATGGGGGATCGCTCAGGTCTTGCTGCTGCAGAACTGGATCGCGGGGTACTCCATGCTGGTATTTTTCCTCCCCATGTATCTGACGCGAGTTCCCCATGAGGAACAGATGATGCTTGAGAGTTTTGGAGAAGAATACCGTCAGTACACAAACCGAACCGGCCGGGTCATCCCGCGTCTTCGGCTGTAAAACCTCAACCACGGAGACACGGCGGGGAGGAGGTACACGGGGATGGGGGGACGCGGAGACGCAGGGAGGAAAAGAGAGGAGACAGGGGAACATAAAATCTTTCAGATTGGGACAGCCTCTATAGGAATTCTGCCTTCCCCTCTTTCTCTTTCACTCCTTCCTCTGTCACTGTAGAGAATTCCACCACAGAGGCGCCGAGAACACA
>Ga0114922_10005978_pt1 | contig 11184 bp, 12 predicted proteins | sample AartaG_FD_100975 | JGI IMG/M metagenome (GOLD analysis project Ga0114922, IMG submission 100975) | Deep subsurface microbial communities from Aarhus Bay to uncover new lineages of life (NeLLi) - Aarhus_00045 metaG | ecosystem: Environmental > Aquatic > Marine > Oceanic > Sediment | place...
AAAAAATAATGTCCTTATCCTTATATCTGACCTTTGACACCTCTAATTCATCGGGTGATTTAAGCATCGGTCGATCGTCGTGTATTAATGTAATTTTTGGAATATCCGGTTGAATTTTTGATTTCCAGTTTAAGAGTAGGATTTCTTCCGTTTCCGGAAGTGAAAAGTGGTTTGCTATGGCGCGCCCGATCATTAACCTCAACCATGTGCGACCACATTTTGGATAAGAGATCAGGTAAACGTCGGTGTTTTTGTGCGCATACCATCGCAAAGCATAGTCTGGGATTAGTGACCTAATCCTTATCCTGGTATCAGGTGAGAGCTTATCGTAAAGAGACCTGACTGAATTCATATTCGACGATTTTTTGAAGCGACCTAGAACATTTTCAGTTGCTTGGGTTCTTCTTTCACTTGGTGTGCTGGCTCCTGATACTCGGGTAATTCACCAGCCTGGTTGATTAGTTCTGGCAGTTTCACGAAATCCGCTTCGATCGTGGGTCTCAAGGATCTTTGGTGTAAGGCAGCAGCAGGGTGGTACATTGCAACGATCAATCGCCCTCTGACGCGTATAGCTTGACCATGTATCTGGCTGATCTTGGCGTTCGGAAGATAGTGTGCCATGGAATAGCGCCCGAGTGTGACGATAACTCTGGGGTTGATGGCAAGAATTTGGCGTTCCAGATATTCGCTGCACGCAGATAATTCCTGAGGTAATGGATCGCGGTTTCCTGGAGGACGGCATTTGATGACGTTAGCGATAAAAACATCCGAACGGTTTAAATTGATACTGGAAAGCAGTTCTTCCAGGAATTTTCCAGCAGCTCCCACGAATGGTCGTCCCTGTTCGTTTTCATGAAAACCGGGTCCTTCTCCGACAAACATTATCTCGGCATCGGGTGGACCTTCTCCAGGGACAGCCAGTTTACGAGAGTGATGCAGTTCGCATTTTATACATTGTGAGACTTCATTGCCAATCTGCTCTAATTCCTGTGCTGCTTTCATGATGTACTCCTGCGGCTGGATTTCTTAATTAGCAGATTATACAACTTAATTTGGGGTGTTTCTATTCTGCATAAAGAACAAGATGCTCTGTTTATTTAATTCCTCAGCACACTGTTGGCGAGCCGGTCTCCCAATGTCTCCTCTAATTCAGTTGCAGTCATGATCAGCGCATCTTCATTGTTGTCGCGATAATATTGGAATCTGCGACCGACAACAATAAATCCGAAACTGCGGTAAAGTTCCTGAGCCGGAATGTTATTTGCACGCACCTCCAAAGTAGCCTGATGGGCACCCTTTTTGACAGCATCCTGAAGGGCGGCTAATATTAAGCGCTGGGCGATGCCCTTGCCACGATGGTTGGGATGGATGGCTAAGGTAGCAATGTGGACTTCATCTATGATCAACCAGGAGACAATTACTCCGACGATTTGATTTTTCCTGCCTGGTGTATTCGCTTCGGCTACCCACAGAGTTGAGCGAGGATTGTCATTCAGTTCGTATTGAAAAGCCTTTTTCGGCCAAGGCATACTGAATGAAACACGGTCAATCTCCCCTACCTGCTCTAAATCATCCTGCCGCATAGGGCGAATGATCAAAGTGTCGGCATGTAGGTATATACTCATCCTGGTAATGGTTGGTTGAAATGTAAATAGATAGGTGATAAAGAGGATGGGTCATCAACTTCTCCTGCTTGCCATCGCTGCCAGGACAATTCTGCCAGGAATGTTGGGCGACGCAATGAATGAGCAGGGGAAGCCAAGATGGCGTGTTCGCAATTGTCCTTGAGGATCTGCCGTCCATCTTTAGTCAGTTCACCACAGACCACGGTCGGTTTTTTAATGCGTTCGACCAATTCTTCTGGTGTAAAGGTTTCAATTTTTCCAGTGGATTTTCGCTTCCCATCCCGCACTTCATACCAGCCTGCCGCTAAACGGCTGCGACCGGCTTGAAGCACAGCTACGATCGGTAAATCACTCACGGGCTGAGCGATGGCTAACGTATCCAGTGATGGAACACCTATCAAAGGGAGCCTTTGGGACAGGGCAATCCCCTTTGCCAGGGCAAGACCTATCCGTAAGCCGGTGAATGATCCGGGACCGAGGGCGACCCCCAATGCTCCCAAGTCGGATATCTTCAACCCGGATTTTAGAAGTGCGCTATGGATTGCCGGAGCTAATTCAACAGTATGATAATCAATGCTCCTCCAGATGTACTCTCCGATGACCCGGGTGCCATCGTACAGTGCTATGCCCACCGTACGAGTTGATGTGTCAAGGGCTAATAAAAGGAGTGATGGAGGTGAACGCATCAGTAGGCTCCAAAAACCTGTTTACGAAAATTGTTCAGCAATGCTTGATAACGGGTTCCGAATGCCGTAAACATCAAGTCACGCTGGTCATCATCAATCCAATGAAATGCCACTGATAAGCGTTGCGCAGGTAAAGCGCCCTGGATGCGGTCTGCCCATTCGACCACCAGCGGACCCCTCGCGATGAACGAGTCGATATCCAGGTCTTCGGCTTCTGCAGCGCTGTTAAGGCGGTAAGCATCAAGATGAAATAAACTGCCTCCATCGGGTCTGCGGTAGACATTAACCAACACATAGGAAGGGCTTGTGACAGGATCAAGCGAACCCCAACCGGAGGATAACCCCTGTACCAGAGTGGTTTTTCCTGCTCCCAGTTCGCCAATTAAATAGATTGCGTCCCCCGGATTCATAAGGGCGCCTAAGCGCATACCCACTCGCCGGGTCTGATCGGTGCTGTGACTGATAAATTCGAGGGATTGATCACCAAGAATGGGCATTATATATGGATTATAAGCCGTGAAACAGAAAGCGTAAAGAAGGAGGTGTGATGATGGATAATGTGTGTTCTAATTTCAACTTAATGAAGACAATTTGATTTGTGATATTTTCCTGCTGTTTCAGGATAATATTTCTAGATGAGCAAGCGAGGCTGCTACACGTTTCAATCCCAATTCCTCAAAAAAGATATCTACTACTTCATCACCGTCATCGATGCGGCTGTTCAGCACCATACCATCACCCCAGATGGGATGCTGTACCTGCATCCCAGGATGGAATTTCTGCTGGTAAGTCGATTTGGTATCAGGAGTTTTGTCAGCAGCGGCGCGCCAGCGTGTGGAGCGGTGAAGGGGTGTCCTCCTGGGGTGCGGCGAAGAACGCGAGAACCCTGCATCTTCTATGAGATCATGGGGAATATCATCCAGGAAGCGAGATGCGTCTACAAGTTCAGGGTAGCCATATAAACTGCGATTCTGCGCGCATACTAAGTACAGACGATCCATGGCACGGGTGATACCCACGTAAAACAGGCGGCGCTCCTCCATCATTTCTTCCGGGTCATCGAAAGAGCGGCTATGGGGAAGCGTGCCGTCATTTAAACCTACAATCAATACGATTGGAAATTCTAGACCTTTCGCAGCGTGCAGCGTTAATAGTGTGGGGACATTCATCGTTCCTTTGAGTGTGTCCTGGTCCGAAACTAAGGCAACTTGTTCGAGAAAGGCAGATAATCCTTTTTCGTGAAATTCGGCTGCCAGGCGACGTAATTCCATCACATTTTCCCACCGGTCACTGCCTTCATCGGTTCCGTCATCGATATAAGAACGGTAATCAATATTCTCCAGGATTAGATCTATAAGAGCTAAGGGAGTTAATTGGGATTTTTGGTCGCTCCACTTGGCAAGTAGTCCCCCAAAATTCCTCAATGCTGAGCCGGCTCGCCTTGAAATCCACTCTTGATTTGGAGCTGAGGGGTTTCTTCCCAAATCGAGTAGCAAATTACCCGGGGGAACTGCGCTTGTTTGGGCTTGTGTCCGCAATGCAATGGAGGATTTGTCCCCGATTCCCCGCCGTGGCACATTGATAATTCGAATCAGGCTGATCTCGTCGTCCGGATTGTGTACCAGTCGCAAGTAGGCGATCACGTCTTTAACTTCACGGCGACCATAAAAGCGCTGGGCACCCACCAGCTTATAGGGTAATTCAGCCCTCAAGAAAGCCTCTTCCAGAAGGCGGGATTGCGCGTTGGTGCGGTACATGACGGCGAAGTCTCCAGGATTTGCGATTCTTCGAGTAACCAGGTTGGCGATGGTCGTTATCACAAAAACCGCCTCCTCCCGGTCGTCGTAGACTTGTTGCACGACCACTTTTTGACCCTGTCCGCGAGAAGTGAATAAAAGTTTTGGAGTGCGGTATGGATGGCGGTTAATGATCGCCATGGCAACATCCAGTATTGCCTGGGTGGAGCGGTAGTTTTGTTCCAGCAGTATCACCTGGGAGTCGGGGAAATCCTTCTCAAAGCGTAAAACGTTGCGATAGTCGGCACCTCTCCAGCGATAAATGGACTGGTCTGTGTCACCTACAACGAAAATATTGTGATGAAATGTGACCAGGTGTTTGAGCAGTACATATTGGGCGTAATTTGTATCTTGAAACTCATCTACCAGAATATGCTCATAGAACCGGGCGTACTTAGTGCGTACCTTTGGGAATTCTTCGAACAGAAAGGCGGTCCAAAGCAGCAAATCGTCGAAGTCGAGAGCATTGCTGGTCAATAGTAATTTCTGGTAGCTCAAATAGACCCGTTGGACGATCTCATCCCGGAAGGTGTTGATGGGGAACTCATCGGGGAGCAGTAAATCATTCTTGGCGTTTGAGATCGAAGCATGAATGCCTGGAGCACGGTAGCGCTTTTCATCCAGGTCCAGGTCTCTAATGATTCTCTTGACCAGTCCTATCTGATCATCAGCATCGAAGATAACAAAGTTTGATTCAAAGGGTAGGTTTTTAGCTTCACGGCGCAATATTTTAGCGCAGGTGGCGTGGAATGTACCTAATGTCATGCCCTGGGTTCCCTGACCGATCAGATGAACCACTCGGCTTTCCATCTCGCGCGCAGCTTTGTTTGTGAAGGTGACTGCTAATATGTGTCTGGGTCTTACCCCTAACTCACTGATCAGGTAGGCGATGCGGTGGGTTAAAACGCGCGTTTTTCCCGACCCGGGACCAGCCAGCACGAGCACCGGTCCAGGACCTGCGATCACGGCCTGCTGTTGTTGGGGATTGAGACCGGCAGTAAATTCCATATGGCTGGTCATTATAGCATAGGCAAAAAACGCGTTTGAGAGAAATTCCAGGTATGAGGGGAGCCTTTTTTGAACGTTGTCAAACTGGTCGCTCTGGGCTAAAATTATGCATATGGATTGGGGTATTGCAGGGCATGAATGGGCGGTAGACCTTTTAAGGGAACATGTCGCCCAAGATCGGATGCGTCACGCTTATCTTTTTACTGGCTCTCAGGGAACGGGTCGCCGTACATTGGCTTTGCGGCTTGCTCAGGCATTGAACTGCAACCAATCTCCTGCGTCTGGTGTACCCTGTTTAAAATGTCGCTCGTGCGAAAAAATTGAACACATGACCCATCCCGATCTGGCAATCGTCGAATCGGATCGGATCGGAGGGACATTAAAGGTCGACCAAATTCGTGAATTGCAGCGCAGCCTTACGTTAACTCCTTATGAAGCCAGTTACAGGGTGGCGATTCTGCTGCGGTTTGAAGAAGCTCACCCCAGCGCGGCGAATGCGCTATTAAAAACTCTCGAAGAGCCCCCGCCCAAGGTTATATTAATCTTGACTGCGAGCAGCGTTGAGAACCTGCTTCCCACAGTGGTTTCGCGCTGTGAAGTGCTCCGCTTGCGGTCCCTGGCTTTGAAAGAGGTCAGCCAGTGGCTGGAGGACGATTGGGATATTGGATCTGATGAGGCTGGCTTGTTGGCGCACATCTCTGGTGGAATACCGGGATATGCGCTGCGTTTGCACAAGGAGCCGGAACTTATGGAGAAGCGCGCGGTCTGGTTGGAAGATCATCAGCGTATGATCTCCTCTGGTCGAGTTGACCGATTAGCATACATTGCACCCCTAATTTCCCCCAAAAACTCCTCAAAGACCAGAACTGAGCTGCGAGACAGGTTCCTGATATGGATTTCACTGTGGCGTGATGTGCTTCATAAAGCGATCGACACCTCTGCGCCAATTTCAAACCTCGATCAGGGTGAAGTGGTCGCGGGATTGGTGGAAGCGTTTGGCGTGGATAATGCACGCAGCATGGTATCAACGCTACAGCGAACATTGATATTGATTGACAAGAATGTGAACGCGCGCCTGGCAGCAGAGGTGATGATTTTAGATCTACCATATCAGAAGGTAGACTCATCTGCAGGGAAGACGCATTATTAGAGACAAACCAGTTGAATTTATATTTTATTGATGGAGAATCTGTCTTTTTATGCATCAACGGTGTAAAATGTACTGTATAGAAAATTCAACTAATATCGCTGTAGAACACAGCGTTAGAGATAACACGCGAGGAGTCTATGCAGGAAATTGACAAGGGAATTTATTACGAAGATTCGTTCTCGGGAGTAACATTAGGTGCTTTGTTTTTTTCACAAGGCATGGTCCTCATAGATGCTCCGCTAAGAACCGAAGATGCGCGCTCATGGCGCTCAGTGTTAATGAATCGCCATGGATGGTCCAACCGATTCCTCGTTAGCCTGGATTCTCATCCGGATCGAACGTTGGGCTTGAGGGCGATGGAAAGCACTATAGTAACTCATCAGGAAACAGCCGAAGCGTTTGACGGTCGCCCCACAATATTTAAAGGTGAAGATGTAAAAACTGGCGCTGATTGGGAATTTTATAATGAAGTGATTGGGATGCGTTGGGTTGTTCCAGGCGTAACCTTCAACCAGCGCCTCACCCTTCACTGGAATGGTTCGGAAATTATCCTTGAGCACCACCCTGGACCTACTGCAGAATCGATTTGGGTTATTCTCCCTGAAGAACAGGTGGTTTTTGTAGGAGATACGGTTGTCCTCAAACAGCCCCCTTTCTTGGCGAACGCAAACCTGGAAATTTGGGTTGAAGAATTAGAGCTGCTCATGAAATCTTACCAGGATTATGTGATTATCTGTGGTCGTGGAGGTCCTGTAAAGAAAGAAGATATGCATGAGTTGAGAAAGTTTTTGAGAAATGTAATGAGGAGAATGGAGCGACTGGCAAATAAAAAGGCCTTGCCCGAAGCTACTGAAAAGATGGTACCTTCTTTGCTTTCGAAAATCTCTTTTTCAAATTCAAATAAAATGAAATACACCAAGCGTCTGCAATACGGTTTGTACCAGTGTTATCTGCAGCGATATTTCCCATATGATGCTTTTGATCAATCCGTTTTAATACCCGAAAATTAATTAGGATCTCCTTGTAGCCGTTTTTTATGTTCCTCCTCGCAATGGCTATTTATCCAATTTACCATGACTGACTACTGGTAAACACAAAAAAATATGATATCTTCTAGTTACCTTCCAATTTACAAGCTCACGCGCGGAGAAACGGTTGAATCCGTTCATTATGGGGCTGTTGCAGTAGTTAATGTCAACGACAATCTGGTTGCCTGGTATGGCGATCCAAATTCCGTGACTTTTTTGCGTTCATCCGCAAAGCCATTCCAGGTTATGCCTTTTTTTGAGTACGGGGGCAAGGAAGCCTACGATCTGACAAATCGAGAAATCGCAATCATGTGTTCATCCCACTCCGGTACAGACGAACAATTTGATTTAGTGCAGTCGATTCAGGAGAGAACAGGTGTTCACGAGTCAAGTCTCTTGTGTGGTGTCCATTATCCTTTAGATGAAGACACGGCTGTGAGGATGCGTAAGAACGGCGTGCAGCCCACACCTAACAGGAATAATTGTTCAGGTATGCATACCGGTTTACTTGGATATGTTGAGATGATGGAAGGGTCTTCGCCGCAAACATCTCAGGGTTTAACTTATATTGATCCCAATCATCCCGTGCAGGAGGAAATCCTTGCATCGCTCGCGGGAATGTGCAACATGTCAGAAGATCGGATAGCAATAGGGATCGATGGTTGTTCGCTGTCAACCTTTGGTGTACCCTTGCGGAATGCAGCCTTGGCATACGCCAGGTTGTGCGACCCAGAAGCAGGCAAGGTCTTGCCCACCAAAAGAGCTACTGCCTGCCATACCATTACTGATGCGATGACTTCTAATCCGGATATGGTTGGTGGACCGGATCGTTTTGATACCCGCCTTATGGAGGTTTCTGGTGGGCGCGTAGTGGCTAAAGGTGGGGCTGAAGGCTTTCAGGGGGTGGGCTTGATGCCGGGTGTCATGGGCTCAGGTTCACAGGCGCTTGGTGTCGCCATAAAGATATCGGATGGCGATGCACGTGGGTCTGTCTGTTCAGCGGTCACATTGGAGGTTCTGCACCAGTTGGCGGTACTGTCTCCTAGAGAAATGGCTGCTATGGCTGAATTTGGTCCGAGCACACCCGTTTACAATTTACGAGATGTTAATGTAGGACAAGCTCGTCCCTCCGTTGTGCTTGAATTTGCGTCTGAGTAAAAAAAACGTTTTCAGCTTATCTTTATTATGCAATCCAGCGAATTTGCTCTTACGATCCATAAAAAACTGCTTGACATCTATGGTATTCCAGAGTGGAGGAATCCTGTTTCACCTTTAGACGAATTGGTCTCAACCATTCTTTCTCAAAACACAAATGACACAAACCGTGATAACGCCTTCAAGTCTTTGAAAGCCCGTTTTCCTACTTGGGAAGAGGTAAGGGATGCGGATGAACAAGAGGTGATTGGCGCTATACAAACCGCAGGTCTTGCCAACCTAAAAGGACCGCGGATTCAAAATGTGCTCCGAAAAATCACAGCCCAACGCGGTGAATTGGAGTTAGATTTTCTAGAAAAACTTTCTACGAAAGAAGCCTCAGATTGGTTGAGGGGTTTCAAGGGGGTTGGACCGAAAACTGCAGCGATTGTGCTTCAATTCTCGCTCGGTAAGCCTGCGTTTCCGGTGGACACTCACATCTATAGGGTGACAGGGCGCTTAGGATTGCGCCCCCAGAAGATGAACGCCGATAGAGCCCATACTTATTTGGCAGAACTCTTTCCCCCGCAATCCTATCATGCAGTCCATCTTAATATAATCCGCCTGGGTCGCGAGATTTGCCGCGCTCGCCGCCCAGATTGCGAAATATGTCCTTTAAACGATTTATGTGAATATTACGCTGAAATTAGTGAGAAAATGGCTGGTGTTGTTCTTAATCACAATCACCGAGAAAGGGGTCAGTACGGGAACGGATAGTATTGTGGAAAAATGGTACAGTAATAAGATAACTCGGATTTACGTGCCTGTTATTGTAGAATTTATTAGTCACATTTGTTATGAACAAAATCATATGGAACATATGATCTTTGGCAATTATCGTCCCAAGAAATTACCTGTAAAATATATTCAGGTTGAATTACAGGGTATATCCCTGATGTTGCTCATCGCTGTTTCCTCCTTTGGCGAAAGCCTCCGCCAGGTCACCTCCATTTCCCAGGCGGAGGCTTGATTTTAAGGAGATGAAGCACATGAACCGCATTGCTCCTTTGAAAGTAAAAGCGATTGTCATGACGGTTGGAATAACACTTGCAGCCTGTTCGACATTTGGAAAAGCGCCATCAATATGTACACATCCTGATCTGGTTACGGAAGCCGAAGTTATATCAGCAGTTAACTAACCGGGCGCTCCGCTGGCGACTGTGAAAATCGAAGAACGTTAGAAATCGATCTTGTAAAGGTAGAGAAAAGTGGAGTGCATGTTAATCCAAATTCGATTTATGCAATGGTTCATTCAATGTATTATTACTATCAAACGGTAACCGGTCGTTACTGCGTTAATTCAAGTAACTCAAGGAGGTTAAGGCACCATGATAACTGACCGAGATCTAAGAGAGTTGTTGAGCTACGAGGCGAAGTACGCTGTCCTGAGTGTGTACTTAAATACCGATCCGGTGGATGGGAGTCCAGAGACATTCAAACTCCATTTGCGTAGTATGTTGAAGGAAATCGATCTAACCGAAGATGTCCTTGCAGTGACACGGTTTTTTGACTTCGAACACGATTGGTCTGGAAAGAGTGTCGCGGTTTTTTCCTGTGCGCCGGAAGAATATTTCGAAGCCTATTCAATGGCAATTGCGGTGCGCAGCCGGGTGCGGACAGATTTACGACCGTACGTGAAACCGCTAGCTGATGTTTTTGATTCATATGGCGGATACGGTGTCGTATTGGTTGATAAGCAAGAGGCGCGCCTGTTCTACTTTAACCTTGGTGAATTGCAGGAGCATGAGGACGTGACGGGGGAAAGTGTGCGCCGGACGAAGCGAGGCGGCGGTTCGCAATTTGCCGGACGGCGAGGTGGTACTGCTGGGCAGACTGATTATGTTGATGAGGTAACCGAGCGGAACATCAAGGAAGCGGTTGATAGTGCAGCCCGATTTTTTTCAGCGAACAACGTTCGGCGGATCATGATTGGTGGCAGCGAAGACAATGTCGCCCAATTTCGAGGCTTACTGCCTAAATCCTGGCAGAGCCTAGTCGTAGGCGTCTTCCCAATCAGTATGACCGCCAGTCACAGCGAAGTTCTGGAGTGTGCGATGGAGGTCGGTGCAGAAGCCGAATTCCACCGGGAAGCTTTGCTCGCCAATACCGTAGTGACAAACGCCGCCAAAGGTCGCGGGGGCGTTATTGACCTTGAGGATACTTTGAATGCGATCCACGAGGGTCGCGTGCAAACGCTGCTCATCAGAGATGGCTTTCGGGCGCCAGGAGGGCAATGCACGAGCTGCGGTTATTTATCTGCTGGGACCATTGATGTGTGTCCATACTGCGGGGGCAAGGTGGAACAAATTCCGGATGCCGTTGAATTGGCAGTACGTCGTGTAATGCAAACGGGCGGCGAAGTCGAAGTCCTGCCCAGTGATCAGAATGTGGGGGAATTTGACCAGATCGGAGCTTTATTGCGCTATTGATCGGTTTGGCTATGGGGATGCTGTATTTGACAATAGGGGCTGTCTAAAAAGAATTATTAGGCAGCCCATTATTCTTTCTTAAATGTGCCTGGCACTTGTAGTCAGTCACATATGATGAAGAAAATAGTCATATTTTGGATGCCAGAATGATCAGGTTGGGGGATTCCTGCCGGTGGGGTGATTGGTCGTAGTTGCCGTATGTATTGTTTATGATAAAACCAGCGCTTCGAATCTCTGCCAGATAATCTCTGGTGGAGATCAGGTTGTG
>Ga0114922_10005979_pt1 | contig 11184 bp, 7 predicted proteins | sample AartaG_FD_100975 | JGI IMG/M metagenome (GOLD analysis project Ga0114922, IMG submission 100975) | Deep subsurface microbial communities from Aarhus Bay to uncover new lineages of life (NeLLi) - Aarhus_00045 metaG | ecosystem: Environmental > Aquatic > Marine > Oceanic > Sediment | place: Aarhus...
ATTCCTCTGGCGCCACCAGGCCAGACCGCTCTCTGCCCGACAAGTTGACGTAGATGTGCGCGCTGCCGCCGGCCGCCAGGGCCACTGCCGATGTCCCCTCAGCGTCGATCTCACTTCCATCGGTTTGCCACGCAAGCAAACCCGCGTTCTTCAGAATGGTGTTGACTCTCACTATAGTATGCGCCGACATCACCGTCGAGCCAGACACCACCAACACTACCGAGTCGGCAAGATCCACCAGGGAGAGCAGTTCTCCCAGGTTCGCATCCGCGACCGAGTGCGCCTGCTTGCGATGGGGAACATAGGCTGTGGACGTCTCCGAGGCATGCTCTTCCTCGCGTCCATTGACAACGCTGAAGGCTCGCGTGGCGTCGTCAATGACGTTCTGGGCGGTCAGCAACAGGTCCGGTCGATAGGCGCGGTACACGTGCAGCTGCACGTCTGTCATCCATTCTGATCGCTGTTTCGCCATCTGCAAATACTGCTGCGGTGACAGCCAGCCCCGTTGCAGCGCTTGGATGTCCGGGACAGGCGGCGGAACGCCAAGTCCATTCACCTCTTGTACAAGGGCGTCGGGTCGTCCCCGGACGTAACCCACTCGGCCCTGGTAGACTGTGACGGTAAGCTTCTCGGATGCCGTGAAACAGAGGTGTGTGCCGCTGTGCAGCCGTGGACTGACAGTCACCGCGGCCCAAGAGCCTAAACTAAGCCTTACGTGCCCGTTCGCCAGGTTCCGGTCGTTGTCCACGATAAGCAGGTCATAGTGTCCAGGATTGCTGTAGGCCTGATCGACAGCCAGAAGATTGAACTCGGCCAGGATGCTGCCATCGTTACCGGTGATGCACAATGAGGCGTCCCGCAAGGGGCTAACGGAGGGTGGTGGATCGATCCAATCGTCGGCTTCCCGTAGGGTAAGAACATGATGAGCACTCGGTGCACCACTGTCTGAGGTAGCGACCATGTAGTTGGCGTACTGCGCAGGCTCTTCCATCGAAGCACTGGGCCAGAAGAGGGTTGCCGTCTTCAGTCCATTGCGCATGGCTGTACGCCACACGGTCTCTGGCGCCTCATGCAGCGTTTCTAGGGGGTCGCCGGGTTCGGCGAAGGGCATCCCCAGAGCGCAGTACTTATCGGACACCACACCGGTTTCACTGGGGAAGGCCCCCGTGCTGAGGGACACGTAGGAGGGCGCAGACAGTGGCGGGTCGACCGATTGCATGGATGTGGCGACGACCCCTCGTTCCGCCAACCGCGCCAGGTTGGGCATGGTGCCGTCCTCCAAGTAGCCGGAAAGAGAGTCTGGCTGGGCACTGTGTAAGGCGACGAGGACTACGCCGTGCCTCTGTGGAGAGAGCTCTACAGCCCCCGCCGCACGCGATGCGATTTGCGGCGTAGCGGGCGGGACTTCAGCCTGACATGCGGTTCCAAGTGCAAGCAGCAGGACGTTAAGCCAAGCAGCCCCTGATCTCTTCATCCCTTGCGCCCCCAACGCGAAGGTGCCTGACTACTCTGCCAGCAAGCGGTCGGCAGCGCTGTCAGCTGGGGTGAGGGCTTGCACCGGGTCAATCCGTTGCTGACAGATGATTTGTGCTGCCCCGGCCAGCAGCGCGCGGATCTCTGGCCACTCCGGCAAGGAAGGTTCCGGTTTTGCATACGTGATCAAGTCAAAGGCCGTGCTGAATTGCGGGAGCGCCTCCAGGAATGTCTCTATCTCGGGGAGGTACCTCGTAGACCGCAGCATGGGCAGTGAGCCACTGGCCAACACCCACTGGGCATCCTTCGACGGTTGCATGAGCCACTTCAAGAGCAGCCACGCGGCCAGTTGCTGACGTGGTGTCGAGCGTAGTATGCCTAGCGTACAACCCTGGGCGCTCAACACCGGCTCGTCCGTCAAGTGCGGGACGGGTGCAATATCCCAGTCAAAGCTTGGCGGTTCCGCCGCACGTCCAGGAAGCTCGGCAGTCATGCCGAACGAGAACAGGACCTTGCCCGACTCCCAGCCCCTTGCCTCAGACGATGAGCCGGAAAGGCAGAAACCACAGTCATCGTGAAGCGTGTCGCGCAACACAGAGAGGCTCGCGACAGACTCCGGGCTGTCCAGCGAGGCCTGCTGGGAGTCCGTATCGAGCGCCGAGCCGCCAAGGCCGAGAATCCAGTTCAGCACCAGTGAGCCATCCACCGCGGCAGAATAGCCCCAAGTCCCGGCATCCACATCCCTTGCCTCGTTGCACAGAGCTCTGAATGCCTCCCACGTCCGGGGCGGACTATCCGCCCCGAGTTCCCGAAGCCAGTCTGCATTGTAGTACATCACAACCATCCGGCTGTCAAACACCAGGCCAAGAGCCTGATTGGTGCTTGCAGATAGGCAACCGCCCAGGGAAGTGGGCTGCAAGTCCAGTCGTTCCAGCGCAGTAAGACCGTACCGTGCGCTCTTCACGTACTCTGTCAGCGGCACGACCCAGCCTGCTGCCGCATACTCGGCAACGCGCTGACACGGAGCCACGACGACGTCTGGCGGTGTGCCTGCGGATACCGAAGCCAGGATCTCCTTGTGCAAAGCGCTGTGGAACTCTACCCTCACGCGTATACCGTACGGGTTGCTCCTCTCATAGCTGCTGGCGATGTTGCGGAGTGCCTGCTCCCTTGTGCCGGTCAACGAGTGCCAAAGATGCACTTCGCTGACGGAGGGATCGAGTGTATCCATCCCTGCGCGCGTCGGAGTGGGTTCAGGAGTGGCCAGCGCGGTTGGTTGTGGGGTTAGCACAGATTGCCGGGGAAAACCACAGGCACAGACGAGCACGGTGAAGCCCAGCACCGCAGAGGCAAACCAAACTCGTTGAGGTCTCATCAGCTTTCCCTGGATGTTTCAGCCTACAGGCTGTCTTCGAGACACTGCATGTGCGCCAACTCTCGACACCAAGTGGACCGAGGCGCGAACGGCCGATCCGCCCCGCGCTCTGCCATGCTTGCGGACCAGTGTTCGGGTGCCGTCAGGACAGCCTGCGGGGACAGAGAAGGATTATACGGCAGAAAGCGCAGCGAGCCAAGGATTTCGGCGCCGCGAGCGGTTGGCGCTTTGCGCGAGACCTGCTAGAATGGCGTCTTGAAGAGGTGAAGCAGATGAAGTCACGCGAAGCGTCGTCCTCCGGAGGCGATCCGAACTGGTGGCGGCAGCTAGTGCAGCATCTGAGACTGGCATGGCGCCTCATGAGAGATCCGAATGTGCCACAGGGTCTCAAGATGATTCCTCTTGTTGCTCTCCTCTATGTACTGGTCCCGACGGACTTTGTGCCCGACGTCATTCCCGGTCTCGGCCAGGTGGACGATCTCACGGTACTCTTCCTCGGGCTTAAGCTTTTCATCGACCTGTGCCCAGGGGGCGCCGTTGAAGCATGCGAGGCCCAAGGGTCGTCTGTCGATGCGGCGTACGAGGTGGTAGAGGACAGCGAAACTGAGGACGACGACGCCGTTCGACGCCTGGCGGCTGGGGAGCAGGGCGAGCCTGCTGCTGACGTGCGACCCGAAGATTAGCTAGGGGCTGCAGTTCCTGCCCCCGCAGCAGCAGGATCAGCTCTACCGTCACGACCCGCGAGCGCATTTGTCGGGGCGCGCCGTGGAGAGTTCCGCACCCCCGTGGCAGCTCTACCTCGGGAACAACCTCCTAGATTGACAGGAGCCATTGCTGGGGTATAATCCGTCCAACCGAATGGGCACTTCAGGCTCAGGGTTCCGCCTTTCGGTGATGGGGCCTCAACAGAGCGGTTGGCCTGCGTTGCGCCCCTTGTATGCGATGGAAAGGAGGTGACCTCGGAGTACGATCCCGGATCGCAGACTGGTTTGCGGCGGGCGAGGAAGCGGTTTTGGCCTTGTGCCCATCCTCTTGGATGACCGAACAGTCCTGTTCCTTGCTGGTCGTAAGGGTCTTTCCTTCTGAGAGTCGGCAACAACGAGGAGACGGTAATGGCAAGCGTAACCTACGACCGCGTAACAAAACGCTTTGGCGACGTGGTGGCCGTGAACGACGTGAGCCTGGAGATCCCCGACAAAGAGTTCCTGGTGCTGGTTGGCCCATCTGGGTGCGGCAAGAGCACCGCCCTTCGCCTTCTGGCAGGCTTGGAGGAGATCACCTCAGGCGAGATCAAGATCGGCGATCGCATTGTGAATGACGTGGCTCCCAAGGACCGCGACATCGCGATGGTGTTTCAGAGCTACGCTCTCTATCCGCACATGAGCGTGTACGACAACATGGCTTTTGGACTCAAGCTGCGCAAGACGCCCAAGGAAGAGATCGACAAGCGCGTCAAGGAGGCCGCCGACATCCTGGGAATAGGCGACCTTCTGGACCGTAAGCCGCGCCAGCTCTCTGGGGGGCAGCGACAACGCGTGGCCCTCGGGCGTGCCATCGTGCGAAATCCCAATGTCTTCCTCATGGACGAGCCTCTGTCCAACCTGGATGCCAAACTGCGGGTGCAGACCCGCGCCGAGATATCCAAACTCCACCAGCAGCTTCAAACCACGTTCATCTACGTAACCCATGACCAGACAGAAGCCATGACCATGGGCACGCGCATTGCAGTGCTAAAGTCTGGGTTGTTGCAGCAGGTGGACACTCCTCAGAACCTCTACGACCTGCCCGGAAACAAGTTTGTCGCGGGCTTCATAGGAAGTCCGGCGATGAACTTTTTCAGTACCGAGGTCTCAGGTACGGCAGAGGAGATGTACGTGGAGGGCGCGGGCTTTAAGCTGCGCGTGCCGGATGACAAGGCCAAGGTCTTGAAGAACCACCTGGGCAAGCACGTTACCTTCGGCATCCGCCCGGAGGACATCCATGACCGTGCCTATGCGCCTCCCAGCATCATCGCACAGCCAGTGACCTCACAGGTGGACGTGACTGAGCTCATGGGCAGCGAAGTCTTTGTACATCTGATGTCCGACTCCAAGACCTACATAGGGCGATTCGACCCGCGGACCTCGGCTCGTGTGGGTCAGCCAATGGAGGCAGTTTTTGACATGGCCAACATCCACTTCTTCGACCCAGATTCGGAGCAGGCGCTGCGCTAGGCGCCTGGAATGGCGAGAGGGGATGGGCAACCGCCCATCCCCTCTTTGGCTTCTTGTCTACAAGCGAATCCCCCTCCACGCACCCCTGCGGAACAGAACATACATCAGCACTGCTCTCGCCGTCCAGTCGAAGGCGGTTCCCAGCCACACACCGTCTAGCCCCCAGCCCAGGACAACCGCAAGCACGTAGACCATGGGCACTCGAAACAGGAACGTGCCGATCAAGGTGGCATACACAGGCGTGCGCATGTCCCCAGCCCCCCTCAGTCCGCCAGCGATGACCATCTGCACAGCGATGGGAAGCTGCTCCAACGCACCAATCCGTACGGCACTGCCCGCCATTGCTAGTACTTCCGGTGTGCTTCCAAATAGCGCTGCAATCGCTGGCCCCCACAGGGCAAAGACCACGCCCAGGCCACCCATCACGAGCAGGGCTAGTCGCACGGCGGCGCGGATGCTTTCGTCAGCTAGTTCTGGTTTCTTCGCTCCCAGCGACTGACCAACCAAGGTCGTGCAAGCCACACTCAAGCCAAACCCAGGCATGAAGGACAGCGACTCCACGTTGACGGCAATCTGATGTGCCGCCAGGGCCGTCTCCCCCAGAGAGGAGACGGTGCGCATGAAGAGGATGAATCCCATGCGCCTCAGCAGCGAGTCCGCGGCAGTAGGCAGGCTCAAGCGAACCGTGTACGAGATCAATCGGCCATCCCATCTGATCACGTCACGTAGGCGGATGGGCAGGAACCGCTTCCCGCTCATGACCAACGCCAGCGCCATGATGCCGCCAAGAAGCCGTGCTGCAGCCGTTGCAGTCGCGGCGCCAGCAAGACCAAAAGGCGGAATGGGCCCCATGCCAAAGACCAACACTGCTGCGGTGACGGCGTTGAACACGTTCATTATCAGAGTAATGATCATCGGTGTGCGCGTGTCGCCGGAGCCTCGCAGAACACCGTTGAGGACCACCATGGGGAAGCCAAGCAGGGAGGTTAGGAGGATGGTGCGAATGTACATGCTGCCCAACTCGATCGCTCTCTCGCTTGCACCCATCCAGGACAGTAGTGAGCTCCCTGTGGGCCAGAGCAGAACGCTGGTCAAGGCGGCGAATAGCACGGCCAACGCGACAGACTGCGCTGCCACTCGCCGAGCTCGCGCAAAGTCCTGAGCGCCCCAGGCATGAGCAACCAGCGACGTTGTGGTGACCGCCACAGCAGAAAAGAGCTGGTTGGCGATGCCCAGGAAGAGTCCACCCAGGCTGACCGCCGCCAGCGCAGCGGGATCCTTGAGTCGACCGACCAACAGCGTGTTGGTCAGGAAAACCATGGTCTGCAGCAGGTTCTCCGCGACCGCCGGAATGGCCAGTTGGATAGTATTCCTAGGGATGTATTCGCGGGAGAGAACAAGCGCGGGGGCGGTGGATTGTGTTTTGGACCATGACTTTTGCGTCAACCGACGTGTGAGGTCCTTTCAGTGGCGCGAGCGGTTCGGCGATGATAACACACAACAGATGAGCTCGCAAACGAAGCTTGCATCCGTGAGGGGTCGGTCGGCGGCGTGCCGGGCGGCGGGCAGGCCTGTGGTCTGCTAGATCAGAGAAAGCTGCGTCCGATCTTCTGCCGAAAGCAGGTCCATGCCCACGAAAGAGTCGAGGTCCGCAGGAGAAACCGCCTTCTGTACGGCCCAGTCTCGCAGGTTCGCGTCCTTGATGAACTGCCAGCCGCGTTCAGCAAGCCGCCGTCGCAGCCACCCGGACCGAGACAGTCTCAACTGGATGAGCTCCTGGCGCCCCTCAGCCACGAGGGCGATCCTACGCACGCGTGACGCGCTGCCAGGATCCGCGAACTTGAGCAAGCGACTCAGGGCTGCGGAGTCCAGCACAGCGAAGGCGATGCTATCGTTTGCGCCCACACCCCACTGCACATCCACACCCTGGATGCTCTGTAGCGACTCCAGTCCCAGACGGACGCCCATCTCCTGCAGGAGTGACTGGCTCTCCTCTCGCTCCTGTGCGCGCTGCTCTCTGCGGTCTGCGGCGTGCTGGACCCACGTGGCGCTGTTGGTCTGCTGCGCGTAGGCTCTCAAGCAGGCCAGTGTCCACTCCGTGTCAGGCGTGAGCGCACCTGGGAAACGTGCGTACAGTCCGACCAGGAATTCGGCTAGCCCAATGCGATCCACTGACTCGAGGATCTCACACACTGTCCGCTCGACTCGCTCGCTTAGCGGTGGAGTCTCTGGCGGTTGAGCCAACCACCACCAGCCAGAGCCCTCCTCACGCTCATCGATCCGGATGAGTGTGTGTGGCACTGCGCCTTGCAGGGCAGCTTGCACATGCTCCTGCACAACGCCCTGGGGCCCGGGGAGCTCGTCGATCGACATCACTCTCTGAAGCAGGCCCTGCTGGGCAAGCGCCTCCCAAATGTGGCAGTGCAGCCGCGCGAACGACGAAGGTTCTGCCCGCTGACTCAGTACTTCTTGCGCCGTTTCGACGGCGACCTGCCGGATCTTCTCTTCGAGAGCTTCCAAGGGCATAGGCCAGGGCGGAGCTGCTGCACCAACCGACCACGTTCCTTGATAGTCAACTTGTGCCTGTGCATCAGGGATGGAGTCTGATTCTCCCCCTAATGGCTGACATACCACGTTGTCCAGATACAGGTCGGTTGCCGCAGTTGCCAGGCAGATGGCCTCGTGGTAGGGTAGGCCTCGGGTCTGGCCGATCAGAGTCATGTGCCCATCGAGCGCCAGCGCTCTCTTCACCGCCAGCAAGGTGCTGCGCATCGCCTGCAAATACCAGGGCCAATCGGGGCTGCGCCGCCTCACCAGCCGCCATAGTGGCGCTGCCGCTTCGTGCCCATACAGCCATCCGGTCCACAGATAGGGCAGTGCCCAGTGCTCACGCCCAAGGCGAGGCGGTCGAGTCCAGATCAGGCTTACGCTGGCATCTGGAAGCTGGCGCGTGAGCTGTCGGATGGACATATGCCCGACGTATGCGCCTGCGGATGAGGTCGGAGTGACTGCCTCACCGCCTGGTGACATAGCTAGGACATCGCTGATGCTGGGTGCGAGATGCACCGGAGGCTGGTGTGGTATCCGGACCAGCTGGTGCAGCGCCTCTTCAAACAGCAGCCAAACGTTGTGCTCGACAAAACGAGGCGGCGGACGGAGCCGCTGCGCTTCTCGCGGTGACCACTCATCGTGGGCAGGAAGGTTCAGCTTGCTTCCGAGCTCCAGACACTGCAGTAGGGCCAGGCGCAGGGCATCGTGCACCACAGAATCGGCGAACAGGTCGTCGATCTTCCGTGCCAGGTTGGCAAGAGCATACAGGTTTCGTGGGGTGTACAACTCCAGCAGGCTCGCGGCAAGCTTTCGTCCGCGGTCCTCTGCCTTTGCCACGCGGTCCAGGACCCACCAGTAGTGCAGCCCATGAGGCTCCACTGCAGACATAGCACGAACATCGGCCTCGTCCCCGTCCCGAGCACCTGCCTCTTCACAGGCGGCACATCGGTACTCTATCTGCTGAGGAACCGGGCTACCCTGTTCCCACAGAGCGCATTCCATGACCGCGGATCCAGCGCAGTGGGGGCACGTGGTGCGATAGAGTCCCTGGAGATGCTCGCGCATGGTTGTGCCGTGCTTGGGAGAATCACCTAGGCGGGTGACCGCTGCATCCAGCCGGTTTGCGGGGACTGGGGCAAGGGCGAGTCGTGTGCGCAGGGCATCTAGAGGGTTGAAGGTCACACTGATCGCACGCCGACCCGTCTTTTGGGCTTCGGTGACGATGGCTGCGGACGTGCAGAAAGGGGCGGCGACCAGATCGCCGGGGGCAGTGTAGGCTTCAACGCAGGCAGCGATGATTTGAGAGGCCATCCCAGCCTCTGCGTCCGGAATGTAGAAATCGACCGGAGTCAACGGTACCTCCGCATGTCACCGGGCCGTTTTGCGCATCTCGACTGTCACTTCTGCGGGGCGCTCTTGACAGTAATTGTACTCATGTTGGGGCGGTTCGGCAAGGCACTCTTCCTGCTCGTATCTGATCCTCTGGTGCCAGAGGGTTTGACCGGCATTCTCAAATGCACTAGGATGCCATGCGCTGAGGGTATCACATGACGACAAGAGTCCTGATCTTTGGCGCTGGCGCGATAGGTTCCTTCCTTGGGCATTGCCTGGCCTCTGAGGGCCACAGTGTGACCCTGGTTGGTCGTGCAGGCTATGTGAGTGCCGTGCACGAACGCGGTCTCTTGCTGGAGGTGGGCAGGGCGGACCACGGTCCTGCGGAGCGCGCTCGCGTTGTGCGCCCTGTGGCGGTTGAGAGGATGGAGGACCTTCCCTCGGATCGAGGTGCGTGGGATTTGGTGCTACTCACGGTCAAGGCGTACGGCACGGGCGAGGCCGCACGGACCCTGGCTGACCATCTACCTGCTCAGGTACCGGTCATGATCGTTCAGAACGGAGTGGGCGGTGAGGAGCTCGCTCGAGCGAGCCTTGGGCAAACGGAGATCATCTCGGGGGTGGTGACACTTTCGGTATCTGTCCTAGCCCCTGCGCACGTGCGGCTGGAAACGCTCCGGGGCGGGTTGAACCTGGCGCCCACGGTGGCTGGCCAGGACGTGCAGCGCTGGGTCAGTCTCTTTGCAGAGACTGGCTTGAGAGTGACAGTCTATTCGGACCACAGAGACCTCAAATGGTCCAAGCTGCTGCTGAACATCCAAGCGAACGCTATCCCTGCGATTCTGGACATGAGCCCCGCCCAAGTGTACGCCTCTCCAGCTCTGTTCGCACTGGAGAGGGCCGCTTTTCGGGAGGCTCTGGCGGTGATGCGGGCGCTGCGCCTTCGCATTGTGGGCTTCCGCGGGTATCCAGTTGCACTGCTGGCTTGGGCAATGCGCAGTCTGCCCGCAACGCCCCTTAGGTTGCTGCTGAGCCGTCTGATTGCTTCGGGCCGGGGGGCCAAGCCGCCTTCGCTGCAGATTGATCTGGCCAAGGGGCACAAGCGATCGGAGGTGCGCTACCTCAACGGTGCGGTTGCCACCTACGCTGAGCGAGTGGGGCTAGAGGCGCCAGTCAATCGCACTCTGACGGGAATCCTAATGGGCCTGGCTAGCGGGGACGTATCTTGGGCGGAGTTCAGGGGTCGTCCCCGAGAGCTGGTCGCGGCAGTGCAAGCGCGAGAGGCATGACGCGATGAGTAGATTGCAGGTGTGGAACGACCAGGTGTTGGTGGAGGTAGGCCGCGATGCGCGTCTAGCGTTTCGCCTGATGCCCAACGGCGCTCTGAGTAGGGCAGCAGGTCTGCAGGCTGGTGACACTGCGGTCCCTGGCATGCAGCTTGTGGGTGGGGTGCTCCACTACGCTATGCCCAGTGCCCATGAAAGCCTCATCGTCCGACTCGAGGGGGTTGCGGTTCCGATGCTGCATCGCATCCGAGGGAAGCTGCCCCCTGAGATTGATGAAGACGAGCTGGAGACCTATCCTTTCCTGCACTACCTGGAGGAACGCAAGACAGGGATGCCCTGGCGTCTGGAGCGCTGGTACACGCTGGCTGGCGTATACCTGGTATTCGATAGTGAGCAGTACTTCGAGCGCCAGCGTGCGGTAGAACGCGGCATGAACTGGGAGAGGCTGATCGTGCACGTGCGGCAGGTGGCGGACCTGGTCGCCTGGGGTGCGGATCCAGAGTCCCGTGCGGATAGTCTCCTATTGGGAGCGGACACAGAGTAGCCTCTGGTCGCAACGAACTGAGAATGCCCAGGCAGCAATCGGTGCCTGGGCATCTGTGTGCCGGGGGCGGGACTTGAACCCGCATGAGCTCAAAGCTCACTAAGTCCTGAACCTAGCGCGTCTGCCTATTTCGCCACCCCGGCGGGCTGGTGGGTGTAGTCTAGTGCTCATGGCGGCTTTTGTCAAATGCCGCTGGCGCGGTCTGACTTGGCTCGCACCTTGACCAGTGTCAGTGACGAAAGCAGGAAGAGCACGCCATAGATGCCAAAGATGACGCGATAGCCCAGGCCAGGCTGATGCACATTGAAAAAGTCGGCCATCGGACCTCCGATGCCCGCGCCCACAATGCCCGCGCCAGCGCCGGCCAGATTGGAGATGCCCAGGTACAGGCCTGCTTCGGCTCGGGGGACC
>Ga0114922_10005980_pt1 | contig 11183 bp, 11 predicted proteins | sample AartaG_FD_100975 | JGI IMG/M metagenome (GOLD analysis project Ga0114922, IMG submission 100975) | Deep subsurface microbial communities from Aarhus Bay to uncover new lineages of life (NeLLi) - Aarhus_00045 metaG | ecosystem: Environmental > Aquatic > Marine > Oceanic > Sediment | place...
GCAAAATATCATCACGTTTCATTGAGTGCTCTCCTCAGAGCGTAGAGTGGTGGCCCGCTCCAATTATACTCGGCTGCCGTCCTCGCACAAACGAACGCTGCCCACAGCTCCGCCTCCCCCCACCACGACCGATGCCGGTGGACGAAAAACGGGGGGCGTTCGCCATGCGCTACTCGCCACTCGCTATTCGTCGGGATTAAACTCACCGTCCAGTACCTCGGTGAGCACGCCGCCGAGTTCCTTGGGACGGTGGATGAAGGCGTAGCGGTTGCCCATCAACTGGCGTGGCTTTTCATCAATCGTCTGCCGCCCTTTGGTCTTCAATTCGGCCAGGGCCTCGTCCACGTCGTCTACGCGATACGAGATGAGAAAGAATCCCTCCCCCCGCCTTTCGATAAAGCGGCCTACGTCGCTATCCGGCTCGGTGGCCTCCATCAATTCCAGCGCCACCTCGCCCACATAGTAACGGGCCACCCTGATCTTTTCGCTCTCGGCTACATAGGTGGTGTGCAGCTCCAGCCCCAGGTCTTCTTCGTAGACCTGCCGCGCCTTCTCCAGGTCCTTCACCGCAATGCAGATGTGGTCAATGCTACGCAGTTTCATATTGCCTCCTGTGCTTGACATCTCTTCTTATCCCGACTACACTATCATCATCCGGCAGATAGGAGATGGATGATGACTCAACTGGTTATTCCTGTATCTCACACAGGCGATGCCCCCCGCTTGCAGATCAGCGTCCACATCCAGGCCGAAGTATTGTCGGCCGAGGCAGCGCGACAGCAGGCCAACGCCTGGCTGCTGGAAAATGCCGGTAACTTGCTGCGAGCCGAGTCGCCCGAGCTGGTGTTGGGTGATCAGCTCGTCTGGCGGGTAGACGTCGCTCTCACCTCCCCCACCCAAGGGCGGGTCGGCTGTGTCGGTCAGTTGGAAATGGACGCTGCCACCGGCGACGTGTTGGCCGACGAGGTCCTGGCTCAGGAGATCATCGCCCGTGCCCGCGCACTCGCTGCCGATTGAACACCGCCCTCAAGAAGCCGATGCTGGCTGCCTGGCCGCCTGCGTGCAGATGGCCCTGACCAGGTTGAGCATCACCGTCTCCCAGGATTAACTCAACCGCTTGTTTGACCTGACACCGGCCGGTTTGCCAGCGCCGCGATTAACGCGGCTGGAGCGGTACGGCGTCCAGGTGACGATCCAGCAGGGCAACCAGGCCGACCTGTTGCAAGCCATTGACCAGAACGTTCCTCCCATCGTCTTTGTCCGTACAGCCCAACTGCCTTACTGGGACATAGACACTCAACACGCTGTCCTGGTGAGCGGCTACGACGGTCCCGATTTGTTGTTAAACGACCCCGCCTTTCCCGATGCACCCTGGCGGGTCAGCGCTGACGAGTTCATGCTGGCCTGGGACGAGTTTGACAACACCTACGCCCTGCTCACGGCGGGGTACTAACCGTCCCAGATCGTTGCCGGGTCAAGCTGCTTGCCGTACCCCAGGACGTCGTCAAGCCAAACGAAAAGCCGGTTCAGCCACGAGGCATGTTTGACGCCCACCCTGACCAGGTCGTGAAGCCAACCTTCCTCTTTGTTGAAGGGACACACTCTGATGCAGTTGGCACAATCCAGACGGTTGGCCACCCAGTACTTGAAGCACTGTTCCGCATTTATCGGCCACTTGAGCACGCCCGGGTTATTGGACATGGTCGGCACCTCGGTGGTTTTCTCCCCAAAGGAGATGGCCTGAGAGGGACAATCTTTAGCACATTTCATGCAGTTGCGGCAGAAATCTTCCACGCCGAAGAAGCGGGGCTCGTCGGGCACCAGAGGCAGATCGGTAAAGACCTTGCAGAGCCGCACCCGTGGGCCGAACTTTTCGGTGATGAGCAGCCCGTTGCGACCCAGTTCCCCCAGGCCGGCCTCGATAGCAATGGGTATGCTCAAGGCCGTATCGTTGCCGCAGGGGATGGCTTGGTAGCCCAGATTGCGGATGAACCGGGCCAGCAGGCCGGCCACAAAGGCCATCCTGGAATAGCCCAGCCCTGTAGCGGCCGCCGCCCCGCCGGTGGGCGAGGTCTGCATAAGGGTGTGATCCATTTCGATGGCCATCGCGATGGCGTAGCGGTATTCTTCTGGGATCTCCAGTGGAGTATGCTCTCCGGTGATATCGTTGCTGACGAAAGAGTAGAGCCATCGCCTGTCCAATTCGCAGATGCCGACCAGGGAAGCGCCAAAGAAACGGGCCGCTCTTTTGATCTTCCGGGAGACCTCGGCCGGATCGGATGCATCTATCTTCAGATCGGGGGGCATGTGGGCACTTTCGGGGTCGGGACATTCCCAGGCATACAATCCCTGGTGGTTCGAACCCAAGCATCCCATAGCGAAGAAATCCTCCACGTACCAGGAGGCGTCGCCAATCGCATAATCCTCTGGCGTGTAACCGGGCTTGTCCTGCACCTGGATGGGGCCGTAGAACGTCTCGGCCCGCTCTATCCACCTGGGGTCATACCTGGTTCTCCGGAACATGTCATTGCGTTGATCGAATCTCTCGATGGGTCCAACCAGGAGCCTTTGGTATTTCTCTTTGTCGTTCATTATGGCTCCATCTATTCGCCTTCCCTCTCCAGCGCCTCCAACACCCGCTCTGGCGTGAACGGAAGCTCGTGCAGCCACACGCCCACCGCGTCGTAAATCGCGTTGCCCACCGCCTGGAACAAATTCATCGCCCCGGCCAACCCCGCCTCTTTGGCCCCGAACGGCCCCTCGGGGTCCATACTCTCCACGATGATCCGCTGGATGACCGGCGGCATGTCCACCGCAAGCGGCAGCTTGTGCTCCAGCATGTTGGCGTTCAACATCTGGCCGCCGTCCCAGACGTGCTCCTCCAGCAGACTGGCTCCCACCCCGGCCCGGCCCACGTTGCCGTCGAACTGCCCCTCCACCGCCATCGGGTTGATGGCAAAGCCGCAGTCGTGAGCGCCGGTGACCCGCGTCAGCCTGACCTGCCCGGTCTCCACGTCCACTTCCACCTCGACCACGAAAGCGCCAAAGCTAAAGGTGCCCGCCTGCTGCCCCCGGGGGTTGCTGACCCACTCCCGCTTCTGATCCACCTGGGGCATGTAGGAACCCCGCCCCATGATCGGTTTGTCCCGCAGCAGGGCGTAGCGGATGACCTTGTGCAGGGGCACGTTCCGGTCGGGGGCGTCCACCTCGTAGACCCGGTGATCTCCGAGTTCCAGGGTCGCCACGTCGGTCTCCAGCATCTCGGACGCGACGATCAAGAGTTGCTCTCGGGCATCCATCGCCGCCGCCCGCACCGCGTTGCCGGAGACGAAGGCCGCCGCCTGGGAGTAGGCCCCCTGATCGAGCGTGGTGATCTCAGAGTCGGCGGAGACCAGGTTGATCTCGTCCATACGCATCCCCAGCACTTCGGCGGCGATCTGCACCATCATGCTGTCGTTCCCCTGGCCGTTATCAGCCACGCCAGAGATGAGAGTGGCCCCGGCGTCCTCGTTGAACTTCAAATAGGCCGAAGAGCCGCCGCGAATCCCCATGGGGAAGCCGACCATCATCCCGTTGCATCCCATCCCGATCCCTTTGCCGTAAGGGAGCTTTCCTCGCTTCTCCTTCCAGCCTGATTTTTCGGCCGCCTGCCGGATCGCCTCCGACAGACCGCAGCTAAAGACCTGGGAGCCGGTAGCCTGGGTATCGCCGGTGCGCAGCGCGTTGCGCAAGCGAATCTCCACCGGGTCAATTCCCAGCTCCTCGGCGATCATGTCGAGCTGTATCCCCAGCCCGCCCAGGAAGGCCCGGCCGTGGGAGGGGTACATCCCCCGCACCGGCTTGTTGGTGTAGACCCGGTAGCCGTGGAAGCGGACGTTGGGCAGCCGGTAGGTCTCTTCCCACACCAGGAAGGGCACCGAGGCGGCAATCGGCCCGGTGCTGGAGTAGGCCCCACCATCCATAATGGATGTGATCTCGGTGGCGATGAAGGTGCCATCCTCTTTCACTCCCGTCTTGAGGTCCACCACCATCGAGTGCACCTGGCGGATGCATGTCAGGCTTTCCTCTCGCGTGTAGACGATCTTGACCGGTCGCCTCGCCTTGAGGCACAGCAGGGCAGCGATGAACTCGCCAGGGAAGATATCGGAGCGCCCGCCAAAAGCGCCGCCGCTGTAGACCTTGCGCACCTTGACCTTGTGCAGTGGCATCTTGAGCAGATTGGCCAGCGCCTTGGCCTTGGTGTGGGGCGAGGCGGTAGGCAGCCAGATCTCCAGATTCCCTGCAGTATCGCCATTGACCAACACGGCATAAGGCTCGGCCTGATAATAGCCGTGCTCGTTGGCGCTGAAGCGATCCTCACGGATGTAGTGGGCCTCTCGAAAGCCCTGCTCGACATCCCCCACCTCGATGGGGACAAAGATGTTGACGTTGTTCTCCGCGTGGTCGTGGATGCGGGGCGCTCCCTCTTTCATCGCCCCGATGGGATCGAACACGGCGGGCAGCACCTCGTACTCGACCTCGATCAGCCCCAGGGCCTCCAGGGCCGTGTCCTCGTCCACGGCGGCGACGGCAGCCACGTCCTCGCCAATGTAGCGCACCTTGTCCAGCGCCAGCATGGCCTGATCCCGCGTGTAGCGAAACACGCCCCACTTGACCCCGGCGGCGTCCTGCCCGGTGATGACCGCCCTGACGCCGGGCAACTGCTCGGCCTTGCTGGTGTCAACGTGCAGGATGCGGGCGTGGGCGTGGGTGCTCCTGAGTATCTTGCCGTGGAGCATGCGCGGGAGCGTCAGGTCTGCGGTGTAGCGGGCATCGCCCGTGGCCTTGGCCACCGAATCAATCCTGACCACCCTCTTCCCGGCGACAGAATGTTCACTCATGATGACCTCCTTCGACCATCTCCGCAGCCTTCAGTATGGCCGTGACGATTTTGGCGTAGCCTGTGCAGCGACAAAAGTTCCCCGAAATGACTTCCCTGGCCTCCTGCTCCGTGGGATGGGGGTTCTCGTCGAGCAGGGACTTGGTGACGAGGATCATGCCTGGCGAGCAAAAACCGCACTGGATGGCCCCGTGTTCGACAAACGCTTGCTGAACCGGATGCAACTCGCCGCCTTCCGCCAGCTCCTCAATGGTGGTGATCGCTTTCCCCTGCACCTCCACCGCCAGCGTCAGACAAGAACGCACCGGCTGTCCGTCCAGCAAGACGGTGCACGCGCCGCAGGTTCCTTCGCCACACCCCTCTTTGGCACCGGTCAGGCTCAAGTCGTCCCGCAGTACTTCGAGGAGCGTCCGGTTGGGCGCGACGACGAGATCGCACTCCTCGCCGTTGACCGTTAGTTGAATGATTCGCTTTTCCATAGTCTAGCTCCTTTCCAGACTAGAAACCCGGTTTTTGGCGTTTCGCAAACAGAGTGGTGTTGGCTGCAGGCACTTTCTGGAGGCTAGAGGGGGTTCCTAGCTCAGGAAAAACCGAGTTTCTTTCCCCACACGTTGGTGATCGCCCGCCGGGTCAGCACGCGCACCATCTTGCGGCGGTAGCGCGGCGTGCTGCCAATCTTGGCGACGGGGTGGGCCGCATCGTAGGCGGCCTCGGCCGCCTGGGCGATGGTCTTCTCGTTAATCTCCTTTCCCTGAAGAACCGCCCCCGCCTCCTCCATCACGACGGGAGCCGACCCAACCGCCGTCACCACGATCCTGGCCTGCACACACTTCTCCCCGTTACTATTGGGGACAGGGCTCAGCACGGCAGCTACTCCCACCAGCGGATAGTCCATCGCTCCCCGGTAGCGCAGCTTTTGATAGTCGCCACCCCACGGCCCGGTCGGGCGTGGAACCTCGATCTCGGTCAATACCTCATCCGGTGCCAGCCCGATGGGGTTTTCCCCCTTGCCCGTGTACAACTCGACCAGCGGGATCGTCCGCTGGCCTCCTTTTTTCACCAGCTTGACTCGGGCCTCCAGCGCGATCAAGACGGGAGCCAGGTCGCCCTGATAGGCCGAGTAGCAGCGGTCGCCACCGCTGACCGCCTGGCAGACCGCCCCCCCGCTCTTGAAGCAATCGGGCCGGGCCTCTCGCCAGAACTCGGACTGGTTGTAGTAGAAGCAGCGGGTGTCCTGGCACAGATTCCCCCCCAGCGTGGCCATCGTCTGGATGGGCGGCGCGGCCACGCTCCGGGCCGCCTGGGCGATCACGGAGAAATGCTCCCTCACCAAGGAAGACCGGATCAGCGTCGCCAGCCGGGTAAGGGCGCCGACCCGCAGCCCCCTCTCCTCGTCGTACGTCACGAAATCCAGTTCTGGAATCTCCTTGAGGTTGATCAGGTACCGGGGGGTGAGTAGTCTATGTTTCATGGAAACCAGAAGGTCCGTCCCCCCGGCATTGACCTGGGCTTCCTGCCCGTATTCGGCCAAAAGCCCCACAGCCTCGTCCAGGGATTCAGGCTGGAGATGTTCAAATTCCGGTAGACGCATTGTTGCCTCCTGTTCCTATCTTCTGCCTTTTCTCAACTCGTAGGTGATGATGTTGAGGATCATCGTCTGAGTGCCTGCACCGTAGAGAAGCCAACGCATATCGCGGAAATAACGTTGTATGTTCATGTCCATAGATGCGCCGTAGCCTCCGAAGATGCGGGTGGCGTCGTCGACGATCCTGAGCCCCCCTTCGGTGACGTAATACTTGCACACGGCGGCCTCCACGTTGTGGGGCATCTCCTGATCCATCAGCCAGGCCGCGTAGTAGATCAGAAGCTTCGACGCTTGGATATCCACCTCCATCTGAGCCAGCTTGTGCGCGATGGCCTGATGCTTGATGATGGCCCGTCCGTAAGCCACGCGCTGCTGGGCATACTCGAAGGATTCTTCGTAAGCGGCCCGGGCTATCCCCAGACCCATAGCCGCGGTGTGGACCCGGATGTCATTCAGGATACCGCGCAAGAGTCTGAAACCCTTGCCCTCCTCTCCGCCGTAAAGATGGTCGGCCGGAATGCGGACGTCGCGGAAGAACACCTCGTAACACCCTGAACCCCAGGCGATCATTTTTTCGAGCCTCTTTCCCACCTCCACCCCGGGCCTGTCTTTTTCCACCAGAAACAGGTCAACGCCCCTGAACCCGGCCTCAGGATCGGTCTTGACGGCCACGGTGAAGAAATCGCACATCTCGGCGCCGGTGCTCCAGCTCTTCTGCCCGTTGATGACGTATTCGTTGCCCTCGCGCACAGCGGTGGTCTGTATGGCCCCCAGGTCGGTGCCGCCGGCTGGTTCCGTCATGCACAGGATGCCGTATCGCTCTCCCTTGATGGCGGGGATGAGAAAGTCTCGCTTCTGTTCCTCGGTGCCGAAGCGGTAGAGGAAATCGGTGCCCATCAGGCACTGCATTGTGGCTCTTGCCGCTGTGCTCATGTAACAGCGAGCCATCTCCTCGACGAAGATGGCGAACAGAACATTGTCCCCGCCCTGTCCCCCGATCTCCTCCGGATAGCGCAGGCCGTAGAAGCCCTGCTCGGCCATCTTATCATAGATGTCGCGGGGAATCTCCTTCTTTTCCTCCATCTCCGGGATGCAAGGTCTAACGTGCCTGTCGGCGAACTCGCGCACAGTGCGGCGAAAAATCTCCTGTTCGGGGGTAAAGCTGAAATTCATTGCGGGCTCCTTTCGTTTCACGTTTCACGTGCTATACCACTCCTCTGGCTTTCAGACCAGCCAGGTGTCTGGCATCGTAACCCAAAACGCCGCCGTAGATCTCTGCGTTGTGCTCGCCCAGCCGGGGCGGGAAGCCCATCTGGAAGCCCGCCGCTTCGAGGAAAGGGGTGATGGTCGGCGGCGGCGGCAGGCGGATCTCCAGCCCGCTGCGGGGGTCACGGGCGGTGACCATCCTGGTGCGGATGTAAGGGTCTTGCACCACGTCGCGCACGCTGTTGACCCGCGAGGCAGGCACGCCGATGGAGCGAAAGGCGGCCACCAGCCCGTCGGCCGGCCGCGTGCGAAAGATCGCCGCCAGCGCTTCGTTGAGCCGCTCCACATCGGCGATACGACCGGCGTTGGTGCGGTATTCCTCGCGGGCCAGCCCCTCGAAGCCAGGCAGTTCGGTGATCGCCTGCCACTGGCGGTCGTTGCCCACGGCGAGGTAGAGATAGCCGTCCTGCGCCTCGAAGGCCGAGGCAGGGGCGAAAAAGCGGTGGGTGTTCCCATGTCGCTCGATCTCGATGCCCAGACTGGTCGCCAGCATCAGCGGGTTGACCATCCACGAGACGACGCTCTGAAACATCGAGATGTCAATGCGGCTGCCTTGGCCCGTCAGTGCCCGCCGGTAGAGCGCCTTCATAATCTGGCCAAAGCCGTGCTCGCCGGAGCCGATGTCGGCCAGCGGCAGGCCGGAGAGCATCGGCGGACCGTCGGCCTCGCCCGTCAGCCCCATCAGCCCCGACCGGGCCTGCAACATCGGGTCGTAGGCCGGTTCGTCGCTCTCCGGGCCAAAGCCTGTGATCCCCAGCCAGATCAGGTCCGGCTTGATCGCCTGCAGCGTCTCGTAGTCTATGCCCAGCTTTTTGTAGCTGCGCGCCAGTTGGTTGGTGCAAAAGATGTCCACCGGCAGGTCGGTGATCAGTTCGTGCAGGATCGCCCGTCCCTCGTCCGTCTGCAGATTCAGCGTGATCGCTTGCTTGCCCACGTTGTTGGGGAAGAAGTAGGCGTTCATCCCCTCCCCGTCCAGCACCACCGGCCCCACCCAGCGATTGGGATCGCCTCGCTGCGGATGCTCCAGCCGGATCACTCGCATCCCTTCGAAGGCCAGGCGCATCGTGAGGAAGGGCAGCGTGGTGGCTTGCTCCATGCTGAGCACAATCAGGTCGGTGAGCAAATCGTCCATGATCTCTCACCCGACACGGCCAATGATGACGCGGTCGGGGTCTATGTCTTCCCGCAGCATCTCCAGTTCGGCCAGGCGGGGCGGTTCCATAAGCATCAGTTCGTCCGCTGGGGCGACCAGTGGCTCAAAGCCCATCTCGGCCAATACGCCATCCACCGTCGTCCCCGGCGCCAGGCCGATGAGCCGCATCCGGCGGGTCTCCTCGTCGTAGTCAAAGATCGCCTTATCGGTGACGACCCGATAGGGACCGCCGTCGCGGGGCAGGCCGGCCCGCTCGCGGGCCCCCGGCGACCCGTCCAGGTAACCAGGCGAGGTGATAAATTCCACTTTTTCCACAAACTTGCGCTTCTGGTGGCGCATCAGGATGACGGTACGCAGGCAGAGCGAGGCGACCTCGTTGCCGCCGCCGCTGCCGGTGAAGCGCCGGCCAGGCCGCTCGTACGTGCCGCCGATCATGGTCGAGTTGATGTTGCCGTAGGGATCGAGTTGGGCCGCCCCCAGGAAGCCATAGTCAATGTAACCGGCTGAGGCCATCCACATGATCGGGTTCATCGTCGTCCAGGCCAGGGCGCGGTAGCTGTTGCGGGCGTCGGCCATCATGTTGCGGCGGAAGGGAGTGGCCACCTCGGGGCCAACCGCGCCGTACTCGTAGACCTGGATGATGTTGGGCGCGTACAGCCGTTGCGCCAGGATGGCCGCGATCTGCGGCATGCCGTAGCCCACAAAGACCGTCCGCTCGTCCTCGACGAGCCGGGCGGCCATGCAGATCATCAGTTCGACGTTGGTGTACTTTTCCATAGTGCGTCACCTTTCAGAAACACGGTTTTTGAGAAAAACCGGGTTTCTACACATAATACCCCTCACGGATGCGCTCGGCTTCTCTGAGACTCAGCAGCTTCTCGATACCGATCACCTCCAGGTACTCCTGGTGTGAGGCCACGCCATAGACGTACTTGTCCAGGTAGACTTGCATCGCTTCGTCGGTGGTGGCGGCGAAGAACTCGTCCAGGTGCTCGGCGTCGTAGGCGTATAGCCCTGGGCAGGTGCCAGGGTGAGCGCCGTAGGGAGCCAACACTACCGCATCCACCAGGAAATAGGGGATCGTCGTCCGATTCGGCGAGCGCCTGATCTGCTCGGTCTCAATGATCTCCTCGGTGGACAGCACCACCCGCTTGCTGGCCATGGCCGTCTCCACGGGCGTGATGCTGGGACCGAAGATGCGGGCGTTGCCGTAGATATCAGCCTGGTTGACGTGGATGATGGCCACGTCGGGGTTGACCGCTGGCACCAGCACCACCCGCTTGCCGGTGAAGGGTTCCTCGATCAACTTGGCCCCGGAGTGCTTGAAGGTGTCGGTGCCGCCCAGGGAGCGTGTGGGCAGGAAAGGCACACCCATCGCCCCGGCCAGGTGGCGCAGCGCCAGCGTGCCGTTGCTCCAGTCGAATATCTGCACCCGCCCCTGCTCGATGGCTTTGAACAGCGTCCGTCCCAGCCCGGCAAAGCCGACGTCAATCTTGCTGACGCAGCCGCCGGCCACCAGGATCGTCGTGTCGAGCAGGGTGAACTTGGCTGCCACCCACAGGTCGCGGATGCCCTGGCGCACGACCTCTCGCTCCAGCGAGGCTAGCCCGCGCACCATAGAACTGAGATCGTAGCTCAAGTAGGCCCCGTCGTGGACAAAGCGGGAGACCGCCTCCTGCTCTGTCATCCGCTTGTCCACCAGGGCGCGGCTCTTGTTATCGCGCATCCAGGCGCGCACGTCGTCCACGTCTTGGAGCAAGACCTGGGCCTGGCCGGATTCGAGCACCTTGAAGGTATCCTCTATCGCTCGTTGCATAGTTTTCTCCTCCCTAATCTCCAATCTCTAATCTCTATGATTCTCCCAACAATGCCCGCAGCACCTTCTCTCCCGTGATGGGCAGGCTGGTGATCCGCACCCCGATGGCGTTGTACACCGCGTTGGCTACGGCGGCAGCGATGGCGTTGGTCCCCATCTCGCCCACCCCCTTGGCGCCAAACGGCCCCTCGGGATCGTCCGTCTCGACGATGATCGTCTCAATCTCTGGCATATCGGCCGCCGTGTACAGGCGATAGTCCAGGAAGTCGGGATTGCGCACCCGGCCATCCTCCACCAGCACCTCCTCGGTCAGCGCGTAGCCCAGACCCATCTGGATCCCGCCCTCGATCTGCCCCTCGACTGACATGGGGTTGATCGCCCGGCCCACGTCGTGAGCGGCGACGACCCGCAGCGGGCGCACCAGCCCCGTCTCCAGGTCTACCTCGACCTCCACCGCCTGGGCGCCAAAGCCATAGGCAGCCGA
>Ga0114922_10005981_pt1 | contig 11181 bp, 6 predicted proteins | sample AartaG_FD_100975 | JGI IMG/M metagenome (GOLD analysis project Ga0114922, IMG submission 100975) | Deep subsurface microbial communities from Aarhus Bay to uncover new lineages of life (NeLLi) - Aarhus_00045 metaG | ecosystem: Environmental > Aquatic > Marine > Oceanic > Sediment | place: Aarhus...
CAAACGGAGGATTACTCATGCAACGAATCGAACGAATCTTGGGCATCGACGCCAGCGTTCGTCCCCTTGCCAGTGGCTGGCGAATCGCCACGGGTCTTACCGTGGCGCTGGCGCTTGCGGCCGTCGGGATCGTACATGCCGCATCCGACGACGATGACGGACTTGCTTCGGACCCGGCGGTGCAGGCGCTTCAGGAGGCCGTGAAGGCGGGCGAGATGTCCATCGAGGAAGCCCGGCAGGCCTATTTCCAAAACGTTTACCCGGGTTCGGACACGCAGGCAAAGATCGAGGGCTGGTACGAGGACATCGCAGCCAAGATCGACGCCGCGGTAGCGGAAGGCGAGCTTTCCCAGGAAGACGCCGGCGGCAAGATGGACTGGGTGAACCGAAGGGTGGCATTCCACGCAGAGGTGGCGTTTGCGATGGAGGTCCGCGGTCTGTCGTATGCCCGGGCCCGCCTCGATGTCGGCACCGCCTGGGCGAACGAAGCGGTCGCCAACGGGGAGGCCACCGAGGAGGAGGTGGCCGAGAGGATCGCCAGGTTGGAGCGGGAGGTCGCACTGGAAGAGGAGATTGCCGGCTACGTCGACGGGGCCGCGGCCAAGCTGGACGCCATGGTGGAAACGGGTGAGTTGTCCCAGGAGCAGGCGGATGCCAAGCTTGAGGCGGTGAGAGAGCAGATCACCCAGAAGGTTCGGATTCGGGTCCATCTCGAAGAAACCTGGGCGGAGCTTCAGGAGGCGGTGGCAATCGGAGAGATCTCCCAGGAGGATGCCGAGGCCAAGATGACCGAGGTCAAGCAGGGCATCGCCGCTAAAGTAGAGGCTGGCAGGAGGAAGCAGGCCGAAGCCTATCTCGAACGGGCCGCTGCGAAGATCGATGCGATGGTGGAAAGCGGCGAGATGTCCGCGGAGGATGGCGAAGCGAAGATGATCGCGCTCGAGCAGCAGTTCGCCGCCAAGGCAGAGGCTTCCGAACAGTCGAAGTCTGTTGAGTATCTCAAGCAGGTCGCTGTGAAGATCGAGGCGATGGTGGCCAGCGGCGAGATGTCCGCGGAGGATGGCGAGGCCAAGTTGATCGCGATCCAGCAGGAGATCACGCTTAAGGCGCAGGCTTTCGACCAGGCGCAGTCCGAGGCCTATCTCGAGAAGGCCGCCGCGGAGCTCGACGCGAAGGTAAAAAGGGGCGAGCTGTCCGCCGAGGATGCCGAAGCCAAGATGATGGCCATGAGGGATGCCGTCGGCGCCAAGGCGAGGGCCGGTTCACTCGGCAGCGCTGATGCGGAGCGGTCTTTGGCCTCGGTGGAGCAGACGCTTCAGTACGCCGTGCAGAAGGGCGAGATGTCCAAGGAAGAGGCCGAGCGGATGGCGGTCGAGATGCAGTCGCTGCTGCGTGATGGTCAGATCGAGAGGCTTGAGAGCATGTCGCCGCAGATGCTGATCGAGACGCTGCGCGCGCGGACGAACACCGACGTCCGCCTGGTTCTGCGGGCGGCGAAGCAGCTTTCGCTCAACAAGGAGCAAACGGAGCGTCTGGGGGAATTGCAGAAGGAGGCCGAGCGCGAGTTCAAGAAGCTGTCCAAGCGGATCAGCGGCGGGCGGGCGGAGGATGAGGAAGCGGCGGACGAGTCGTCCGGGCAATCAAATGACGCGATGGCCGACGGCCTGAAGCAGTATCGCGAAACGAGTACGGCGGTCTTCCGCCGGCCGAAGATGCTCGAGCTGGGCGGCAGGATGAGGGCGCAGATCCTTCAGATGCTGGCCCCGGCCCAGGAGCAGGAGTTTCAGCGTCGTCTTGCCAGGCTGGAAGAGGAACGCCGCCAATCGACGGACCGCGATGGGCGAACAGCTAAGGATCGGCGATAGAATAACTTCCCAGTTTGCGGGCTTAGCGGCTGCGATGGACGAATCTGACGCTCCGGGAGATTGCGAATCGCCACCGCTTGGCCTCCTTTCACAGAAACCCCGAGGTTACCCTCGCCAAGCGGTGGGACATATGTCAAGATGGTAGGGGCGACGCTACATTGTTCAACAGGCTGTTAGGAGTTGTCTTCACACGAGTCATGCCGCCAAAAACCACGACCTGCGGAATCGCTGTACTACGGTGGTGATCCCGGTCGGCGGCGTCGGCGTTGGCTGCTGTCGTCCTGGCCTGGCGTTTCCGCCGGTGCCGTCGAATAGTTGTCGATGTGGGCCACTCTCATACTGTTGATTTCCACAGGAGAGCTGGTCATCATCGCCAGCGGGTAGTCGATATCCCTGTCGGATTTCCCGAGCACGTGGGCCGGATAGCGTCCCACGCACTTCGTGTCCATGTAAAGAACCAACTCGTCACTGAGCATGGCGGTCAGTTTGTGGCTCGACGCGTCTGAAAACCTGGCCGCCACCGAGACGTCTGTGTCAAGATTGTCCGCGTTGAACTGGTCGAAACCGATCCAGCCGTAACCGTCGGTGATATTCCCCAGCCACTGAACCTCGCACTCGACGACGAGTGGAAGCTCCTCGTTCATTCGGATTCCGAGAAAGCTGGGGCCCTCGTTGGGAGCGATGCCGCATCGCAGCGAGCCGCGGCTGGACGACCATTCCTCCTTGGACGTACCCACTCCGACAAACTGATCCATCTCGCCCAGGTCGATGTCGCGCCATTCGGTGATGTTGGCGAAGGTGTCCAGCTCGTTGACCTGCGGCAGGAAAACTTCGTCGTCGCCGGTGTCGAGCAGGGCAGGGGGATCTTCGCCCTCATCAGGTCTGAGATCGCGCGCGTAGCGTCGCGTCATCCATTCGACCCATCGCCGTTCAAACTCTTCCACCGCACCTTCCTGCGGGATTCCCATCAAGGTGGCACAGGCTGCGTCGTGACGAGCCTCTTTCGTATGGCGGTCAGCGGCCATCTCAGAGAGGAAGGTGTACATCGCCTCCGGGCCGGCTTCGGATATGTACAACATGATAGTCGCCGACTGCTCATAGAACAGCGGGACGCGCGAAGATGGATAGCCCTCCTGGTTGAACAGATCGCGGAAGCGGAAGTGCTCGCCGGCAACCACCGCCCTGGCCAGCCGGGCTGCATCCCAGTAATGCTCGCGCGTTTGCTCCAAGCGCACGGCGCAGGCCTCGTGCATCCACATGGGCGCCTCAAACCCAAAAAACTCGATGAGCATCATGTGCGTCAACTCATGCGTGAGAATACTCTCAATGGCGTATTTGTAGATGCCCGTGTACGTGTCCCCATCCTCGTCCTTGAACTCTTCAAGCTGAAAAAGCATGATCATTGCGGTGCGACCGGTCAGGCCACGTTCCGGTATTGTCACGCCGCCCGAACCCTCGCCCGCGCCGCCCACGCTGCTGTAAGCTGGTTGGTCATGGTAGACCAGCAGAGGGATATTGAGGGCCCATTCCCGATCCCCGAACAGGTGCTTGGACATGAACTCGAGGTAGAGTTCCGCCCGTTCCGCTACGACCTTTGCGAGTTCCTCGTTGCACGCGTACGCCGTAAAGTGCGTCGTTTCCCACGAAAACGGCGGAACCTTTTTGCCGAGCCGACTGTCGACATAGTTCGAGTCCTCAACCACCTCCAGACGCTTCCACATGTCGTCATCGATCTCGGGCATGTCGATGTGAAATGCGTCTTCCAGATCGGTGCGGCCGGCGGTCGGGTCGTCACTTTCATCCACTTTGCGGCGTACAAGACGAACCAGCGTGAGTCGCGCCTTTTCACGATTAGTCTTGTTCTTTGCGATCTTGAGAATGTTCCGGCAGACCTCGATCGTCTCGTCGACTCGGTCGGCCTGGGCAAGAGCGTCCATCAGCAGGACGTAAGCCGCCTCGTGCCCGGGATTGGCGTCCACCTCCTTGGTCAGAAGCGCGATAGCTCCCGGCCAATCCTCCTCGTCGACAAGCGCCCTGGCACGCTCGATACTCCCGGCGAACAGAGGCGAGGGCGCTGCCACAGTCACCGCACACCACAGGACGACGACGGGAATTGATACTTTGAATCTAAACATGGACAAGGTCCTTTCTTTCTCAATCCGCTCTGTCTCGTCGTCGAGCGACGGACTGGCGTAATTGTGTGAGTCTCTCAAACAGGTCGGCCAGGATTTCTCGTAAGACACTTAGTTCCTTCGGATACACACTTATCTTTTCGCGAAGATACCTGCCGAGGGTGACGGTCGTAGCGGTGCGGTCCAGGAACTCGTCGCAGGACTGCTGCCACTGCCGGCGGGCCTCGGCAGTGAGTCTGCCCGTACGGGGATCCGTTTGCAGAACCAGATCATAGGGACTCTGCTGGAGTGCCTCGTCAAACAACACTCCCAGCACGTTTATTACGTGATTCGCCTCGGCACGAACCAGGTTGAGGGCGAAGGCATCGGCGTAGCCTGGAAGGACCGCCTGGGCCTTATAAATCGACTTCTCCGTCTTGAGCAGAGCCTCGTAGTACGGCATTGTCTGCAACACCACGGCTTTGTCCGCCCCCTTAGGCAACTCTCGGACCGCATCCAGCGTCGCCCGCAGGTTCAGTTTCCTTTCAAACGCCTGAACGCTGGTCTTTTCGTGACGCAGCAACAGGTCGCAGTACTCCTCCAGGGCCTTAGTCATGATGGTGACGTCGGCCAGGGCGTTCGGCTCCTTGGCCTGATTGACAAGCTCCGGCGAGAGGAAGTAACGAGCACGGACCTTGTTTGGCAGGAGCGAAGACCCTCCTCCTCCCCGGGATGAGGTCATGTCCGGTTCTGGACCGACCACACGCAAATCGTACTGCGGATTGTCCGCGAAAATCGAAAGGTGAGCCTTGGCACGGAGCTGGTCCTGATAGGAACCATCCTCTTTGATTGCCTCGATCATCTCCTTGGCCGTGTCCCACTGTGCGAGGCGCTCATGGGACTCAATGATCAACCACAGAATCTCCGACTGGTTGGGGGCGTCCGCCGGCCGATCGGCGAAACGCTCCAGCCGCTCCAGAACCCTCTCATATTTCCCAAGCGTATAGTCTGCCCGGGCGTTCAGCAGAGACCGGACGTTCTCCGGGAGGGCATCGAACTCCGCCGTCGCGCCGGACGCCGCCGCCGAATCCGGATCGGCATCGTAGATCTTGTCTATGTACCGACGCTTGATCGTGCGCACGTCGAACCGCGTTTTGACCCGAATCGTGCTCGACGTCTCGGCGATGATCTCGCCTTCCACAATGAACCCGTCCTTGAGCACGATCGTCGCAGCTCTCGCAACGCCAACCCATACAACCACCGCCAACAGCAGTATCCACAAACGCACCATGTTAACCGTCCCTATCTCGGTCGTACTAAGAGGCTCCAACAAAACCCGACACACCACTTCCAAACCGGTGGATAACTCGGGTTGAAGACTCGTGTCACCCACGTCTTGTCAAAGCGCCAAGAACTCAGCGCTGAAACTCGCGCTGCATCGCATACAAAACTACGTTCATCGCTAATTCCCGCGACGCTTCCGCCCTCAACCCTCGACACTCGGGATACAGATTATACCCAACGCCAGAGGCGATATCCCATGCGCTTAACGCCCCGACCTCCTCGCCCTTATAGAGAATCGTCAAAAACTCATTCCGGCCGGCATTTACGAACTTCCTGGCCAATGACTTCCGCATCGGCGCCGCCCGCAGGTCAAATCCGCGCGTCCCGCCGATCTTGCCCGTATACACCGGGTGCATCGACCGCATGTTGCGCAGGGTGACTGCCGGATCCAGACCTCGAAATGCCGACTCGGCGGCTTCCGCCCAGTCTTCCTTACCGGTCACGACGTCCACCAACAGATAGCCGCCGGCGCGAATGTGCTTCATGATTTGTTGCTTATGCTCCGCCGAAATCTCGCTGTCGCCTGTGATCGACACCCACAGCAGCGGCGCCTCTGCTTCCCCGACGTCAACGACGTTCAGCCGGTAATTCGTCTGCATGGACAGATCGAGGGTTTTCAGCAGTTCAGGGTAGACCGGCAGGTCGCCGCCGATTTCGATACGCGCCACCCGGACCTCGCGCGAAGCGGCTGCGCCGGACGGATACGTGGACTGGTCAAAGGAACTACGAAACGCAGCACCGTCCATCGTATATTCCAGCAGGTTGTTGACGAATGCAAAGGCCTCGGGATGATCCTTCACATCATACATGTGGAACACACAGGACCAGTCCTCCTGAAAGATGTAGACGAAGTCCTTGACGCCATTACCGATTGCTTTAACCTTTAGAGGTTCCTCAATCCCCTCCCTGGCGGCGTACAGCGGGTGGTCGGCGGAAATCTCGCGGGCTTCATACTCGGGGAACGCCTGGCGCAGGCCTGACATCACTACCGCACGCTGGCCCTCGTACATTCTGCCGATATTGATGATTACGACGCCGCCGTTGTAACAATAAGCCCGCAGTTTCTGACTGTCCTCCGCCTCCCACGTCACCGGTCCGGCCACATTGAGGTAGAGCATGGGCACTTCGAGCCAGTCTCGCACGTGGTCATGTTGCCGCATGCCCTGCGGGGTATCCATCGTCGACCGGCGCCAGTTGAGCGGCTTATTCCTTTGGCGCATCAAGTACCGGACTAGATGCTGGGCATCACCACTAAGTTCCGCCGCGGACGCCTCCGACCCGCCCAACACCACGCGCTGAAACACCGTGGGAGAAGCGCCGGACGAGAGCGTCAAAGAGGCCAGGGCGGTGGCTAGAAAGTTGTTGCTGAAAAGGCCTGTGCCGCGGTTATATCGCTGTTTTTCCGGGTCCAAAAGCCGTCTCGCCTGGTCGCGGAAGTGGTTCAAGTCGTTGAATCGATGGATGCCGGAAACCGCGCCGCACATCTGCAACGCCCAGGCATCTTCGTAAGGCGTGGCCTGGCCCCCCAAACCTCCGCTGAACTTGTACTCCTCCCCGTAGAATCGATCAAGCCACGTAAGCCCCCTCTCAACTCCGCGAATCTGCGGCCGGTTTCCCCGGTACTGCTCGCAACTTCGCGTATGGCTGCCAGGCCCATGGGCCATCTCCAGCGTGGCAATCAGCGACATCACCCCCTGCGCGGTCCGCCCGATGGTGGTCGCCTCGCCCGCGCCGCCGTATCGCTCGAGCTTCTGACGAAACCCGCCGTCCGTCGTTTCCGGCTCGTCGCCTCTGATCGGGGCTCCCTTAGCTTGCGCCTCGACCCAGTATTTGCCCGCATCAATCCACACCCTCCGATCGCAAGGCACTTCGGCAAAGATGGCCTCGCGCAGCGCCCGGACAACCGCAAAAGAGACCGAATGATCCGCATGAACCCGGGCGGCCGCCCTCGGTTGGTCTGTAGGACTGACGTTCGCCCACCCGCCGTCCGGATACTGCGCGTCGGTCAAGAATTCGACGTCTTCCGCGATCGTCCTGCCGAACTCACTCTTAGAACCGTACCGTGCCAGACAATACAGCCGGGCAGCGACCGTTTCAACGTAAAGGGTCTCTTCGTCGTCGCGGTCTCCGCCACCCTCGCGCCGCGTTGGCCCTCTCGGCTGCGAGCGAGAGGAAGGGCGACCCTGCCCCGGTTCGTAGCGCGGCGCAGTGGCGGGCTCATTCGCGCGGGTGCGGGCCGGGGTCTGTGCCAACCAGCGCATCGCTTTGAGCATCGCCTCATCGTCCGTCGGCTCCCCCATTTCCGCAAGCGCGGCGACAATAGTGGCTGTCGTCCATATGGATGGTTCTAAATCACCGACGTCCCAGTAGCCGTCCCGATTCTGTGTCCGCTTGAACATATCCTTAGTTCGTTTAAGGGCGTCGTTGATCAGGCGCTCTACCTCCGTGCGGATCGGAATGTAGCGAAGCGGTACCGGCATCTCCGGCGTCCTGCCCTCGACGATCTCCTCATCAATCTCGCGGAACATGAGCCGCGCCACCGCGAATAGGCCGCTGAAATTCTCCGGCAGCTTCACAACGATAGACGCCTTGCCCGTCGTCTGCTCGAAATGTTTTATGTCGACGGTGCCGCGAACCGCATAAAGCTGCCGCTGTATTATCTCACCCGTTCGTATCGGGTTCTTCAGAAGAACTGTCGCCCCCATCGGCTTGCCGTCCACCCACATGGCCGGCATGATCGTCGGAACGCCACCCTTGATCTCCGGATCCGAACCGCCGTCTATCTCGTATTCGTACGTTCGGCCCGGGCGGATCTCACCTTTCAGATCGAACTCGATCCAAACCTGCGGGTCGTTGAGACTCGCTTCTCCCAGATTGACGACTAGCGACCGGCCGGAGTAGTAAACCTCCATGTCGCGCCGAATGATGCTCCGTGGAGTGGAGGCCCGAACAAGGACCCGGCCGAAATCGTGCTCCCCGGGAAACTCGAAGATCACCGTCTTTCCGTCGAAGCTGTAGCGTCCCTCGGCCCGAAGCCGCGGCAGATCGTAATAACCGACAGCCACCAGATTAGGCCCGCCAAAACACAGGCCGCTGTCCAGCAACGAAACAAACGCCCACGCCCAGACCAAGACGTACAAAGTCTGTTTTTTTCGTCCCACGGCAATACCCCCGTAAGCGAAGCGATAGGAGCTCTTCGGCCTGCAACCGGCCGAAGATGTCGCATATCGGGCCGGTTCACGAGCCGGCCCGCAGACAGAGTATTTTATCGCGCATCCATCGGCCACACAATCAATCCTCCCGGCTGATCCGCCGCCCCAACACATTTTGACACATTTGTGATGTCGCACGCGACGCCCCGCGCCTGCGCACGCACATCTCTTCGACCGGCGCGGCAAGCCACTCGGTTCAAGCAGCCATCCGGCTGATGATGCTCCACTGCGTCTGCGTGTCGGGAGCGCGATTGAGACGAATCCACCAGGATCCAAAGGGCTGCGGTAGACCGCACCGATCGCTGCAGACCATCCCCGACCCCAAACCGGGGGGAGGATAGCACGCAGCAAAATCGCTCAAACCTCGCCACGATCTCCTCCAGACCCCTTGAATCCTAACAAAAACCAATTATCATCACAACACGTCGCCGCTCAGGTTCCTGCGCGGGTATCGGCCTGACCGATCCCAGTTCGGTCCGGACGGACGGCCTCTACCCTACACCGGCGTGGAGTTAGGCCGCCGCGGACACACAGTTTGAGAGACCAGGCAGAGAAACGTGAAACTCAGGCCAATCAGCAATCCGCCTAACCCGTGGCTTTCGGAACATGCGGAATGGCTAGAACCGCCGCCGCCGGCCCGGTTGGAGGTCTACGAGGAATCCGCCGGAAGTATTCTCTCGCACAACGACAGCCCGGATATCCCGTTTCAATGGTCCGTCAACCCGTACCGTGGCTGCCAGCACGCCTGCGCCTACTGTTACGCCCGCCCGTACCATGAATACCTCGGCTTCGGGGCCGGTACCGACTTCGACACCAAGCTCGTCGTCAAACGAAACGCTCCGGAATTGCTTCGAAAAGCCCTGGCCCGGCCAAGGTGGCAACGTGAAACGGTCTACTTCTGCGGCATTACGGACGCCTATCAGCCACTTGAGGCGTCCTACCGTGTCACCAGGGGGTGCCTTGAAGTATGCGCGGAACTGGCCAACCCGGCTGTGGTGGTGACAAGGGGCTTTCTGGTCGTGCGCGACGCCGATCTGCTGGCTGAGTTGAATCGGCGGGCCGGTGCCCGTGTCTGCATCAGCATTCCGTTCGCAGACCCACACACGGCAGCGCTGATTGAGCCCTTCGCCCCACCGCCGGCCCGAAGGCTTGAAGCCGTTCGCCGTCTGCGCGACGCCAACGTGCCCGTCGGCGTGCTGGTCTCGCCGGTGATTCCGGGGTTGAACGACCGGGATATCCCTGGCATCCTTGAGCGGGCGGCCGATGCCGGCGCGCAGTGGGCCGATTACAGCGCGATTCGACTGCCCGGCAGCGTCGAAGCGGTGTTTCTCGAGCGCCTGCGCGAGGCCTTGCCGCTCCGTGCCGACCGTATCATCGCCCGCATCCGCGACATGCGTGGAGGCCGGCTCAGCGATTCGCGATTCAGTCGGCGTATGACAGGCGACGGGCACTATTGGCGGAGCATTGAACAACTCGTGTCCGTTTCGAAAAGGCGATTCGGCCTCGATTGGGTCGGATATTCAAACCCGACGTCGGCCCGGGCGTACCATGGGCCCCACCGCGGCGAGTCTGCCGGACATCGTTCCCGGCAACTCGGTTTCGAGTTCGATCTTGACGACTGACCGGCGATGCTTTCCGAGCTTGCTCCCGATTTTCTGTTGTCTGCCTACGCCCACGGCATCTTCCCGATGGCCGACGACGAAGGTGAGATTTGCTGGTTCGCCCCCGATCCCCGCGCGATAATCCCGCTTGACGGCTTCAAGATCTCGCGCTCCCTACGTTCTCTCTGTTCTCGCGGGAGGTTTAACTGTGCGGTCAACCGCGATTTCGACGCTGTGATACGGGCGTGCGCCGATCGCCCCGAAGGCACCTGGATATCGGACCAGATCATTGAAGCGTATTGCGGGCTTCACCGCCTCGGGTTCGCCCACAGCGTCGAAGCCTGGCAAGGCCACAGGTTGGTCGGTGGTCTCTATGGCGTCTCGATCGGCGGGGCTTTTTTCGGCGAATCAATGTTCCACCGGGTCACCGATTCCTCGAAGGTCGCTCTGGTCCATCTGGTTGAGCGGATGCGAGAGCGAGGCCTCGTGCTGCTCGACGTCCAATTTATGACCGACCACCTGCGGCGCTTCGGCGCGATCGAGATTCGTCGAAGCGAGTACGAACGCCGCCTGGCCGAGGCGATCAGGCTGCCCGTTCGATTCATCGATCCAGATGCCGGGCATTCGCTGGAAAACATCGGTCAAACCTGAATCCGTGGCAATCCACCGCCGGCTGGCGCGACAGCCTTGACGACAAGACATCAGCGGCGATCGACTCGGAGCCGAAAACGGTCCGCGGAGCGGGCCCTACAGGGCTTGGGTCCGCAGACGCGACACTTCATTCTGTCTTACGCAGACTATCGCAATTCTCGTATTCGTAGATTTCCCATATTGTTATTTTTGTAAGAAGTTGTCAGAGTGACATACGCATGGCACTGAGAAACGCGGAGTAAATTTGCAAATCTGAATTCGTGTGGCATTATTTCCCCCCACGTTGCATAAACCCAAGCTCGTAGCGGGCGGAAATCTTGAATTCTCCCGACGAATCGCAGTCGTTTGTGGCCCATCCACCGGTGTTGGCAGACCTCACATTGCGTGAGATCTGCCG
>Ga0114922_10005982_pt1 | contig 11180 bp, 8 predicted proteins | sample AartaG_FD_100975 | JGI IMG/M metagenome (GOLD analysis project Ga0114922, IMG submission 100975) | Deep subsurface microbial communities from Aarhus Bay to uncover new lineages of life (NeLLi) - Aarhus_00045 metaG | ecosystem: Environmental > Aquatic > Marine > Oceanic > Sediment | place: Aarhus...
TAAAAGAACTTCGTCCGGGTGTTCAAGCAGTGATCGCGATCAGTCCTGGCCCACCTTTTGCGATTCAAAACAGCCAGGCTGTCTCTCGCTACGATTTTGTAATTGAATCCTTGGAGAAATGGGGGGGGAGCCGCATTGGGACAACCATTGACGATCTGAGTTTGCTCACCACAGGTGGACCGTCAACGAGCCATGTTTCAGATCCCGCTGAATGGTTGTCAACGCTGACCTCAAGCCAGGTCGACGCCAAAATTGCCGCCCCAAGTCTGGATACACTATCTCGGGCTGTCGATCTGGCTGCCGACCCAACACCGCGACCTGGTATAGGGAGGGCCGTATTATTCATTACGCCGCCATTTGAAGGTACATTGGATGGTTCTTTAGACAACATTGCCTCCCAGGCTGAACAAAATGGTATCAAAATATTTGTTTGGATGGTTGCATCTCCTGGTGCATTCTCCTCAACCGAAGCTGGTCGTCTGGCTGAATTAGCAGAAGGAACCGGAGGCGCTTTTTTTGCCTATTCTGGCGAAGAGGAGTTGCCCGATCCTGAGACTTATTTTGCACCCCTGCGCAGCATATATCAATTGAATTACGAATCGAAAATTAAGAACAACGGTACACACCAGATAAAAGTCCAAGTAAAAACCGAATCCGGGCAGATCACCACCCCAGGTAAGAATTTCGAGTTCGATATCCAACCTCCCCAACCAGCCGTAATATCACCACCAATCCAGATAATCCGTAAACCCCCGATCGAAGCCATAGATCAGCACAAGGCGGATATAGATACTAATAACTTTATTCCAGGCGAACAAGAGATAAAAATAATTTTTGATTTCCCCGATGGTCGTGTACGCCCGATCCTCTGGTCTGCATTATACGTGGATGGAAACCTGGCAGCCGAGAATATCGAACCACCCTTTGATCAATTTATCTGGAATATAGAGGCCCACAAAACAAATGGGTCACACACTTTACAAGTGCAGGTTGAAGACAGTCTCGGATTAACCGGTAGAAGCGCCGAGATACCGGTAGAAATATCCTTTGTCCTCCCAGAACCCAACCCTTGGGCAGCCGTTTACAACAACATTCCTGTCCTGTCCGGTTTAGCGATATTAGTGGCTGGAACTGTACTGGCACTGGTCTTGATCATGGGGGGCCGGTTGCAACCTCACCTCCCAGGCAAAAAGGGTAAGCGGCGGCGTAAATCCGACCCGGTCACACAGCCGGTAACCGATGTCAGCCCATCCTCTTCTCAACGTTTCTCTAAACTGGCGAGCCGCTTGAAGTGGTCAAAAGGACCGGTCTCACCCCAAGCCTATGCCCTGTTAACCATGTTATCCGATTCGGATGGCACCGCAGCTTCTACCCCCATACCAATTAGTTCTGATGATTTTCCCATTGGAAGTGATCCGAATAAAGCTATTTTGGTGCTGGAAGACCCCTCTATAGAAGATCTCCATGCCCATCTGAAGCGCAGTGAAGAAGGCAGTTTCAGACTGGCTGATGAAGATACAATCGCAGGCACATGGATCAACTATACACCAGTATCCAAAGAAGGCACCAAACTAGAACACGGGGATTTGATCCACATTGGAAGGGTAGGTTTTCTTTTCAGCATGCGCGACACCTCACGTATCCGCAAACCAATTGTTACCCCGGACAATCAGACAGGGGAACTGATTGAGGGAGCATAGAGGAACATAGCCCTTTGCTTCGCTCAAGGAATGATCCCGTAATAGACGTTATTACCGATTGCTAAGAAGAAATTGCGTTTAACTGGATCGACTGCAACCGCAGTCGCTTCACCATCTGCCAGAGATTGGTGGGACTTGTATTGTTTCTGGTATGCCAGATTGCGAAGACTGAAGTGGTAAATGGCGCGGCTTTGTGATTCTAAAAAGTATAAAGAGGGGTCTGGTGGAGGGTTGAGTAGGATTTGGGTAAATGGATCAGACGTAGTCATGGGAGTATTTTCATGTCCGGGTCGCAAATCTTCATATTCTAGATCTGAGCATCTCGTCGGAGCCACTCCCAGACCGCTAAATACACACAAGGTTAAACTACCATCACTGTGCAACAAATATAGCTCATCATAGTTCACCGTCAAATCCACAACATCCTCTAAGCGTGGAATCTCGGCGTTAAAGAACAATTCCGGCTCATTTCCAAATTCCCCGTTCCAATAAATCCATACTGCATTAGATCGTGGGTCTACCACATACACATCACCCAGATTGATCGTCATGGCTGCCAGATCGTCTAACGACGTGGATGGAGGTGCTGAAAGGGTTCCCGCTTTAGGGACCTCTCCTGGATTACAAAATAACATATTTCCAGATGAGTCAAACACAACTAATTCCGCATCTGGCTGGTGTCCCTCAGACCAACGGGCGATGTCAATCAGTGATCCTACCAGATTATCCCCTTCAACTCCTGGACCACATTGGAAGGACGAGTCAAGCTTATATCCCTGACTAGTCAGTTGAGCGCGAATCACATTCCCGCTGGTCTCATCCAGCATATAAAGATCGTTATCTATAACGAGCATGCGACTAATCTGGACTGAATCTGGCAAACCACCAATAATCGCAGGCTGGAAATTGACGCGCTTGACAATATCCATCTCATCCAAAATACCGATTGCTTTTGCCCGCAACGCCAGCGTTTCGGGTGTAATATCGATCTCTTCAACCTGATCCAACTTTTTTAATACCGCCTCCCATTTCGCGCGTTGAGCTGATAAATCGGTCTGACTCTCCGCCCCAAGTCCTAACTCTTGCGCTTGAGTATATAAAACATCATACTGAGCAGCACGACCGAGCTTAAAATAAGCCACGCTGGACACAATCACCATAAGGACAGGCACTGTCAATGCGATCAGAGCCATTGTTGAAGAGGGTATTTTCAGGAAGTCTTCAGCAGGCGATATGCGTAATAGCAGGGACTTGAAGCTCCTACCAACACCTCTAAAAAAACCGGCTATCATCGCTATAAAGGCACCCGTAACTTTCCAAACCGGCGACAGATCGACATTAGCCCGCTTTCCAGAGACCTCCTGTTGAGTCTCAACGGCTGGTTCAAAAGCCGTATCATCCTCCGAGACCTTTTGTTCCTGCTCCGCAGTCCCACCTTCGTCCTGGGCAGGAGCATAATCTTGAGACACGGGTGGTGCCGCCTGGGCTTTGCTGAGTCCTATAATTGTCCCACCAGCGGCTTCAATTTGCTGTTTTGAAACTTGCGTTGATTCTGGATGGGTTTCCGGAGATGCTACCTTCGCACCCAAGATAAAAATATTGCCGTCACCTTCTTTTGCCTGGATAAGGACCGCATTTGTATCAGGGGCAGATTGATCAAACAATCGTCGCCTGAGACCTACCGGACCACCTTCATTCATTTCGTCTAGGCTCTCGATGTTCCAGGATGAGGATGGTTGTGCTGCCAACAATAGTGATTCACCCGGGCGTAGGTCAGCCTGGTAATAACTGATCGGTGTGCTGCGACCCTGACCAAGCCCGCGCCCAATCATGGATGGATCATAAAGGTGCTGTGCAAGTCCGGTTTTGATCAAGAACGCGCTCATTGGTCCGGATTGAGTCAGGTAAAATTGCTCTGCGCGTAAGACTGCCGAAGATAGCCACCCAATTCCTTGCTGACCTTTGCGTGCATAACGTAGATTTATCTCCAGGAGTATCCTGTTAAGCTCCTCAGTAATCCTACGCATAGCAGCAGTAGCAGACCCCGAAGTTTTAAAATAAATTTCCGCCAAATACACTAAAAGTTGGTCCTGCTGATCTGGACGCAATAATTCATCCCCGGTCATCACAAGATATAAGATCAAGCGGTCTATCTTGCGACTGCGGGTTGCGCGACCTGCCGCTTCGGTAACGTGCAGGCTGTATAGTCTGGGTTGTTCTCTCCCCTCAGATTTGGAGATGGGATATAGGGTTAGATCCATAGTCATAGACTTGAGCAATAAATACTATAGAACAGCGCGAAATCCTTTCTTGTGTGGATCCTAAAGATTATACTGGTAAAATGCAGTATAGAATGTAGAGAAGGTGACACCGTGCTTAATGGTTTCAACTGCTCTTTGACCAAATGTGTTTTTCAATTATTTTCAAAAAATATCATACCCGATCCAATATTGAAAGAACAGGAGAAAAATGCATCTCGAACTAGTCCGCAACACTAATGATTTCAACGAACTTGAATCGGAATGGAATGATTTGCTCACTTGTTGTAGTGCAAGTCATGTGCCATTTTTACGCCACGAATTTTTATTTGCCTGGTGGCGAACTCTGGGAGGAGGAGAGTGGGGACATGGGGAGTTGAATATCATCACAGCCAGGGGTGACGATGACCAATTGATCGCGGTTGCGCCATTGTTTTTTACCGAAAATCATGAAGGCGTTCCTGCATTGATGTTTATCGGGAGCATCGAAATTTCTGACTATCTGGACCTGATCATCACACCATCCGAAATATCCCGATTCGTAAGGAACTCAATGGACTTTTTGGATGCCGATCGAACCATCCGTTGGCAGGTGTTGGATCTTTATAACATTCCAGAAGATTCACCAACCCTGCCAGCATTAAAATCCGAAGCCGAGCAGCGAGGCTGGGAATACAAACAAGAGCAACTGCAGCCATGCCCATACATCCCATTACCCGGTGATTGGGAAGCGTACCTGGCAACCATCAATAAAAAACAGCGCCATGAAATACGACGCAAAATCCGGCGCGCAGAAAGCCACCCAGATCCTGTACGATGGTATATCGTGGAAGATGAAAACACGTTGGAAGCCGAAACCGAAGCATTCTTTACTCTGATGTCTCAGGATCCGGAGAAAGAGCACTTTCTGACGGATGTAATGCGTTCCCAGATGCACGCTATAATCCAGTCTGCCTTCCGGGCTGGCTGGTTGCAGCTAGCCTTTCTTGAAGTGGCTGGGAAAAAAGCTGCCGGATACCTGAATTTCGACTTTGCCGGTCACATCTGGCTGTATAACTCTGGCATAAACCTGGAATTCCGGGAACTATCACCGGGATGGGTGTTGCTCGGTTACTTACTCAAGTGGGCCAATGAAAACAACCGTGAAGTCCTTGATTTTATGCGCGGCGATGAAGCCTACAAATATCGTTTTGGTGGCATCAATCGCTTTGTGGTTCGTGCGACGGTCAGGAGAAAATCGCCCTGAACCAGCGCCAAACTTTCCTGCTCCAGTACAAACCGTTAATCAGACCTTGACATTAAATTATGCCATTTGAGATGTTTACAATCGTCATTCAGGCGGGTGGTGAATCGCGCCGCATGGGGCAAGACAAAGCCCTGCTGCCATTCCTGGGACAGCCATTAATCGAACGTATCCTGGAGCGCACAAGTGGACTGGCGGATGAAATTCTGGTCACCACCAACAACCCGGACGCCTTTCAATTCCTGGGTGTGCCCCTGTGTCCGGATTTAGTGCCGGACCGGGGGGCTTTAGGGGGGCTTTATACAGCCTTAACCGCAGCAAGCCACCCATTGGTTGGAGTAGTGGCTTGCGATATGCCTTTCCTTAACCCCGACCTGTTCGCTTTCGAACAAGAAAAATTGATGGAAACCAAAGCCGATGTAGTTATCCCCGAGACAGGCTCAGGTCTGGAGCCGTTCCATGCTGTATACCGCCGGTCTTCTTGCCTGGAACCGGTCAAATCAGCCTTGGATGCCGGAAAATGGCGAGTAGATGCCTGGTTTTACCAGGTGAAATTAATTGCCCTCACGAGTGAGGAGATGAGACTCTACGACCCTCACTTGTTGAGCTTCTGGAACGTAAACACACCTGAGGATTTATTGCACGCACAGAAGATGGCTATCGAAATTGAAAGCCAAAGAAACAACTTCGATGATCAAGAAGATGATTAGATTTAGGTAGATATCGAAGACATTCGTTTTTTTTAGCGCTCTCTATTTCACCAATAATACCGGACAGACAGCGTGTCCAACCACTTTCTGACTCTGGCTGCCCTGAAGCATGCCCTTCAACTTTCCCAGGCCGCGCGTGCCCATCACTATCAAATCAACATTTCGAGTTTTGGCAACCGAAAGGATTGCTTCTGCGGGATCGTCCTCGAGAATCTCTGTATGTAATTCGCCAGTTATCGAACCGATTTCTCCCTTTGCCTCCTCAAACAATTTTTCGGCATGGTCCATACGCTCCGTAATGGCTCTCTGTAAGTATGGCTCACCCAAATAACCTGGTACCGGGTCGTATGCAATAACCACCCACAGTTCTGATCCCAGATTGCGCGCAATACCTCCCGCCAGATTAGCAGCCTTTAGAGAGTGCTCCGAACCATCCACCGCGACTAAAATGTTTTCAAACATCCTTCACCTCCTATCGGATTAGATCATTAACACATTCAAGGAATAAATAGTGCTTTATAATGACCATTTTACACTACTGCCACACAAAAAGTTAACTTATTTTTGGAGCATTAGATTCCAACCAATTGGAGAACCCCATAATGACACTGGACATAGCAGCTATCCGAGAGCACTTCCCAGCACTTAAGAACCCAGCAATCTTCTTGGACAATCCTGGCGGTACCCAAATCGTGCAGCAGAGCATCGATCGTATGAACGCATATTTAGTCGAACACAATGCCAATTTCCATGGGGCTTTTAAGACCAGCCGCGAATCCGATGCAGTTTTGGAAGAAGCCCGCAGCGCAGCCGCCGATTTTCTCAACGCGCCTCTACCTGAGGAGATCGTCTTCGGACCTAATATGACCTCACTGACGTTCAACATAAGCCGTTCATTAGCCAGAACCTGGAATCCGGGAGACGAAATCGTCCTTACTCGCCTAGACCACGATGCCAATATTACTCCCTGGACGCTGGTGGCGGAAGAAAGAGGATGTACCGTGAATTGGGTCGATTTTAACCCTGGAGACGGCACATTGAACATGGAGGAACTACGGGCTGCGCTGGAAGGAAAGCCAAGACTCGTAGCAGTCGGATACGCCTCCAATGCATTGGGTAACATCAACCCAATCGCCAGGATAACGGAGATGGCGCATGCAGCCGGAGCACTGGTTTACGTTGACGCCGTCCATTTCGCGCCACATGGTCCAATTGACGTACAGCAATTGGGTTGCGATTTCCTGGTCTGCTCGGCTTATAAATTCTTTGGACCCCATATCGGTTTCCTTTTTAGTCGCTATGAAATATTGGAGGGCTTAGAAGCATACCGTGTCCGCCCTGCGCCATTAGATCCACCTGGAAAATTCGAGCAAGGGACTAAGAACCATGAAGGCATTGCCGGCTTACTGGGGACGCTGGAATATCTGGAATGGTTGGGAGTGACCTTTGGAGAGCAATACCTCGAGAAGTATGACCAACAATTCAGTGGACGCCGTTTGCGCTTGAAGTGTGCCATGGCTGCTATCCACGCCTACGAATACAAACTCAGCAGATCTTTGTTAGACATGCTAAGTGAAATGCCAGGCGCCACCATCTACGGTCCGCAAAACGTACTTCGCCTCGAAGAGCGTGTGCCGACGTTTAGCTTCACATTGCATGAATGGCGTCCACGCCATGTTGCCGAGGAATTAGACAAATCAGGAATATACGTTTGGAATGGCAATTTTTACGCCCTGGCAGTGACCGAGCGTCTAAGCCTGGAAGAGACCGGCGGCATGGTGCGTGTCGGAGCGGTGCACTACAACACACTGGATGAAATCGCTCAATTTTGTGAAGCGCTGGCAAGGATTGCGTTAAATTGAATTGTTTGGGCGCAAAGTTTCATCGAGTTCCTCGGATTCAATTCTTAAGATTCAACGCACTAAGATTGATTCTGATGAATCCAACAAGCCGCTTTTTGCTCTCCCACTTCAAAAAATGGAGGGTACTCGTTCTCACAGATTGACCCAACTTTGGCAAAACAGCGCGGGTGGAATGGGCAGCCAGATGGCGGGTCAATCGGGCTGGGCACTCCCCCAGATAAAATAATTCGATCCTGGCGGGATTCTTTATTCACTCGTGGGATTGCCGCCATCAGCGCCTTTGTGTAGGGATGCAGCGGGTTCTCAAATAAGCTGTCGGTTTCCCCTTCTTCTACAATATGACCCAGATACATCACCGCCACCCGGTTGCTGATGTAGTTGATCACACTCATGTCATGGGCGATGAAGAGATATGTGAGATTGAACTCGTCTTGTAGCTCTTCAAGCAGGTTGATCACCTGCGCCTGTATAGAGACATCTAAAGATGAAACTGGTTCATCTGCCACGACAAAGCGCGGCCGCATCGCCAGCGCCCGGGCGATACCAATACGCTGCCGCTGACCCCCAGAGAACTGGTGGGGGTATGAATCAACATGACGCTCGCTCAATCCAACGCGTCTCAAAAGACGAAGTACCTCCTGCTCCCGTTCGAGCGGATCTTTTACTCCCCGGTGCTTAAGAGGTGCGCTTAGGATATCGCGCACGGTCTTGCGTGGATTCAGGGATGAATAAGGATTCTGAAAAATAATCTGAGCCACGCGGTGGAAATTAACCTGTTCAATCTTATCTCCCCCGTCAATTGAATCGAGTACCATATCTCCATCTGCCGGCTGACCTTTGTAATAAATTTGCCCTTCTGAAGGTTCGTACAGGCGGGTGAATACGCGACCCAAGGTGGTTTTCCCACAACCGCTTTCACCCACTAAACCTACAGTTTCACCGGACCAAATTGATAAATCAACACCATCTACAGCACGGACAACAACTTCTCGCGCTCGTACCAGCAGTCTGGCGAGCAAGCTCGGATGAATGGAAAAATGTTTGTATATATTCTGCGCTTCAAAGAGCGGTATCGAGGACTTTCCGGCATTTTTATTTGTCATCTATGCACTCACAAAGTCACCCCAGCCCCAGTCATCTTCACGGTGAAAATCAACATGCAGCAGGCAGCGGCTCATATGATCATCATGTACCGGGAACATGGGTATCGGACCTACCTTGCATACATCCCGAGTGAAAGGACAGCGCGGCGCGAACGCGCAGCCTGCAGGCAAACCTACTAGATCTGGAACATTGCCTGGGATGGGTTGAAGTCGCTGGTCTCGCTGCGAAATTTGCGGCCGGCATGCCATCAACCCCTGGGAATATGGGTGCTGCGGGCGTTCAACTACCTGACCGACATTTCCCTGCTCTACAATTCGCCCGGCATACATGACCACAATGCGCTGGCAGAACTCGGAAGCCAAACCCAAATCGTGAGTGACCAGAATGATGGCTGTACCGTGATCCTGGTTAATGTTATGCATGAGATCAAGAATCTGGGCTTGAATCGTAACGTCCAGAGCAGTCGTCGGTTCGTCTGCCAGTAACAAGGATGGACCGCATACCAGTGCAATCGCTACCAGGGCACGCTGCTGCATGCCGCCGGAGAACTGGTGTGGATAGGATGCGTAACGGTCCATCGGAGAAGGAATCCCTACCTCCTCCATGACTTCAAGCACCCGCGATTTTTCGCGCCTTTTTTGAGCTTTATCAAAGGGCCAAGGTAGATGCCTACCAGGCACGATATGGTGCAGTCGCAGCGCTTCACGTATCTGCTCGCCCACAGTGAAGGCTGGATTCAAGGTTGATTGAGGATCTTGAAAGATCATCGAGATTTTTTTACCGCGCACAGCACGCATGTCTATTGAATTTAAATTCCTGAGATTTTTCCCCTGGTAGAGAATTTCTCCCTCCGCAATATAACCCGGCTTGCGGATCAACCTCAGAATGGAAAGTAATGCGGTACTTTTTCCACAGCCCGATTCGCCGACAATCCCCAAGATCTCCCCTGCCGAAAGATTGAGATCAAATCCATCCAACGCACGTACGTCACCCCGTTTTGTTGGAAATATTGTGGTCAAATCCCGAACTGCTAACAAATCATCCTTGCTCAAAACCACACTCCAAAAAGAAACCCTTGTTCACTGGCAATCTCCAACTCAATCAAAATCACTCGATCTTAAGCCGTGGGTCTAAGATGTCTCGCAAGCCTTCCCCAAAAAGATTAATTGATAATACCAACACGACAATTGCAATTCCCGGAATTGTAGAGACCCACGGAGCAACCAACAAGTAATCCCTTCCGGAAGCCACCATGGATCCCCAGGCTGGAATGTGAGGCGGTATACCCAATCCCAGGAAGCTCAGACTTGCTTCCATTATGATCATGTAACCCATCCGCAGGGTGGCAAGCACGAACACTGATTGGATTATGTTGGGAAGGATTTCACGGCTAATAATGGCAGTATGGCTATGACCGGTCACCTTTGCCGCTTCCACATACTCTTGGGTCTTTTCCGAAAGCATCTCCCCGCGCACCAGCCGGAAAAACTCCACCCAACCCTTGAATGTTAACGCCAGGATCAAATTAGTAAATCCTGGACCAAGAAATGCCATGACTCCAAAGGCAAAGATAAGAAAAGGAAAAGCCAGTAATATGTCTGCGAAGCGCGAAACCAGATAGTCAAACCGACCCCGGTAATAACCTGCCACCGTTCCAAGCAGCATCCCTATGATCACGGAGATTGCCACCGAGATTATCCCAACCGCCAGGGATATACGGGCACCATAAATGACTCGGGTGAGCATATCGCGACCCTGACCATCCGTCCCAAGAGGGTGCGCCCAGGTTCCTTCCGCGTACCAAGCCGGGGGTTCCAGGCGCTGGCGAAGATCGCCTCGGGTGGGATCATATACTGTGATCTGTTCAGCGAAAACCGCTGCAAGTAAGTACATAATTATCACAATCCCGCCCAACATGGCAATACGGTGCTTGCGTAATTCAGAAAAAAAATCGGACAGATTGCGGCGCCATAACCTTAGACGAATCCGCCAGAGATAAACCTGCCTCTCAAAGGGTGACTTAATATCCGGAACAATTTCCGTCATAGCCACCCCTCTTTAAGTATCCTGCGTTTTGATGTAATTGATTTCATGCTACATGGTTATCTTTGGGTTCAAGTATGTGTACATGATATCCACGATCAAATTAGCCATCACAAATGTAAACGCATATACCATCACAGATGCTTGAATCAAGGGGAAATCGCGATCGTAAATAGCATTGACTACCAAACTGCCCAAACCAGGCCAGCCAAAAACTGTCTCCACGATCATATTGCCGCCCAATAAAATCCCAATTTGCA
>Ga0114922_10005983_pt1 | contig 11180 bp, 6 predicted proteins | sample AartaG_FD_100975 | JGI IMG/M metagenome (GOLD analysis project Ga0114922, IMG submission 100975) | Deep subsurface microbial communities from Aarhus Bay to uncover new lineages of life (NeLLi) - Aarhus_00045 metaG | ecosystem: Environmental > Aquatic > Marine > Oceanic > Sediment | place: Aarhus...
AATATCCTGAGTGTACCGGCTGGATTCGAGCGCTCAAAGGAGACTTCCGCTTAGTCAAAGAAGCCGGATTAAAAGAAACCGGCATGCTCACAAGCTGCTCGGACTATCACATATTCCATAAGCTGAAATTCCGCAGCCGGGCCGAATGTATGGATACCTACTGTGAGGTTGTGGAGGCGGCTTTCGAGGAAGGTGTGCGTCCTCGCTGCCACCTTGAAGATCTGACACGAGCGGATATCGACGGATTTGTCCTTCCATTTGTCGAGCGATTGATGGAAATGAGCAGCCAGGTCCCGGAAGAGCTATCTGCTAAAATTCGTTTATGTGACACTATGGGTTTTGGAATTAGTTATCCCGGCACTGAGCTGCCCAGAAGCATCCCAAAACTTATCTACAAGCTAAATCAAGAATGTGGTGTGCCGAGTGACCGCTTAGAATGGCACGGACACAACGACTTCCACAAGGTACATACCAACGGTGGAACAGCATGGCTGTACGGCTGTGATTTTGTTAACACCACGTTGTTCGGCTTTGGCGAACGCACAGGAAATCCTCCTCTCGAAAGTGCAATATTCGAGTACATCGCGTTAAAGGGTGACCTCTGCGGAATTAACACAATGGTAATCACTGAGCTGGCCGACTATATGCGTTCCATTGGTCTGCCGATACCGGACAACTATCCGTTCGTTGGCAGGTCGTTCAATACTACGCGTGCTGGAATTCACGCCGATGGTCTTCGTCGTGATGAGCAGATATATAATATTTTCGACACTGAAAAACTGCTCGCCCGGCCGCCTCGTGTGGCTATCACCGACAAAAGCGGTACCGACGGCGTAGTACACTGGATCAACGAGTTCTTCGGCCTCAAGGGTGAAGACAGAATCAACAAGATTAAAATACACAAACTTGCCCGCTGGGTCATCGACCAGTATGAGGAGAACGACCGTCTCACTGCCATCAGCGACCAGGAGCTCGAAGCCAAGGTAAAAGAACTAATGCCCGATTATTGGGAAAAGTACAAAGGCAACCTGAAGTAAAACGCCACCAAAGTCAAGATGGGTGTCCCATTTAATTGATTCATTTTTTCTCTATAGGTTCGCCTGACTTATAGGAAATCCCGATAAATCGGGATTGAAAGCAGGTTAATGGCAATTCAAGTGTACAGCAAGTGGTAAAAGCAAAGTGCACGCTTTTCCGGGGGGAATCATTTATTAGTAAGTGATTATGAAGCATTTATATTTTTTCGCAAGTTAGTCGTTTATTCCGTTGGAGAACAGTTTTATGCTTGCAACAAGTTTAGCAATGCACCCAATCGATGTGAGCATAATAGTCGTATATCTGGTCGGTATTGTTGCCCTCGGCTGTTTAGCCGGCTTTCGTCAACGCAGAACAGCAGAAGGCCAGGGTTATTTTCTTGCCGGTAGAACGCTCACCTGGCCTGTCATCGGTCTGGCACTTTTCTCGACAAACATTTCAACCGTACACCTCGTCAGTCTGGCCGAAGAAGGTTACAGAAACGGCCTTGCCTATGGCAACTTCGAGTGGATGGCGGCGTTTACCCTAATCATCTTAGCGTTATTCTTTGCACCTTTTTATCTCCGTGCCAAGGTTGCAACACTGCCTGATTTTCTTGAAAAGCGTTACAGCCGACCTTGTCGTGACTGGCTTGCTTTACTTTCGATAATCTCGGCTATCTTCATACACATCGGCTTTTCTCTTTATGCCGGCGCCGTTGTGCTGGAAGGTATGTTCGGCATCAACATTATGACAAGCATTATTTCCGTTGCAGTACTGACGGGTCTCTATACTATTATTGGAGGTCTGTTAGCTGTTGTTTTGACCGAGTCGATTCAAACCGTTGTTCTTGTGTTAGGAGCAGTTTGCGTAACACTGATTGGGCTTAATCGTGTGGGTGGATGGTCCGGATTGGTTGACTGTGTTGAACCGGTCAAGCTGACGATACTTCGCTCATCTGACGATGCGTCAGGCCTTCCCTGGTATGCGGTTTTCTTAGGCTACCCTATCATTGGCATCTGGTACTGGTGCGCCGACCAGACTATTGTTCAGCGCGTACTTGGCGCTAAGGATGTCAATCACGCTCGCGTAGGGCCTTTGTTTGCCGGATTTATCAAAATCTTGCCGGTATTCATTTTCGTACTCCCGGGGCTGATTTGCCTTGGACTAATCAACCAGGGCGAACTGCCCGATACATTGGAGCACCCGCGACATACATATTCATTTATGATTAACCGCTTGTTACCTGTCGGCCTCAAAGGTGTGGTTGCTGCGGCACTGCTGGCAGCACTAATGAGCACCGTCTCCGGGGCTTTGAACTCTATCGCCACATTGTTTAGCTATGACATTTACAAGCGATGGAGTCCCCAGGCCTCTGACAGGACTTTAGTAATCGTAGGACGTATAGTTACGTTCGTCGCTATGATTGCTGCTATCGTATGGTCACCGTTCGTGAGTCATTACCCAAGCATCTTCCAGGGAATCGTTGCAATAATCTGTTACATTTCTCCGCCTATTACAGTTGTGTTTATCTTTGGTGTGTTCTGGCGACGAGCCAGCGGTAAAGCGGCCTTTGTTACACTCTGGCTCGGGTCAGCTATGGGACTGGTGGTCTTCTTGCTCGATTGGTTCAAGGACAAAGAATGGCTAAAGCAATATATCGAATGGAAAGTCCCGCCTATGATGGCAACCTTTTATTTAGCTGTGCTGTGCTCTGCAGTTCTGATTATTGTATCGTTGTTTAAACCTCACAAACATACTTCTGAAAGCGAAAAATTAGTGTGGGCCAATCCGATGCAGGCCTTGCAGGACAAGGGCTGGAGCGGCATTGGCAATTATAAGTTCCTGACTGTTTTACTATTCGTTACAATGGTTGTGTTGTACGTGATATTTACTATACAATGATAAAGGAATGTAATATCCGCAACTATTCGATTGGGCCAATACGGAAGAAGCGTTTCATTATGACTAACTCGCTGAAAACATTTAGAATTTAACATCGAAAACTATTAAGTAACGCCGCAATGACATCAAAAGAACGAATGATGCGTGCCTTGAATAGAGAAAAGCCGGACCGTCTGCCGGTCTCGCTGCATCAGTGGCAAAAATACCACCTGGACAAGTATTTAGGCGGCATGAGTGATATTGAGGCGTTTGAGAAGTTCGGCTTTGATGCCCAGGTTCAATACTTTGGTGACGTGGGTCAGACCCAGGAACAAAGCGCGGCGCTGAAATCCTCAACGAAAAACTGGAGGATTGAGCCGGAGGTTATTAGCGCCGATTCCGACAATCACGCGGTCAATTACACCATCCACACACCGGAAGGTACGCTTACTTACAAGACCGCCGGCAACAGAAAGACTACCTGGGTAACTGAGTATATGGTTAAACGTGATGAAGATGTTGAACTGATAGGAAAATATATGCCGGTTCCCACGCTAAGCCTTGAGCCCGTCAGCGAACTATATGACGAGCTTGGCGACCGTGGGATTCTGCGAGGGTTTGTCTGGGGTGATCAGGCAGGCTGCTGGCAGCACGCCTGCTGCCTGATGGATGTTAACGAGCTGCTCCTGGCCTGTTTTGATAAGCCTAATTGGGTGCACGAGTTTCTGAGTTACCTACTGGAAAAGAAATTGCAGTTCATCGAGTCGATGGAAGGTGCGAAGTTTGACTTGATTGAGACCGGGGGCGGCGCCGGATCCTCAACGCTTATATCTCCGGATCTACACAAAGAATTCTGCACTCCTTATGACCGCAAAATCCACGATGCCCTTCACAGGTTAGGCTTCAAGATTAGCTACCACACGTGCGGCGGGACATTGGGAATCGAGGAGATGATTGTTGCCAACGGTTGTGATGTGTCCGAGACTCTGGCACCAGTCAGCATCGGCGGCAATCAGGAACCCTGGGAGTTTGCGGCAAAAGTGGGTAACCGGCTGGCGTTGATCGGCGGAGTGGATCAGTTTAACATTCTTACCAACGGTACAAAAAAAGATATTCGGGCGAAAGTAAGCGACCTTTTTGAAACAGTAGGTCACAACGGTGGATATATCTGTGCCGCATGTGACCACTTCTTTGAGACGTCCGTCGAGAACCTTAAAGCATTTGCCGATGCTGTAAAAGAATGTGTCTATTGACGCTGTTTTTTGGACAGTTATAGCCATCTGAAGTTGGTGTTATCAGGGCTATCCTGTGTGTTGATAAAAAATGTCAAATTCAACGAAAAACGTGGATTCTTTTGACCGGCCTTATATACTGGACGGGAATCTGCTAAAAAGTAGAATCTATATGATGAACAATGTTCAAGCATAACTGTAAATGAAGGAGGTAACTCATGAATCTTCGAATGAAACGTCGTACATTTCTTAAACAAGGCACAATGGCCGGAGCAGGAATCATGGTCCTGAAGTCCGGTATCCTCAAGGCCGGCAACTCGCCGAACGAAAAGCTCAATATCGCCATCATCGGCGTTGGTGGCCGAGGGAGCTCCAATATGAACAACGTCAAGAGCGAGAATATCGTGGCCCTATGCGACGTAAACGGGAAGAACCTCGCCGCGGCTGCCGAACAGTTTCCCAGAGCGAAAACTTATATTGACTGGCGAAAGTGTCTTGAGCAGAAAGACATAGACGCCGTCGTCTGCTCGACGACCGACCACACCCATGCTTTTGTCAACATCTGGGCAATGAACCGCGGCAAGCACGTTTACTGCGAGAAGCCCCTGGCCAACTCAGTACACGAGGCCCGGATGGTTCGCAGAACGTACCTTAAGAACAGGAGCAAGCTCGCAACGCAAATGGGCACGCAGATACACGCCTACGAAAATTACCGACGTATGGTCGAACTGGTGCGGAACGGCGCGATTGGAACCGTGCAAGAAGCCCGTGTATGGTGCAGCCGCACACCCAAAGGCGGTAACTACTTTCCCGGGCAGGCCCAGCCGCCCAGCCACCTTAACTGGGATCTCTGGATCGGCCCTTCACCGTACCATCCTTACGATCCCGACTACCTCAAAGGTGGTTGCCTGGGGTGGAACCGCTTCTGGGACTTCGGCAGCGGACAAATCGGAGACATGGGCAGCCATATGATAGATATGGCATATTGGGCACTTGACCTGCGATTTCCTACGACCTGCGAGGCCGCCGGCACGCCCATCAACACCGACACGTGTCCTCAATGGCTTACAGCCGAGTGGGACCATCCGGCTAACGATTGGCGCCCGGACGTCAAGGTTTACTGGTACGATGGCGCAAAGAAGCCGGGTATGCCGTCGAAGGCATTTGACCGTGACTGGCTGTTTAAGGGTGTGCTGTTCAAGGGAGATAAGGGCTCACTCCTGGCTGATTACGACTACCGAATTCTGATGTCAAGAGGGGATATGACGCATTACAGCTCGCCTAAGCCTGAGGAGTTAATTCCACCATCGCCCGGGCACCACAAGGAGTGGCTCATCGGCTGCAAGACGGGCAAGCCGACGCTCTGCAACTTCGATTATTCCGGTGCGCTCATCGAGCACAACCTGTTGGCGTTCGTCTCCTTTCGCCTGGGTGAAGTGCGCGACGTGAAAACGAGGGACAAGACGGAGAAGATCACGGTCGGCAGGAAACTCCAGTGGGACGCCAGAAACATCAAGGCTACTAACTGCCCCGAAGCTAATCAGTATATTCACAAGACATACCGGAAGGGATGGATACTGAACGGATAGAGTGTGCTTTCTTCCGGGACTATCGAAGAAAATTGATGGAAATCAATCACTATCCTTTTGCTAAGTAGTAGAGAATATGGAACGACCGGCCTTGAGGTGCGGAGGTTGATGTATGCCGGTAACAAGGATGTGCGACAAAGTGCGATGGTTTTTTCCAATTCCATTCAATTGGTAATTGACCATTGACTACCGGTCGTTGACTATTTACTATTAAAGATGAGTTGTGGCTCGTGCTTCGTAGCGAAGTACTTCGCAGAGTAGCAAATTTGTCCTGAGTTTTGGTTTTGGAGTAAAATACCATGATTGGGATGTTGGGAGCTAAAACGATAGGTGGCGTAAGCAATATGGGGCGGTTTGCACGGTTTGTCTGGCAGTCGATGATTACATCTTTGCGTAGCTGTACCAGCTCACATACGTACCCGTTAATATGCACACAAATGTATATAATAGGTGTTCGCAGCGTACCGGTTGTTATGATAACGGGTGCGTTTGTGGGGATGACCTTGGCTGTTCAGGCATACGACCAGCTTGCGGGTATGGGACTGGAAGAGCACTTAGGTGTTCTGATTAATATTTCAGTTGTGAAAGAATTAGGGCCTGTGCTTGCGGCAGTTATGCTGGCCGGCCGCATCGGAGGGGCTTTGACCGCTGAATTGGGGACGATGAATGTTACCGAACAAATTGACGCGATCAGGAGTATGGGAACAGACCCGGTAAGATATCTGGTCGCACCGCGGATACTTGCGTGTCTGCTGCTTACGCCGTTTCTGATTATTTTCGCCGATTTGATGGGTATTCTCGGTGGGTATTTTGTAAGCGTTATTCAATTGGAAATTAATAGTCGGGCGTATTGGAACTTTAGTGCTTCCGGGGTGGAATTGTGGGATGTAGCTATCGGGGTTATCAAGGGTTTGTTCTTTGGTGTAGCGATTGCGGCTATTAGCTGTTATAAGGGCTTTACGTGCAGGGAAGGGGCTCAGGGTGTAGGACGGGCGTGTACAGAGGCGTTTGTGGCCAGTTTTATTTCCATATTAGCACTGGATTTTGCGCTGGCGGTGATTTTCAAAGCGATTTACAATACGTTTTGGCCGCTTAAAAGTCTGGTTTAATGACAACCTTCCCCCGCCGGCAACAAACGGGGGCAGGCAGGGTTCCCGCCTTGCGGGGTCCCAGCGAATAGAAAAGAACAGCAAGTGAAAAAGAAATACGACAATAATCTCGATACGGAGAAAAGTTCTAACGGCGTGCTTGCGGTTAAGAACCTTACTAAAAGGTTTGGTACCAATGTTGTCCTGGATAACATTTCTCTGACGATTGAAGAGAGCAAGACAACCGTTGTGATAGGGCCGAGCGGATGCGGCAAGACTGTCTTAATAAAACATTTGATAGCTTTATTAAGGCCGAACTCCGGTGAGGTTTATTTTAAGAACCGCAGAATCGATAATCTGAACGAGAATGAATTAAATAGAATCCGCACCCATTACGGTTTTCTTTTCCAGGGAGGGGCGCTGTTTGACAGTCTTAATGTTACTGAAAATATAATATTTCCGATAAGGCAGCATTGTAAGATAACTAACTGGAGAGAGGTCGAAGAGCTTGTAAAAGCCAAATTAGCTATGGTCGGTCTTGACGGTTTTCAGCAATTTTATCCGGCGAATCTTTCCGGGGGACAGCGAAAGAGAGTGGCATTGGCAAGGGCAATTGCGCTAAATCCGGAGATAATTTTATATGATGAGCCGACTACGGGACTGGACCCTATTCGTTCGGATGTAATAAACGAGCTTATTTTGAAGCTGCAAAAAGAGCTTGGCGTAACAACAGTTGTTGTTACGCACGATATGACAAGCGCCTATAAGATAGCAGACCGTATCATTATGCTGCACAACGGCAAAATTATTGCCGACGGCGATGCCGACCATATTCATAACCATCCACATCCTGTCGTTCAACAGTTCATCAAGGGACAGGTCAGCGAAGACGACCTTGCAATCCTGCGGATGAGCGGAATCATCTCCCAACCCCAGTTCCTGCCACGTGATTTTGAATAGTCAGGAAGAACACAAGTGCGCAAGAACATAGAAGAACCGATGAACGAGCGACCAGAGCAGATTGCATCCGATCTGGCTAAAGTTGTGCGAGGAGATGTTTTTGCTGATATACTGCACAGGGCTGCGTACAGTACCGATGCGAGCATTTACAGGATAATTCCAGCGTGCGTTATTGCTCCGCATGACAGCGGCGACGTGGCTGCCGTTGTCAAATATGCCGGCGCCAAAAATATACCAGTTGTTGCTCGTGGAGCAGGCACCGGGCTGGCGGGTGAGTCGCTGTGCACCGGTATAGTCTTTGATATGACCCGGTATATGAACAAGATTATTGATGTCAGAGACGGAGGGCGGACGGTAGTTTGCGAGCCGGGGGTTGTATTAGACGATTTGAATAAATGCCTGGCAGAGTACGGCAGGAAAATCGGGCCTGACCCGTCAAGCGCCAATCGGGCGGTAGTAGGCGGGTGCGTTGCTAATAATTCAACCGGTGCCCATTCGCTTGAATATGGTTTTATTGCTGACCACGTGGAAAGCCTCGAAGCGGTTCTGGCTGACGGCGGTGTAGTTGAATTCAAAAATGATTTCGACCCGGAACAGGCACCGGACGACAGGGTCGCCTGGATTGCGAGAGAGTGTCTGTCTGTCCTCTCGAACAAAGAAGCGGTTATCAAAAAAGCACAACCTAAATCCAGGCGAAACCGAAGCGGCTATAACATTGCAGGGATTTGCCATAACGGCAGGATTGATTTGGCCAGGCTGTTAACAGGCTCGGAAGGAACGTTGGCTATTTTCACAAAGATTACGCTCAGGACCGTCGCAGTGCCTGCGGCAAAATGTCTGTTGCAGCTCGAGTTCGACTGTCTTGAGAAAATGGCACAGGCGGTGCCGATTATAGTTGATAACGGCGCATCGGCGTGCGAGCTGATGGATAAGAATTTAATCGACATGGCGTTTGAGGCCTTGCCGGAATATCGTGATGTTTTACCGGCCGATGCGGCTGCCGTACTTTTGGTTGAGCATACCGGACAAACACAAGAACAGGTGAAAGAGAAAATAGAAAAAACCGATTCGGCCGTTGTCGCAATAGTGAGCGGGCGGAGTATTTTTTTGGAGCCTAAGGCACAGGAACGATTGTGGAAGTCACGCAAAGACGCAGGGCCGTTGGTTCACAGGATAAGGGGCAATAAACATCCGACTGAATTTATAGAAGATACCTCTGTTGAGAACACTCGGCTTGTGGAGTATATTTCGGGACTGCAGGAAATCAGAAAGCGTTATGATATCGAGATGTGTTTTTATGGCCACGCCGGTGACGGCCTGCTGCACGTGCGGCCGTATTTGGATTTGAGCGACCCGGCTGAAGTACAAAAAATGCGGGCGATTGCGAATGACACTTTTTCGCTTGCCTGGTCGTTAGGCGGTTCAATCAGCGGCGAGCACGCAGAGGGCCTGATAAGAGCGGCCTTCGTGCGAGGGCAATACGGCGATGAGTACTATGAATTACTATGCAAAATCAAGAACATATTCGACCCTGACGGCATGATGAATCCGGGCAAGATAATCAATCCCGATGCTGATGTTATGGTCAAGAACCTAAGAGCTGAATATAAGGTTTTGCCGGAAAGAGTTAAAACGGATTTGCTTTTTGAAAAAGATGAGCTTGCCGTCAAACTCGAGCAGTGCTACGGATGTGGTCTTTGCCGAAGCTGCGAGCCGGATTTGCGGATGTGTCCGGTCTTCCGGGCGATGGGTGAGGAATTGGGCAGCTCGCGGGCAAAGGCCAATATACTGCATTTCTGGGCGACAGGACAGTTAGATGAACAAGATTTTGAGTCGCCGGAGTTTAGAAAGTTTCTGGATTTGTGCATTAATTGCAAGGCCTGCCTGCTGCAATGCCCATCGGGAGTTGATGTTTCTGAGCTGATGACAGCAGCCAGGGCCCAGTATGTCAAACGCAGCGGCCTGCGGCGTGCAGAGCTGGTTCTGAGTAATAATCGCTACCTTAGTATGTTGGGCAGTATTTTTTCGCCTGTATCAAATTTTATGATGCGATTGGTGGTGTTCAAATGGCTGCTGGAAAAATTTACCGGAATAGATGAGCGAAGAGGAATGCCTGAGTTCCGGCGCAGGTCGTTTATAAAGGCCGGGCGAAAGTATTTGGCGGCCTGTAAACCGATAGAAAAGCCGATTGACAAAGTGGCATATTTTGTGGATACGTATGCAATTTATAACGACCACGAATTGGGCTTTGCCGTTCTGGATGTTTTGCGGGCGAATGACATCGAGATTATACTGCCTAAACAGTTGCCTGCCCCCCTGCCGGCCATTGTCTATGGCAACGTCAAAAGGGCACGTAAGGATTTGGCGTATAATGTAAAACATCTGGCTAAAGCCGTGCGCGAAGGCTATAAGATAATTTGTTCCGAGCCGAGTGCTGCGTTGTGTTTGAAATCCGAACTGCGGCGCTTTGTAGCCGGGCCGGATGCGGAGCTTGTCTCGGCAAATACTTTTGAATTGATGAGTTATCTTTTTAGCCTGTTCACACATAATAAACTGAAGAAGCCGAAAAAGTCGATAACGGATAAATTTGTTTATCACTTGCCGTGTCATTTATGCGCCGTCGGCGATGAAACTGCGAGTATAAAGCTGCTGGGTGAGTTTTGCGGTGTCGAAGTTGTTGATCTGGCGGCCGGATGCTGCGGCTTAGCCGGGACGTTCGGTATGCAGAAGAAAAATTACGAGCTTTCATCGCAGATATCCACGAGCTTAAAAGAGGCGCTGGAAAAATCGCCGATGAAAAACGTTTTAACCGAATGCGCCGCCTGCAAAATGCAGATAGAACACATCAGCGATTGCACCGTCCGCCATCCAATTAAAATTTTAGCCGAGTGTTGTCGTACTCCTGTGCGATAGGAAATTTGGGGGGCAGACCCCCTTAGAGTATAAAGCACTCTAATCAAGGGGGCAGGTGGATTGGGTTTGTTTGGGTTTGTTTTCACCAAGTGTCCAATTAGATATATTTTCATAAGCCATTTTTATAAATATACTTACGTTCATTTGACTTTGTTGGAAATTGGGTTTGTTTTGCATAAAAAGGGTTGATTTGTAGAGGATTCTCGACAGATGTAGAGGGCGGAGAGAGGAGAAATCAAAGTGCAAAGTGTAAAATGCAAAATTATGGAATCCCAACGTTGTCGGGATGGGTGGTTTGATTGTTGTTCTATTGCTCATAATAACAGGTCAGGTAAGGGTTTGTGAGTGGTTAAATGGCTAAATGGTTAATTTGCCCAGCACCAATTAGTCGTGCCCAGCACCAAAAAAGCACGTCGTTTTGGTGCTGGACAATTGGTGCGGTGTCTGCGCTGCGCTACGAGATTCTCGAAGCTCATGATTGGTTTAATGGTTCATTGTTC
>Ga0114922_10005984_pt1 | contig 11178 bp, 26 predicted proteins | sample AartaG_FD_100975 | JGI IMG/M metagenome (GOLD analysis project Ga0114922, IMG submission 100975) | Deep subsurface microbial communities from Aarhus Bay to uncover new lineages of life (NeLLi) - Aarhus_00045 metaG | ecosystem: Environmental > Aquatic > Marine > Oceanic > Sediment | place...
AGAGTTTGAACAACTGTCAGAGAAGGTTGATCTAGCCAAAATCTTGAATGAACTCATCCGGCATGAGGAGTCCATGAAAACTCTGAGGGGGGTATAAATTATGCACGAGGCCATACAGACAAGCAGAGAGGTTGCGCGTGGGTGCGGCTGGCGCAAGGTCGGCGGACTCTATCTCAGGGATGATGGAACGTCCGTGCCCTGCGCAAGATTACCAATACCCTGCGAGACCTGCCCCTGTTGTGGTCGGGGCATGAAACCTGCCCGCGGCTGGACATGGGTTGACGGCGACGAAGTGCTGAGAGCGTCGCCAGAGTGTCCAGATCGAGGCAAGGCGCATTGCGAGGCCTGTGCGGTGCATAACTATGTCCGTCATGGCGTGGGACAGTGTGGACTGATCTGGATAGGAGAGACTCATTATCCGACCACCGGACACTTCAACAGAGAGTCCGACCGCGTGGGCATCAGCCGCCGTTTGTCCGCGATCCCCAAGGACTTCAAGGTAGGAGAAACCATCGTCATGCTGGCGCATCGCAAGGCGATTATCAATAAAGGCGAGGTTCCCGAGTATGTGGGTGTTGACCTCGAATACAGCGCCGGAATCTTTCGGATTTTCAAACCTGATCGCGTCGAAGTCGTTGTGAGCGGGAATGAGTCCGACGATGTGATCGAAGGTTATCTGAGGCGGGGGTTGAAACCCGTCAAGGTAGAGCGGATCGAGGATACGCAGGAGACGATGCTAAATGACGAATGACGAGTGGCCTGAGTTTAGTATCCTTTCGGATATGGACGCCTTCGAGGATGAATGGCGGGCATGGCTTGAAAATCCGCCGGTTGATTGGACGCCGCCTCGAGGAGCGACCAAAATTCTCACCAACACGCTCGATATGCGCGAAGAGGGCAACTTCGTTGTCCGCTTTGACGCGTGGCAGGGAGAGGCGGGCATCCATATCCACGCACGGGTTGTTATGCTGACTGTTGTACCCGCAGACCTGATCACCGTTGCCTACATCCGGCGGCGAAGTCCATGGTGGGCGTTCTGGCGACGCCCCAAGTTTCATTTTTACGGCAAGAGAGAGTCCGTTATTGATCGCAGGGTTGTCTCCAAGAACATCGTCGCCTCGTTTGTTATCCCGTGGGGTATCTGGTCAGCGATGGAGTCCGACAGGCTCGATCCTTCCTTTCCAGAGAAACCCAACGGCAAGGGCGGCGATCCCGATCCCGATATGCCTTGGAGGGCAAAAAATGTTGACGTTTAGCGACTGGATCAGTTTTGCGCTGTCGGTTGTTTTTATCATTCTGTGCGGTGTCTGGATCGCGTGGCGAGCCGAGACCGTGGGGAAAGCGTTCGCCGAGATCAACGTCGAAATCGGCAGATGGTATATGAGTCTGTAAAGGAGAGCAGATGACACACAGCCAAGCAGGAACAATCCCATCCCCCCCTGACCAAAATCTTCGAGTTGCGTTAGTTGTCTGGCAGGACAGCATTCAATACGCGGATGGAGCGGTTTGGAAACCGATTGATTGGGTCAGGCAAATCGCAAAAACGATGGCGGTAGTCGAGCACAGGTCTGTGGGCTTTGTCTTGGCGGATAACGATGAGTACATCTTGTTCACACATTCGATCCGACCGGACGGGGCAACGGCCGCGGCTATGAGCATCCCCAAGAGACAGATCACAGAGATAAAATACGCCTCTCAAGACGATTTCGCATAGCCACATCTAGTTTTGTTCCACCTCCTGCGGACCGCCGGACTCCCATTCGGCGGTCTGCCATTTTTTTCCCCTTGTTTTCCCCCCTGCTCTTTCACCTGCCGCACGCCCAACCCACCTGCGCCTGCGGCGCTTCACTAATGATAAGATTCGGCGTCCGTTGCCTATGTTAGAACCGATCCCACCTGTTACACCCCCCTCTAAAATTGTCTTGCCTTGACCTTCTCAAATCTAATCAGCCACGGTCCAGCGCCCTTTACTACTTCTCTATACCCGCAGGCGACTCGATAGCCGAGGACAAATTCGCGCTCGTTAAAATGGTTGCGGACACGATTCAGAACATTCAATGCTTTCCGAGAAGATTCAAAATGAAAATCATCCAGTTCTAAAATTTTACCGAACTCCGCCTCGGCGAACTGCTCTTGTAGAACATGGCACAACACTCCGGTATTGACGCGCGGATTCGTACCTCTGACGGGTTTGTCTGATGGCGACAACTTATACATTTTCATCCTCCATTCTCAATCAGGCAGGGGCACTCAAACTCCACTACGAAACGAAGGCTTAGGCAAGGAAAACCAAAAGTCCCCTCCGGCTGAGAGGTCGAAGGGGACTGATCTGGAGGGTGCGGCAGTGACCCCACCGCGCCCATGACCGAATGTTACCGTGAAAAGGGAGATCGCGCAATAAAAAAACCAACCCCCAAGACGGGGGCTAGTCACGGGGGCTGTGGTGGGGTGCATCCCCGAATATGGGGGTAGCGAGGAAAGCGTACTATGGAAACTTTGCAGGCGCAAGGGCGAGCAGGTCGAATTCGTCCCATATCTCGCACTTGACCGGCAGGTTTTTCACTACCAGAACACGGCACTCGTCTATGTGAGAGCACTTCCGGCAGGACCTTCCATTTTTAACAACCTCAGGTTTGTCGCTCAGCAACGCGGGGATCGTAAGCATGTAACTGAAATTATCAAGACATTTATTGCAGACGTACATCGACGGGTACTTTTTATTTCCGCACTCGCAGAGATCGTAAACTGCATCCTGCCTACTCAGAGACGCGGTCGCCCCCCCGCCGCGGTTCTCGTATCCTTTTGTGTTACCGCTGATTGTCATTGTGTCACTCTAAGGTCGCAGGGCGGAGGCCCAAACATGCTCATCACCTCACGTTACGGATTACCTCCGCCCCACGTCGAGGGGGAAATCATTCACCAAGGTCGGTCTCGTCCATCAATTCCCCGATTACTTTGAATGTGCGCGGGACAAGCATTCGCCGCCGCCATGACTTGGCGATTGCATCAGCCTCCTCAAGGGAAAAAGCCTCGATGCGTTTGCCGGGCTTGCCGTCCTCATCTTCGGTCAGGTAAATCTTCGGCTCGCTCATCGCGCCATCGCCAGTCCTAATTCGGCATAATCAACGTGCTTCTGAATCTGGTAAACCAAATCGTTTATTGCATTCCATTCCTGACTGCTTTTCTTTACCTCGAATCGGTAGAGCAGACCGTCAATTCTCATCACGAGCGACACGGCGGTTGTCAGCCGCGCCTGCGAATCCAGCAAGGGGTTGGAACTGTCATAGGGAGGCGGAGGCCATAGATCGTAGAGGTCGCTAAAGATGTAGTAGGAATCGCTGTGAACATCTTCGAGGGTTTCCATAAATTGCTTATCGCTCAAGAGCGCCGCCCGCTGTGAATTATTATTGCCCGCTGACCAATACATATCCAGCAGAACCTCGATCTTGCCCATATACCTGCCCAATTCGTCGATGAGGTCATCTGTATCGTTCAGATATTCATGGAGCACCGTCGGCTCGATGTTCTCTGGTGGTCGGTAGGTGCATGTGTCAGGCACCTTAGCGACACAGTAGTCATCACAGGTCTCTTGGAGGTTGTCGCCTCTGATGAACCCGACGCTTGCGCAGACCTCTTCGGTTATATCCATTCCATCGGTTACTGAATCGTCCGTAGGCTCAAAGCCCTTTTCTGTGCAGAACGAATAGACCGCATCGGCGTCGTAAGCCGAGGTTTCAGGGTCGAAGATGCAGGCGACCTCCTCATCGTCGCCCCAACCGCCGATCCAATCGACGACCTGAGGCATGAATTTGATCCCTGCCCAAACCACAAGACCAACTAGAGCGATGATAACAACGCCGATAGCGTAACTTGCTATTAACTCATTCGTTTTTGTTAACTCAATACCCTCCGCATCCTTTTCGTCTTGCGTGATCTCCTCTATCTCTGTCATTTCCATTACCTCTCAGTCTATTGATCCGAAGAACACCACGAGCAACCGGATACCCTCGGACAAAAAATAAATAACGAACAGCAAAAAAACGATGATGGCGGCTCCCCTTTTTTTATCCATCACTCTTTACAGCCTTGATGTGTCTCCACTCCCTGATGAAGTAGACCCACTTCAATCCGTCCTTGAAGTTCGCGGTGTCTGAATATCTCTCCGCATCTTCGTCGGAACAGTAGACGACATTCTTGAACAGGTCTCCCTGTTCGATCAGGGTGATCGCCCAAACCGCGAGATGTTCCTTGCCGTATTTGATCGTGAGGACAGTCCCATCGCTGAAAATAAGCAGTATGGGTTTCTCTCCGCCGGAGCACTCCTCCGCTATGTCGCCATCGAGTTCGATCAAGTCGTCTGAAAAGCCATAGACTTCGGTTGTCATTTTGAGTCCCCTTCCAAGTCAAGGAAAGCCGATACATTGGGCGGCTCTGCCCGACGTATATAGGCTATCGCCAAGTCGGCCGCGAGCGCGGGATAATCCGCCTCGCAACTCTCGATGTATGCCTTGATCGCTGGCAACGCATGGGGATCATGGTCGAGATCGAGGACAAACTTGAGGCAGTCCTTGTGTTTGCCGGTCGGATCGTCGTTGTGTACGACCGTAAATTTGGGGTATAAACCACGCTCTCTGTCGTCCATCACTCATCCTTTCGCTTCTCCCGCTCTGTGATATGCGGCCATTGAAAACACGGTTGCTATAAAAGCCCACTTGCCAGCCTCTAAACTTCCACTAACAATAGGCAGGTCTACAAATACCGCACAGACCATAGATACAATTCCTAAGATATAAAATACTTTACTCCAACTCATCGCTCGTCCTTTCGCTAACGCTTATTCACAATCACCAAACATCAACATATTCGGATAATGGTATTTCCCAATGGGATTTATCCCGATGCCAGACGAGGCGATCCGAATAGTGAGCAGGTTCAGGCTAAACGAATCCATGTACCAAGTTCTTAGGGGGATGATCCCAAAGCCAATGACGATTGCGTTCTCTCCCGCAGGGATAGACCAGATCGACATCGGAGGTAGAAGGTCGGTTTCGGGGTCGTAGTCCGGTTCCCTTATCCAGTTGACGCCCATGTCATCGAGGCGGCATCTAATGTCGATTCCCCAACCCTTTTGCCACTCAACGCAGTCAAAAATGTCTGACCCACCTGTGATGCGATTAGTTTGTATCCCTATGAGGAGACCTGCCCACCGTTCTTCGATGGCTTCGCAACCCTCGGCTCTAGCGGAGTATTTAGAAACATAATCGTGTCTGACCGAGTTGAATGGAAAAGTCGTAGTGTGAATAGGGATCGGGAAAAAGGCGATCAAGAGGACCGCCAAAAAGAAGATAATCTTACCTTTCATCGTTACTTCTCCTCTCTCGCCGCGGAGCAAAGCAAGCACCTGTTTTGCTTGATCGGATTGCGCTCTATCGTCAAGTTGATGATCGGCGTCCCGCCGAATTTATCCATCTTTTCCAGCGTCTCCGCACCGCAGGCTGACCGCCAAGTATCGCGATCCTTGCCGACGCCGTGGAACCAGAAATGCTCAGGACCTTTGACGCCCGCAGGCTTGCCCCACGAGTTACCGATAATGGTAAGATTTTCAATCGTCACCTGCTGGTGGCCTCCAGTATGATAGAGAGTTTCGCCTGCAATTTGGCGACCTCTTTGTCGTCGGCGTACCCAAATCCATACTTCTCCTCGATCAGTCTCAGGATCAATTGGATTTCTTCCTTTTTCAGCATGTTGCTACCTCTTGTCATCAGATAAAACTCCAGCATCGCGTACAGACGTTGAACCGATTTGATCTCATTGTTGATAGCGGTTTCGATGATGGATTTTTTTCTCAGATGTTTCCGCCAGTCAAAACCGAGAGACCTGAGTAGCGCAAGAGCGGCGGCTATACAACCATCACCGATGCCGGGTCTGTACCACCACTCATCGACGGTGTAGACCTTTGCGTCCTTGCGGAAAGAGTATTGAACACCATGATCCGAAATATCTCTTATTAAATCTCGCGCAGTATGGCGTCCACTTCTTTTGAATGCGTTCGCGTATCTTGGTTGTAGATGATCGGAAAGAGGCCAGTCAAGAGGATCGGATACATTATTCATTGAGTCACCGCCTTAGAGCCATCGCTCATATCGCCCGAACATGAAGTCCTCGCGAAGGATCATTTCGCTGATCGTCACTCCGAACATGCCTTCCACCTCCCGCAGGAGTTTTGTTTTGTTGAACCATTTCCATTCACTTGATCTAAAATGAGTCAGAAAAATGTCTCCACTGCGAATCGACGCGCCGCGACTCACAACGTAGGGGTCTTTCGACCAGCCGATAGGTATTAATCCACGAGCGTCGCACATTTCCAAAAACGGATCGGAGAAATATCCACCTGCCGCCCGAGCGTATGGCTTCACTCTGTAAGAGCGTGTCCCACAGGTTATCCTCGCCAGTTCTATCCATTCGTCATAGTCCTCGATCCAGCGGTCACGGTTGTAGTTGCGGTATTGATCCTCGACCGTTGGATGGTGCATGGTGTGGTAGCCGATCTCGATCCCTTTGGTCAAAAGGATTTCCATTGCCTGTTCGCTCTCGCGTATGCGGAGGATGCCGGTTCCGTTGGCGAACCAAGTGAAGGGGACGATGTTGTTGTACGCGGCAAAGACCATGAACGGCTCGATATTCGCACCTGTCCAGCCGTCGTCCACGGTGAAGGCGTAGTAGGGACCTCGGACGACGAAATCGGTGATCACAGACGGAGGCCACTCGATCCCCATCTTCGGGAGTAAGAGTCCGCCGCTGGCGATCCCCGCAATTTTCAAAAAGGATCGTCTACCTATCATCAATCCACGCCCGCCATAGCGCCGGTTAAGCATCCAACCAGCATACAAACAACCATCGCTATATCAACCCCTATTGACGTAGCACCGCCGCTCACTTCGAGATAGATCGTCCACAGCATGAGAACGATCACGACACGATATATTGCGTCACCGATGTCTTTCATAACTAACCTCCAGTATGGGCGACCTCTTTGGCTTCCTTCCACTCGTTGTATTCTTCCAAGCACTTTGCATGGACGTATTCCGAGGTACAACGAGACAGGTATATTTTTCCGTATCGCCCCGCCTTTTCTTCGTGCCAGACCAGACGCTTATCCAATCGCACAATCATGTCGCCTTTATGGATCGGGTGACTCACGCAACCGTCAGGCGTCACGCCGAGAGGGCATTTGCCGTACTGTTTAGCGGGGAAAGGACGGGTGATGGCGCTCCGCTTCATTCCGCTACTACCTCAAACTCCAATACGACCACCTTGGGGTTGTTCTCCCAAGCGTGCTCGGTTCCAGTGGGATAGAGTCGGAGCCAAGTTTGAATAAACCCCATCAGAAACGATGTGGGGTAGGAAATTTTCTTCATGTCCTGCGGCAGTATGCCTTCCGCCATGGCGTCGGGCAGGGAAATGTCATAAAGATTTTCAAGACGGATGTCGGTCAGTAAGATGCGACCGACGGATTGCTTTGATCTGCCGGGCTGAACCGCATAGGTTTTGCCCACCTGAAAACGCATCCGATTCATCTGGTCGTTATAGAGTCCTTTGACGTAGTGATCGCCGGACTCTTTGTAGCGCATGATGCGGTCGTGGGGCTTTGCCACTCTGCGGGTCTGCGTCTTTTCCCCGCTCAATACTTGGGCTGTTGTCTGTGAGAAGATCATCTAGGGGCAATCCATTTGCAACTCATTTGATCCGGCTCTAGGGGTGTCGTAGACTGCAATATAACAAGCGATGACGTACTTGCCCCTGAGAGCGTAGACACAAAGATCGCCATTGCAATCCACTTTTTCAATCCAGCGATTCGAGAGAGGTTGCGGCTCCCCCTCGCTCTGTTCCGTCGCCATCGCTGGCGGAAGGGTTTCGCGGTTCGCAGGCGCGCAGGAAGTCAGGAGGATTGCCAAAACAGCGGCGATTAACAACCCTATACAAATGCCTTGTAGGATATTCCAAGCATCTCGCTTCATATCAGCACCCCATCCTTTTTGAGTTCATCTGTGGATCGCCGGTTGAACGCATCGACATCAATGTCAAAACCATACTGCGCCGCTTGTCGCCTCACATGCGAGAGACAGTCGGCGCAACAGAACATGATTTTGAATTGACCGTTGTCGTAGACGCGCTTGACTTGGGCAACGGCGTCAACGTCTGGAATTTTGGTAAAAGCATTGATCTTGCTGTGTGTGGTGCACAACTGCATGGGCATTTCTCCAGATCGTCCCCCGTCTATGAGGGCAGTCAGGATTTGCGAGCGACTGGTGTCGAAAATCGCATCCCACCACAGCCCCAACTGCCTTCATAGATGAGCGACTATGCTAATACTACCACTGGCGGAACGGAAAGTCAACTTTCCTTAATATAGAAACGAAAAGGGCGTGAGTCCCTGTCTACCCTACACCACTCCGCTTCAATCGTTTGCAGGCTTTTGGGGATCGTGGATCGTGCCGAGGCGTCGGATGCGTAGTGCATTTTTCCAAGATTGTCCATGATCTCTTTTATCGTACAGCCGGGATTTTTTTCAATGAACCGGCGCACCGTCAGCATCGAGCCTTTGTATGGCGTGTAATAGTTTCCGTGCTTAGTACCGGCTTTCGCCATAACCTTTTGCTCCGGCACGAGACCGTTTTCAATAAACTTCTTGGCGAATTTGTGATGCTCTCTCATCAGCGGGGCAGGCACTTTGACATCGACTCTGTATATGATCTCATCTCGTAATTCGAGGCGATGGACCTCCAGCACGCCGACCTTGAAGTAGGTTTTCGCCACGGCGTAGGCTGTAAATCGCTCGTTGGGTCTCTTGGGTCGGGGCACTGCAACGGATCGGAAGTGAGTCCGCCAGCCCCGCGCCTGATCCATTACGTGCAAAGTGAGCGATCTTTTGCACTCGATCACCCAAACCAGTTTTCCATTCACGGCAACGATGTCGGCGATCCCGCCGTAATACTTGACCTCCTGATATACGTCCCAATGCTGATCTTCAAGCCAAGCCACTACACCAGCGCCGATCTCCGCTTCGTTCTTCATAACTTAGTCCACGGAAATCTGATGTTCCTGCGCCTCGGCTTTTTGCCGTATCTGACCCGCCAATAATTACCGCATCGCTCGCAGATCGGCTCTCCATGGGGGGGGTAGCGTGCGCTTGCGAGGATGCGATCTCCGAAAGCGTGACCGGCTGGCATTTCCAATCCGCAGGCTGATTGGGTCATGCCGTCGAATTTCCCCCATAGGTGAATATGGCGGCTCTGGTTTGTAGGATAAGCCCACATGATGTAATCCTTGCCTGCCCAATACTCGCCCTCGTATCCCTTACCTCGCATCCAGACGTAGGTCGCCGTCTCCACATCGACATCAGCCTGTTCGGCGGCGATCATAAGCATCATGATTGTCTGCGAGATTTCCATTCCTAGATCGCTATCCCTGTCGTTGTGTCTGACCCATCCATCTTGCATACGCTTGAGCGCATCGACAACCTCGCCGACCTCAGTGACCGCGAAGTCAACGGCGTCCCGCGGATCATCAGGCCACTTCATCCCCTTGAATTCAAAGTAGCCGCGGTAGAGTTCAATCAGTTTGCTCTGGTTGATTATTTTCATTCAGTGTCTCCAAGTAATCCTCTCGAATAAGCCGCGCTATTTCACGGGCATCGTCATAAGCCTGCTCTCCAACCGGTCCTGTAATTTTGAATGTCACAGGAGACATAGCGCAATCGGTATAAACTTCACACGACCAACCGGGTCTGCCGGTATGGCAGGTATCGAGGAAGTACAGAATACGAGGCAGTTCGGCAAGCCCCTCGGGCTTGATATAGAGCCATATTTTGTAAGGTCGCTCGCCATGCCCGCAACAACTTTCAACAGTCCTAATTTTGGGCGAATATAGATTTATGGCATCGCACAAAACAACACATTCAACGTCCATCATCCACCTCTTCTAGGGCTTCCTGCAAACCGCAAGTGCAACCAAGGCTCCTGTCGTAGAGTCCGTGCTCGCGATCCCAACAGCAATATAGCGAATGTCTCCCATAGTGCACAAGCGCGCTGTGGAGGGTTGCGACTTTCTCCTCATCGGTTTTATCAAATAAAGGAATCTGTTTTGGCATCAAACATACTCAGGAGTGGGCCGATCGTGAAGTTGCTCTTTTGCTATCCAGACCTCATAACCCTTTTCCAAAAGCAGAAACCGCCTCCAACCAAGTTTGGCGATGCAATCCTCCAGATACCGAACCTTGAATCTGCCCGCAAACTCGCTCTCAATTATTTCAACCCTAGCCGTGTTGCCGTAGGGGTAGACGATCTTACCGATCCCAAGGGATGAATTCATCAAAGTATTTCCTCAGCGGCGGCGGCATCTCGATCAAGTAGTCGATGTCGTGTAATTCGGCATACAATTCGCCGTAATCTCCCCAATATTCGTTGAGCAAAGGATTTCCAAAAAGGCCGGGGAACAGGGGTAGCCCTTCCGCGATATAGCGCCAGCGGTATTCCCTATCCTCTGGCAGGTTCTCCAGCATCAAGATCGTGAGGTCCACCGCGTCCTGAAACTCCTCGCTACCAGAAACGTCAAGGATGGAGTCGATGTAATGACCGATCTCGTGGTGAACGCACCAATTGAGTGTTAATTTCCAATCCTCCAGACCCCTATCTCTGGTGTAAACGTAGATGTCCGGCGTGCGCGTGAACTTTATAAGACGACTGTCACTGAACGAACAACCTGCGGTTTTGTCTCCGGCTCGCAATTCTTCCTTGTACCAGTAGTCAATGTCGTCGGCGTACTCCATCCAAGGATGAAGTCGGGGCTTGGCGCGCAACGCATCGTAGACAAAGAGATCGTGTATTTTTGTGCGCTCTGGCATACCCCGTTCATAAACGAAAATGAACCATCCTTCGACGGCGAGTATCAGGATAATGAAAATGTTAAACCAATCAATCTTCTTTTTCTTCTCCATAACTCCCTCCAGAGAAAAGTGGCAGGTCATCGAGCATCTTTGATGGCATACCTGTACCTGTCCGCACCTTCGCCTGTTCGTCGAGGTAGGGGTGCGATATATCCATTACAACCCATCGTCTCATCAGTTGCTTCGCTACCATGCCTGTCGTGCCGCTCCCGCCGAATATATCGAGCACGATG
>Ga0114922_10005985_pt1 | contig 11177 bp, 7 predicted proteins | sample AartaG_FD_100975 | JGI IMG/M metagenome (GOLD analysis project Ga0114922, IMG submission 100975) | Deep subsurface microbial communities from Aarhus Bay to uncover new lineages of life (NeLLi) - Aarhus_00045 metaG | ecosystem: Environmental > Aquatic > Marine > Oceanic > Sediment | place: Aarhus...
CCGCCCAGTACAAGGCTGATCGGGCGGCGGGACTTGCCGGGAATCGATCCTTAACCAGCAAGAACCCCCGCTCGGCACTTCTGTAGCTGCCGACCCGAAAATCTTCTTCGGCTATTTTAAAGAAGGCTTCCGAGGCCAGGGTGCTCTTCGGGTATTCCCGACTCAAGCTTTCGTAGGTCGCAACCGCTCGATCCCGCTCTCCCGACCGGAGCAGTGCAAAACCCTTTTGGTAGAGGATTTCCTGATTCAGGTCGTCCCGGTACTCCGCCGTCTGGGATCCAGCTGCCTGAAGCGCTTTGTCGTAATAGTGGATACTCTCCGGGTAGCTGTCCAACTGGGATGCACATATCCCGGCACGGTAGTAGCTCTCTGCGACTCGCCGGCCCCGCGGATACATTTCGGTCAGCTTGAGGAAGGTTTTTTGGGCAGGGATGAGCTTATCGAGCCTGAATTGACAAAGTCCCATCCAAAAAAGCGCCTCTTCCCCCTGGGGGGTGCCTCCAAGGAGTTCCGCCGCCCGGGCAAAGCCCCCCGAAGCGTCTTCCAATTGTTCCAGCTTGTAATGGGTTCTACCCAGATAGAACCAACTCTCCCCGGCCCAGGCGGCTCCGGAAGCGGTATTCCTGCGGAACAACCGGATAGCCTGGGAATACTCACCGGCATTGAAGGCACAAACCCCCGCGGCTAGGATCGAACGTCCCGCCAGCTCCGGTGATGGGTCAGCCTTCAGGGCTTGCTCGAAAAATGGTAAAGCCCTTGCGTATTCTCCCCGCCGGGAATAGATGTAGCCGATGTTGTACCGGCTTTCGGCAATATACGGAGAGTTCGGCCACATCTGCGTCAAGGAGAAAAAATCTCCGAGTGCGACAGCCGAGGCTTCCCTTTTGAGATAAGAACTGCCCCGCTTGAAGAGGTACTCGTCCTGATAGGGGGAGTCAGGATAACGGGTAATCAGCTCGGTGTACATTCCTTCCGCTTGTTCCAGATCTCCCCCATCCTGATAGAGGGAGGCAAGCATTCTGGTGGCTTCCTCCCGTGCTTGCGAAGCCGGGAAGCGCTTCCGAAACTCTTCAAAACGGATAACCGCGCGATCCTTCGACCCTAGATCGGTCAGCGCGGCTGCTAAACGGAACAGGCTCTGCTCGGAGATCTCCGGACGTCCCTCCAGGGCTTTTTCGAGAGGTTCGACCGATCTTCGCATATCACCGTCCAAAAATGCCGAAAGTCCCATGTTGTAGTAGATAACCTGTCGCTCCTCCTTTCCTGCGGCCGCGGCCAAAGCCTCCGAGTAGGCTGCGAAGGCCTGGTCGTAGCGCCCGAGGTCGAACAGCAGATCAGCCTTCAATCGGATGAGGAGATCGAGATACTGGCCGCGGGGGAAACGGAGTTCCAACTCATTACAGATCTCCAGAGCCTGGGCGTTGCGTCCCTGTTCGGCAAGAATGATCGCCAAACGGTACAAACCGGTCTCCTGCTGCTCCAAGGACGGTTCGGCGGCGAGAACGGTCCGAAAGCTTCGCTCAGCCTCTGAGTAGCGGCGGAGAAAGAAATTGCACTCGCCGATGAAAAACACGGCCTCCCCCGCGTACTGCGAGTTGGGAAACTCGATCAGAATCCGGGTAAAGGCGGTGAGAGCAGCGGAATAATCGGAAAAACGCAGGTTTATACCGCCGACTCGATACAAGGTTTCCGGCCAGAGATCCCGTGCCGATTCTCTGTCCAAAAGCCGGCCATAGCTGCTCTTGGCCGCGGCCCATTTCGACAGGTTTTCCTCGACCATACCCTTCAAGAGAAGGGAATGGTCGAAATAGGGCTGCTCGTCAGGATATTTCTCCACCTGGTCGTTCAGGTGAGTAAGAGCGTCTGTATAGTTGTAGAGTTGGAAGTGGGCACTCCCCAGCCAGTAGGACACCCTTCTGTTGTTGGCGGAGCGGGGATACTTCCTGCCGTAATTTCCCAGGGCGGCTATGCAGCTGCGGAACTCGCCGAGATAGAAATCCGATACACCACTGAGATAATCCGCATCGTCGGCCAGCGGACTGTCCGGGAACTGATCGACCAGCTGACGGAAATTTCTCCCGGCCATGACATATAGACCGTCCTGGAAGGCTTTTTTCCCGGCCTCGAACAGGTTCTCCACACCTTGGGCATCGCCGGGTGCGGGAGCGCCCCAGAGCAGCAGGAACACAAGAAAAAACAGGGAGGCAATGCTCCCTGTTCTCATCTTAATCTGCATGTTTTCACCTGGTATGCAAATCTCTCTCCAGCAGTTACTCCCCAGCGGCTGGTCAGCGTACCGCCACTTCCTGGGGCAGCTGGGAAGAATCCTTTCCAGAGGAGTCGCCTTTTCCGCGCTTGCCTTGATTCCCTTTATCCGAGATCTTACGCTCTCTTTTGGCACGGAAGGAGATCTTCTTCTCCTTCAGGTCGACCACGATCGTACTGCCCTGCTTGAATCGTCCTTTCAGAATATCGACGGACAGGGGATCCTCAACCAACCTCTGCAAGGTTCTGCGCAGCGGCCGGGCACCGTACTTTTCGTCATAACCCTCTTCAATTAAGAAGGTTCGGGCCGGATTGGTAATCTGCAAGCTGATATTCTGCTCGGTAAGCTGCCCCTGGATTTCCCTGACCATCAGTTCGAGGATTTCCCGCAGATGGTCCCGGCTCAGGCTGTGGAAGACGACGGTTTCATCAACCCTGTTGATGAACTCCGGGTTGAACAGCCGTTTCATCTCACTCAAGGCACTGGTGCGAATCTCCTCGTAGCGCATCATTCCCTCTTCCACGTGAAATCCCAGAGATGAATCCTTGCTGATTTCCCGCGCTCCGGCATTGGAGGTCATGATCAGCACGGTGTTGCGGAAACTGACGGTATGACCGAGATTGTCTTGCAGCTGTCCCTCCTCCAGGACCTGTAGCAGCAGGTTGAAAACGTCCGGATGGGCCTTTTCAATCTCATCGAGCAGGATAACGCTGTATGGACGCCTTCGGATTTTCTCGGTCAGAAGACCGCCCTCCTCGTAGCCCACATATCCCGGAGGAGCACCGACCAATCGGGAGACGTTGTGCTTCTCCATAAAATCGGACATATCGATGCGGACCAGGGAATCTTCGTTTCCGAAAAGGAAGGCAGCCAGCGTTTTGGCCAGCAGTGTTTTTCCTACCCCGGTCGGACCCAGGAAGATAAAGGATCCCAAGGGCCGCTTCGGCGAGCTCAATCCCGTTCGGGAACGACGGATCGCCGCGGCGATCGAGCCGATTGCCGCGTCCTGACCGATCACTCGTTTGTGCAGCTCCTCCTCGATCTTGAGCAGCTTTTCGGATTCACTTTGGGCGATTCGATTCAGGGGAATCCCCGTGATCTCGGAGACCACCGTCTGAATGTCTTCCACATCGATCAGATTTTCCTCCACCCGCAGGTTCGCTTCCCAGTCCTGTTTGATCGTGTCCATGCGCCCGCGCAGGGTTTTCACCTGGTCCCGAAGCGCCGCTGCCCGTTCATAGTTCTGCTGGGCGACGAGATTGCTCTTCTCCGTACTCAGCTTCTCGATCTTGTTTTCGATATCAGCCAATTCCTTGGGCCGTACACTGGTGTCTATCTTCTTACGGCTGCCCGCTTCATCGATCAGATCGATCGCCTTATCCGGGAGAAATCGATCGGAAATGTAGCGGTGGGACAGAGCTGCGGAAGCCTCCAGCGCTTCGTAGGTGTAGGTTACATGGTGAAACCTCCCGTAATGCTCTTTCAACCCCTTCAGTATCTCGATAGTCTCCTCCACATTCGGTTCTTCTACGTAAATTGGTTGGAACCTTCGCTCCAAAGCGGCATCCTTCTCCACGTATTTCCGATACTCGTTGAGCGTCGTTGCTCCGATGCATTGGAGCTCGCCTCTGGACAGAGCGGGCTTAAGCATATTCGAAGCATCGATGGCCCCTTCTGCACCGCCGGCCCCGATGAGGGTGTGCAGCTCGTCGATAAAGAGAATCACGTTGTTCGCGGCCATGATCTCCTTCATGACCCGCTTCAACCTCTCTTCAAACTCACCACGGTACTTGGTTCCGGCAACCAGCGAAGCCAGGTCCAGCGTAAGCACCCGACGCCCGGCCAGAACATCGGGAACATCGCCGGTAACGATCCGCTGAGCGAGTCCTTCAACGATTGCCGTCTTGCCCACTCCGGGCTCCCCGATCAGAACGGGATTGTTCTTCGTACGCCGAGCCAGAATCTGAACGACTCTCTGGATCTCCCGCAGCCGACCGATAACCGGATCCAGCTTGTCTTCCCGGGCCAGTTTGGTCAGGTCGCGGCTGAACTCGTCGAGTGTGGGGGTCGCTTTTCTGGCAATAGGCTGGGTCTTTTTTTTGTGCTGCACCTGCTGGTTCAGATCACCGAGACCATTGATTTGGATAATCAGCTCTCTCAACTTGGCCGATGTGACTTTGTTGCGGTTCAAGTAACGCGTGGTTGCGCTGTCCGCCTCCTGGCTGGATGCGAGAAGCAGATGCTCGGTCCCGATATACTCGTGGCCCATGTTTCTCGCCTCCGCGGCCGAATCCTCCAGGATCTTTTTCCCCCGCTTCGACGGCGGGACGTCGCCCAGAATCAACCCTCCCTTTCCCATGGGAAGGGAACGCTCGATCTCCAGCTGCATCTCCCCAAGATCAACCTTGGCCTTCTGCAGCGCCTTCACCGCTACTCCCTCTCCGTCTTTGAGCAGTGCAATCATAATATGCTCAGGGAGAAGCTGGTCGGAGTGAAATCGTTTTGCCTCTTCCTGGGCCAATACCGTCAAAATCTTTTGAGCTCGTTGGGTTAAGCCCTTAAACATTGTTGTCCTCCCGGACATGCCCTTCCAGGGCATGCCGTATCAATCTTGCTCGTGTATAATCTACTAATTTATTATCTGTATCGTCATCCATTTGGTCGAGCATTTTTTGGATATGAGCCTTCTGAGCCCGAATCATGAGGGACGTAATTACCTCGATCCCCGGCTCGCTGATCATTCCCAGGCTGATTCCCAGGCGGACCGAGGAAAGCAGGGTGATCGCCTCTTTGGAAGATACCAGGCGGCAGGCCTTCAAAACACCGAAGGCTCTGTGAACCCGATCTTCCAACTCGATTCGACGGCTCTTGCTTATCTCCTGCCGAGCCTTTCGCTCGTACTCGACCAGCTCCCGGGCCGCCTCCCCCACTGAAGCAAGAATCTCCGTCTCCTTATAGCCGATACACAGGGGATTTGAAATCTGGTACATGTCGCCCAGCGAGTTATCTCCGTCTCCCCAATAGCCCTTGATCTGCAGCCCCATCTGGTTGATCCGCTTCAATGCCCAACCGATCGTACCGTCGGTTACCAGGGCGGGCATATGCAGCATAACCGAAGCCCTCAACCCCGTACCGGTGTTGTCCAGCCTTGAGGCAAGATAGCCCCATTCAATCGACGCAGCGAAGTGCAGGTTTTCCTCCAATCGACTGTCCAGGTCATCCACGGCGGCGAATATCTCCTGCAGGCAGAGGCCCGTGCGCATGCAGGCAACTCGGAGGTGATCGTCCTCGTTGACCATAGTACTGGTACAGCCGTCGTCGCCCAGAAGAACCAGCTTGTTCGGCGAGACGCAGAAATCCTGAGAAATGATATTCTGTTCCATAAGGATCTTGCGTTCAAGTGGGGGCAGACGGTCCAGGTAGACCGCCTCAAAGGAATACTTGCTTTTTCCAAAGGCTTCGGTGACCTCCCGCTGGACCTGTTCTTCCTCTTCTTTGCTCAAAGCGGGGGGAAAGGGAATACCGAGCAGATTCCGGGCTAGGCGGACCCGACTGGAGACTACCACGTCGTCTTCTGCCCCGGAATCGGAAAACCAACCGTGGTCAATACGCATCAGCCGTCCTCCGAAGTCTTTTCCAAATCCCGGATACGGTCGCGGATACGAGCAGCCTTTTCATAGTCTTCCCGTTTGAGGGCGTCTTTGAGTCCCTCCTTCAGTTTCACTACATCGATCAGGAACGTCTTGTAGGTGTTCAGGCCCTTTGGCAGCTTTCCCTTGTGTCTTGGTTGGGCGCCCATCTTTTCCAGAAGAAAGTGTATTTCCCGGCTGAAGGTGCTGTAACATTCCGCGCACCCGATCTTCTCGCGTTTACGGATAGAATCCCAATTCGATCCGCATTGAGGGCACACCGCGTTCTTCTTCTCTTTCATATCCCGGATGTCCACCAGGCCGTTGAGCATGTTGGAGATGGACAGCTCGAGGTGATCGCTTTCACCGATTCCACCTCCGATCCCTCTCTCCAAGGCGCACTCTTCGCATAGATGCAGATCAACCCGTTCTTTTCCAATGACCTGCTGAATGTGGATTACCGCTTTCCGAGCACCGCATATTTCACATTTCATTCCTGCACCATCTTTATAATAGATATAATACCAGAAAAATCAAATTTTCCTTAACACTTCTAGAGGTTTTATTCGGGCCGCTGCCCGGGCCGGGAAGAACGCCGCCAGAGCGGACAGCAGAAGTGAGGCAGCGGCAACGGCGGCGAGTTCGTCCATCCTGATCCGGATGGGAATCTCCTCTAGATAGAAATCAGTGTTGAAGACCCGCACCGGCCCGGTGCTCTGCAGCTCCAGGATCGGCGAGACCAACCACCGGAATCCGGACACCACGTAATTGACCAGCAGCTCGGCAGCGGCCAGAACGGAGTTGATATTCACGGCAACAGCCAATCCCACCCCCAGGCCCAGGAGGATTCCGACGGCCCCTACACACACTCCGGTGAGTAAAAAGCCGAGGGTAATATCCTTTGGACGAGCCCCCATGGCTTTGAGTATGCCGATTTCTTCGGTCTTTTCAATAACGACCATGATCAAAGCCGAGGATATGTTGATCGTAGCTACCGCCACGATCAGGGCCATGACGAAGATCAACAACGCCTTGGTCGTTTGGAAAGACTTGTAATTCGCCCTTTCCAGATCGAACCAGCTGGCAAGCTGCGCTTCTCCGGGCAGATCCTCTTCCAGACTCCGGACCTGCTGGTCGATTCTATCGAAAGGATCGTACAGCTTCACGCCCAGGAACAACGAGGAACCGTCGCTGGGAAGAACGCGAGTCCCGGTGTGCAGAGGAATGTAGATCCAGAGTTTGTCCAGTTCCTGATACCCTGTGGTGAAAATACCCTCGACCGTAAAGGTGCTCACCCTGGGCAGGCTCCGCCGCCCCCGTGTAGACACCACGGACAGAAGTTTAACCTGCTCCCCGACGCGAAGCTTGAGCTTCAGAGCGATCTCCCGGCCTATCAACATCGCATCCGGTGTTTGCAGGTCGAAAGATCCCTCAATGATCTTGAAATACTTGCGGAAATCCCGATCCTCCTCGTACAGCGAAGGCGGCACCGCCCGAACGGTCACCGCTCCCCGAGCCGCCTCCGTGTACAGAAGACCCATGCCTTGGCGCTCCACGATCACCTGCGTGACTCCCGCCTTTTGCCGCATCTGCTCAGCCAGAGCTTCGTAACTGTCCAGATTCCCGTCTCCGGCCAGATGTATCTGCAGATGATAGGTGCCTACCTCCAGGTATCGTCGAGTTATCCCCTCGATCATTCCGTCAGCGACTTTCATGACCACGACCAGGGGAATCAGGCTCAATCCGATTCCGAGGATACCGCCGAGCAGATTCGTGGAAATCCGACCGCCCCGCCCAATGAATGTGCGGAAACCAAGGTAGAGGGCAAGGGGACGGCCGACTCGCATGCTCTTTCTCATACCCTACTCAGCCGGCGGTGCTCGAGAAGATACTGGTCATCCCCCATCCGGGCGAACTCGGCTGCGTGGGTTACCAGAATCATTGTTTTTCCATGAGCTTTGACCAGTTCGAATAGCAGATCCTGAATAGCTCGAGAGTTCCGCTCGTCCAGATTGCCCGTCGGCTCATCCGCAAGGATCAGCTGTGGTTCATTCATCAGCGCGCGGGCAACGGCCACCCGCTGGCGTTCACCGCCGGACAGCTGGATCGGATAGTGGTCCATCCGTTCGGTCAACCCGACTTGTGCGAGCAGATCCCCCGCTCTCCGGCGAGCCTGTGCTCGGGGCAGGCGGGCGATCAGGGAGGGGACGAGGACATTCTCGAGAGCGGTCAGATCTTTCAGCAGATAGTGGAATTGGAAGATGAACCCCAGATGGCGGGAGCGGAATTCGATGAGCTCTTCTTCCTCCTCGAGCGTAATATCCCGGCCATTGAAAATGATCCGCCCGGCCGAGGTAGAGTCCAAGGCACCGATCAGGTTCAGGAGGGTTGTCTTTCCGGAGCCGCTTTCTCCTGAAATAACCGCGGTGGTGCCTTCCTCTACATTGAGATTGACATCCGCGAAAACAACCAGATCCTCGTAACCGCTGCGGTAGACCTTCTTGAGATCCCTGACCTCCAGGATCGCCGAACCAGACTCACTCATATCGCAGCACCTCCGCCGGTTTGACCTCCTTGACCCTTGCCGCCGCTGCGGCGGCAGCCACTATCGGAGAAAAGAGAGCAAAAAGGACAATCAAGACCGCCTCCCTCAGCAACACCGTACTCGGCACCTCGGTGATGTAGAAATAGGCCGGGGAAAACAGGGAGAAACGGGTGCTGGTGGACTGAACAAGAGGGAACAGCAGCATGTCCATGAAGCCAAGCCCGGCGTTTACAACCATCTCGGCAAACCTAAAGACAGTATCGATATTTACGGATATGAGAAGTCCTAGAAGCAGTCCGATCAAACTTCCGATCGTTCCTATCAACAGACCGTCAAGCACAAATATCCGGCGAACCGCCGCGTCGGATGCCCCCAGAGCCTTGAGCAAGCCGATCTCCTCGAATCGCTCCCGAACGGCCCTCTGCAAACCGTGATGTATGTTGAAGCCCACTACAACGAAGATGAGCCCGATCAGCACGGTCATCATGATTTTTTCCATTCGCAGAGCTCCGAAAAACGCCCTGTTGAATTCCCTCCAGCTGACGAGTCTGTATTTCTCGAGGTCCAGGACATTCTGAATCTCCCTGACAGCCTGTTGATCCCGGAAACGATTCTGTATCTTCACGCCGATGGTGAGCGGAGGGGAAACCCTCGAGTTGAGTGCGGAACCTTCCTCGAGGGAGAAGAAAGCCCAGCCAAGATCAAACTCGTAATACCCGCTTCGAAACAGTCCGGCAACCTGATAGAAGCGGCGCGAAGGCTGGAGATCGCCGAAGGAGGGGCCCTCCAGTGACAGGATCGACACACTGTCCCCCACATTCACTCCCAGATGCCGGGACAGCTCAATCCCAAGCACTAGAGCTCCCGGTCGATCTATCCCGAAATCTCCGGCCACGATCTCCAGGGTCCGCATAAACTCGGGATCCAACTGCTCTACATCTGCGGGCACTCCACGAATCAGACAACCCCGCAGCTCGGCGAACCTGCCTTCAATGATCGCCTGATGTTCACTGAAGGGTACCGCGGATCGGACATCGGGCAGAGCGCGCAGGCGGTCCAGGACATCCACGAGTGCGGGGCTGTCGCCCTCCCCTTGGACCTCCTGTATCTGTATATGGTATGAACTGATCTCCAGAATACTCTCAATAAAACCGAGCTGAAAACCGTTCATCACCCCCATCACGGCCGTGAGGGCCATCACCCCGACGGCAACACCCAGAATAGAAAGCACGGTGGAGGTGGCTCCGACCCCGCGACGCCTGGATCGGAAGTATCGAAAGCCCATAAAAGCAACAAAACTGTACCTCATTGGAAGTGCCGCTCCCGAACGACCTCCCCGCCGCGAAGGAACTCTTCCTTCACCTTTACTTCGGCCTCGAAGTAGATCCTCATGAAGATCTGCCCCTCTCTGTACAGCTCGTCCATGCGGGAACTTTCCCCGCTGTCGGTTGAATAGGTCGTTATCCTCTCCAGAGCCCCCCGGATCCGGTACTCCTCCCACCTGAGGGTGTTCTCCGGACCGTAGCCGAACGACCAATGCTCGATTCCCCGTGCACTCCGCTTGGTGGTCTCCACGATTGCCCCCGTCTCATCCCGAAGGTGGAGGGTCTGTTCGATCTCGACACCCTCTTGTTCCGTCACGCTGCGGATCAGTCTGCCCTGCTCATCGTAGCTGCGCCGAATTATGCGCTGCAGCTGCAATTGCTCGAGTTGCGAGCCCGCCAACGCCTCTCCGGCCTCACGGTATTCGAAGCGCTCCCTTTCGATCAACTCTCCCCGGCTCCACCTCTCCCGCTCGATCAGCCTGCCTTCTAGATCGTAGCGATTGACCTTTCTGTCCTGGACGTTTCCGAACCGCTCTTCCGCCAGATTGCCGCCTCCACCGCTCAGAGCCAACTCCTGGGTGGTTTTGATTTCTCTCTCTTCACGGCTGAACCTTCGAAGTTCCCCCTCCGGCGACAGAGAATAGGCGTCCCGGAACAGGAGCTCCCCCGTTGAATCGAAGGTTTCGGTCAGGGCAAGAATTCCTCCCCGATAGTGATAGACCGTACGCCGGCTCGGTTCGCCGTCCTCAAAGAGCTGCTCCTCCGTCAACCTGCCCGATAGATCGTACCGGGACCACTCCTGGATGACCCCACCGTCATAGACTCGTTCCTCCTCTGGTTCGATCTCCCACCGGCGGATCTCCTCGCCCTTATGCAGCAGGGTCCGCTTCTCCCCCTGATCCTCCTTCTGCACAACGAGGAGGTAGGGAAACTCCTCCCGGCGGTACCAACCGATTTCTTCAAATGGCATTCCCAAATCATTGGAGGCGTAATAACGTACCGAGGAGTCGTCCGGAAGCGGCCAGATATCCTGAGCGCGGAGGGGGAAACACAGCAGAACGGCAAGAATCAGAAAAACGGAGGACAGGGAGATTTTGGGAACGGACAGGTCGATCATGGCGTTCCGATCAAGCTGTTCAGGTATAGTTCCTTATCAAAAGGTACAAGATTCTCTACCTTCTCCCCGACCCCCATGAATGAAATTGGAATACCCAGATCGCTGGATATGGCGACCACGATTCCACCTTTGGCCGTCGAGTCATACTTGGCCAGAATGATACTATCCACACCGATCGCCTCCTGAAACACCTCGGCCTGGCGCAGTGCATTCTGCCCGGTTGTGGCATCGAGTACCAGGATTTTTTTGTAGGCGGATCCGGAGATGCGGTTTCCGACGATCCTGTTGATTTTTC